>Ga0255775_1004450_pt1 | contig 11052 bp, 26 predicted proteins | sample 011ome_26_FD_179973 | JGI IMG/M metagenome (GOLD analysis project Ga0255775, IMG submission 179973) | Coastal salt marsh microbial communities from the Groves Creek Marsh, Skidaway Island, Georgia - 011511BT metaG (version 2) | ecosystem: Environmental > Aquatic > Marine > Intertidal zone > Salt...
AACGAATAAAGCCGCGGCGGGGCCGTCCACTCGTTCCGCTAGAGAAAACTTCTCCTTGAACAGAGAAATTTCAGGAAAGCTTACGGTGAATTTCATTAAAAAATTAAGCTTATTTTAGGCAAAAAAGGGGCAGGGAGAAGAAAAGGCTTAATAGTTTTAAAGCGGTAGACCCAATCGTCCATCCGCCAGACCCCGTGTCAGAAGCTTTAGTTTTTGATTCGTATACGTGGGGTATCAGACGTTTCGTTATTTGACTTATGTGGTGTTTAGCGCAACATTTACTAACCCCCTCTCCCTCATTTCCGAGGGGGATGTAAGTGTGCGCGAAGCAGCACTTTATTTAATCAAATCTCAACGTCTGTCTGATTGAAAAAAGTTGAGAATCCGCTTATGCGCGGTCAGACTTTGTTGCCAAAATCTTTATATATATTAGCATACCGAGTACCGAAATGTCAAGAATTTTTTTCGCTTATGTACATGTACTACAGCGGGGCAGTTCGATTTCTACAGCTCTTCAAGATGTGGCTGATTCTCCCAAAAATTGATTGCAATACTCTTTCGCAAACCTTTTTTCACTGCCAAAACACCGTGCGGCTTGCTGCTATCGAACACAACTAAACGATTGTCCGCAGGCTCTACAATTTGATATGTATTCTTATCTTTCCAAATCTTTAAGTTTCCTCCTTCGATTGGAAGGTCGAGAAAGTAGAGAATTGCTCCAAAAAGAGGATATACATATTCGTCCGTAGCTCGTGCAAGATTTTCATCTTTGTCTACGTGAATATCGAGAGAGTAGAGATCGCCATCTTCTCCAATGTCGATAATGTCATCATCTTCAGAAAGAACGGTGGGCCAATACTCGAAGCCGACGGCTCTTTCAAAAGGAAATTCCTCTCGAATTCGCTGCTTTTCAAGTATCTGTTTAACAATATAGGAACCAATTCCATTGTCAAGATCGGACATGGAATGCCAGTAGTATGCGGGGTCTCTCCAAAAAGGAGAAGACGAGATCGCCTTGAAAGCTCTCTCGTCTTGCAAAAAATGGTCAACAATAATCAATCGAACCATATCTCCAACCCTACAGAGAAAATGAGCCAGGAGAATACAATTCCGTAGTCATTCGTAAGCATGTCATCGTTGTGGTAGAATACGAAAGACGGAAGAACATGAAACACATTCTCCGCCTTCCAAGTGTTTTGAATCGTAGTGTTAAGTTGCATGGTTCTCCTCCTTTAGTGCCTATATTATACAGGTTAAAGGAAAATATGTCAAGAACTATTTTTAGCTAAATGAGTTTCTTCTTACTCGAATTACTGTCGGCCCTGCTTTCACAGGAACCGGAGCAGCTCTTTTAATTATAATAGTTGAATGGCTCATTGTTTACCTGCGTAAGCATTTGCTCCGAAGAAGGCAGCAACTAACGCACTAATTGCGATAAAGTAAGTGGGAGCAATGTCCCCAATAATATTTGCAGCAGTATCCAGACCAAAAAGACTAGTACAAAAAATGCCTGCCGGATAGAGTAACATTCCAAAAAGTGCAAACCATGTCATCTTTCTCATGGCATCACGCTGCGCATCTTCGTCTTCTAGCTTCTTTCGCTTAAATTCAAGATGCATTGCCAATTCTTCGTCTGTGACTACGCCGTCACCGTTTACGTCAGCTGGATGATGTTCACTCATTTACTTCTCCGTTTTCAGAAGAGTATATACTCCCCATGCCAGGCCGCCCCACGCGGCAATCTTGGCAAGGCCACCAAATAAAATGACCGCACCACAAATGCCAATTAACATCACGCCATCTAAAGATGTGCGCTCTCCCATGAGTTTTTCAACGTATTTCATAGTTTCTTCTCCTCTAGCGGGCAGTTTGTAGATTTCATATCAGTGCCCATCATACTGACCCAATGAAGTTCAGCAATTATTTTATTATACCAAAGCCGATCATACTGGTCATGGCATTTCGCAGCTTCTTCCATCAACTGCTCGATACGAGCGTCGATGTAGCTCTGCATTTTAGATGTGTGTGCCACGTTTTTTATGTCCGTTCCATGCGACGAATCCCGCAGCAGCCAGTGCCCAGTACGCTAAGTAGTTTAAAAATTTGAATCCATTGACTTCGATACAGATATCCCGAAACAGTTTATCCGCCTGAGATTGAGTCATTTTTCCAGTGTTATTTCCAGCTTTCGTCATCAGACAAGCATATTTGTAGATGTAATCATGTACAAGACCGCCCATCAACAATACGCCTACAGGTGAGAGCCACATTGCCAAAAACTTGGGCACGCTGGCCCCATCAAATTGAAAGCCTTTGGGAATCACGTACTCTACACGGTCCAGTTTAAAATGAAAGTCGTCACAAATCTCCCACTGACGCACACCCATCAACCAGTGCCAAATACCTTTGAAAAACCCTTTATTCTTCGTTTCGATTGGCAGAGGTTTCATATGAGGCATTTCATCATACTCAAAACCTACACGATGCTCGCCCTGGCCATCAAATTTACTAAAAATAAATCCAATACCCACCAACACTACAAACACTACCCACTGCCAAAAAGTCATGGCAAGCTCAATCACTGTATCAATCATAAGCATCCTCCGCTATATTCACTATAGCACTCTTGTTCATTAATACTTCTCGCCCATCTGGCTGTAGAAATTGTATGAACTTATTGTCGTTATTCATTATCCAGTATATAGCTTCTTTCTTCGACATTGCTTTCGCTTCGTCTCCGATTAAAGAACCATATAATACAGACCCACTTGTAGTAACTATTCGCACTTTCATAGGAGAATCATACCTCCTATCATACCTAGTATAATACCTAGCGTGCAGACAAGTACCATTCTCTTTGCATAGCTCATTCAGTTCCCCCTGGCTGAGACTAGTTTGCTAACGGATTGTCAAGTACTGTTTGTACCTTCTTATTCAGTCTATCCTCTAGTGCTTGGAGCTTGAGCTCCGTGTCATTGTAAAGCGAATCTCGCTTATTGTCAAATCTTTCTGAAGCTTTGTCGATCATCTCTCCAACTTTCGTATCGTTCTCACGAACCATATCTTCTACTCGATCTACATTCTTCTCCATACGATTAAAGTCATCTCTTAGATCGTTTTTGATACTTCGTGAGTAGTCTATTGCTTCATCAAGTTTCGTTTCAATTACGGCATTTCGTGCAGCAATCTCATCTGTGTCAATGTTTTGGATAATCTCTTTCATATCCATGTAGTCTTTATAGAACTCAAAACCACCCCACAAAGCGCCTCCCAAAGTCGACAAAGCAGTGAGAAGAATCATCATCTTCCCACCCTTAAATGTCATACCTCCGAATTCAACTTCCGCCATTATTTCTTCCAGAACTTACCTTGAATAAGTTTCTTAAACACAACTAAAGGCTTATAGTAGTATTTAAAAGTCCAGTCCCATTTTGCATAGTCCTGTTCATACATCGTTCGAGGAGTCCATTTTCTTTTCCAGTTGTCTACTAAAAGACCTTCATACTCAAGAACGGCGTGGCCTCCTGCAGATGTGGAGATAAAACAGATTCGTAACTTTTTCGTAAGAAGCATCCAGGCAAACTTTAAACGACTTTGTCCTGCGATTAACCAGCCTACAGTAAGTGCATAATCTTCACAGTCTCCTTGGTCTTTTTCAAGGCTAGTATCGAGTACACGCCAATAATCAGCAACCTTGTACTGATCTTTATCATACTCATACTCAAATAAATTATTTACTTTTTCCACCGCATCATGTTTGTTCATTCATCCCCCTCAAACTTGAGTCCTTTGAGATTTGCAATCTCTTGTTTTAGTTTTTGAACTTCCATTCTTTTAATTTCAAGTTCAAGTTGATATAATTTGTTACAGTCAAGCCTCGACTTTGGAGGATTAAGTGGAACAGTAATCTTTGCGTAAACTCCTACATCTTTAATTAACTCGTTACTATCATAGTCGTCCGGCATATTGAAGTTGCTTGTATAAGGGCCGTTCTGATTGAGTACACCTACGACACCAAACTCCAAGTTTGTAGATGCTCCGATAGCCATCGAACATTCTACATTATCTGCTCTTATTCTATCGCTCGCATATGAACCAGGCGTTGCAGGCAAATTTAAATTAAGCGAACTTGATTCTGCCAAGGCACCCATGCTTATTAGCATTAGTATTAGTATTCTCATTTAAGCTTTGAACAAACTCGTGACTCTATAGATGTTTTTGCACCTCCCTGCACTAATAGTTTTGATTTAGAGCAGATGTAAACTACTTGGTCTTTGTCCTTTTCCCTTATATAAACGTCAATTTTTTTCTTTTCAAGGTGTTTTATATTCATAATCTTGCTTTCAACAGCAAAAGGAACCTTGCCCCAGTTCTCATCAAAAACACCTAACTCATAATATGCTACATCTTTTCTCGCATTAAATAGTGTCATTGTGGTGTAGAGAACACCCTCTACGTATGACTGTTTTAGTTTCGGATACGTGGGGGTGAACTCGTGGGCACTTGCGTACCCACTTAATCCACAAAGTAATATTAAATAGCGATACATTCAGCTACTACAACCGCACGATAGGTTCCAGCTGGAAATGCTTTGCCATATCCGTAGGTGGCATCAGTTTCAGTCTTAAACCAAGTGCTTCCTGCTACAGTTAAATTAAACTCTGTAACATTATCATATTCAACTTTGGCAGCATCATAACCTGACATATTCGAATCAGAAACCTGAGACGTAGCGGTATCGCCAGTCCAAGTTACTGTATCAGATAGTGCAGGACTTTCTGAAAAGCTGTTGGGATGAGTAATGCGAGCTTTATAGTAGCTTGCTTGAATTACATCAAAGCGAACCACAGGATCCACACCACCATCGGCAGGATCTGAGCTTAGCGTTTGGGGCGTAGGGTTACCATAAACCCCCGCAGTATCTGGAGTAATTACACATTTTGATGCAACACTCCCAATCACTTCTAAGTCCTCAGCCTGCGCACTCACGGCGCAAAGCATTAAACCTGCGAGTAATGTTTTCTTCATAGAGTTCCCCCTCTAGTCTTGGTACTGAGATTGTACCATTTTTTCATGAAGTACTTGTTGAGCTAAGCCCACTCTTGCACCTCCTCTGCTGTCAGGAAGATTCGCATCTCGTAGCCGTATGGCATCTCGATACTCTCCTCCCCGAACCTCTCTCAAGTAGCTTTGTGGCAATGCGTTTAATGCCGTCAAAGCGTTGTGTAAGATTTGAGACTGCTCGTTCATCATATTTTCATTTATCACTCCGAGAAGTTTCTCAAGTCTTTCATCAATTTCGTCAAGCGCCTCTTCACGCTTCTCTTTTTCTTGTCTTTCTTCTTCTTCCTTCTGTGCTTTTAAGTTTGCTTTTCGATCAATTTCATCCTGTATGTACTTGTCACTATCAGTTTCTAAAAGTATTTCTTCGGTGGCTAAAGCTGCCATCGGATCTATATAACCAGGACAAGTCGGGTCACTCTGCGGATCTTCACATGGAGTATACTTATAACTATAGTATACTTCCGGATCAAGTACAGAACCTGTTCCTTCTACTTCTATACTTCCGTTTCCCCAGTATGAAATATCAATGTTTGGAACGGGAACAACTTTGTTAATTGTATTTCCACCGACACCAGACCAATCGTCCGTTTCACGAAAAATATATCCAGGCCCACGTGCATTTTCGTTTTGCACGTGCACAAGCATGTCATCTGCAGCCTCTTTTTGTGTGGTATACTGATACACTACACCATTCACAGTTAATCCAAGTTGCTGAGGTAAAACATTCGTCATTACCCATTGATAGCCTGCGGAAGCAGCATTACCTGTCGTTCCATAGACTGGAGCCTCGCTAGAGTAAGAGTAAAATGAGCAGGCCAGAAACGGCGCCAGCACCCATGAGTGTCTTCGTACCATCACTTAATCCTTCTTTATCTTTCTTAGCGAGAGGCATTTCATCTTGATTTGCTTCCCATGCTGCCTTTGCGTCCTGCCCAATTAATCCATCGTAAGGGCAGGGAGTTCCTGCCATCATCATCGCATCAAACACTCTTTTGTCCTGGCACATTGTAGAAACTGCTGCAACTTTCATTCCCATATCGTAGAGAAGTTTAGCATTCTTCAGTCTCTCACAGTTTAAATCTGTAACTTGAGTTCCAGTACTGATACCAAGTATTTGAGTTTGAATCGCACCAGCAACTCCAAAAGTACATAAGTCGGAATTGCTAGTATTGATTGTGGGAGTAATTGCGGATGCGGGAGGAGACTTCAACGTAGTTGTAGTATCTGATTGAGTAGTAACTGTACTTGTAGTAGTCGAATCAGTACGGATAGTATCATCAAGAGGAGCTTCTTCGGCTGTAGCTGAAAAAGCTACAAATGTAGCTAAAATTAATACAAGTCTTACCATTTTACCTTGTCCGCCCAATAAGCTGCTGACATTTTGCCTTTTGCTATATTCTTGGCGTGGCGGGCTTTAAAAGACCTGCGACGAGCGGCATAAGAAGCGCTTTCACCCTTCTTCTTGGGCGAACCTTTCACTCCCTGTTGACCAAAACGAATAGTCTTCACCTTACTACCAACCTTTGCAACAACAACGTGAGATTTTTTCGGATGTTTCGGAGTTCGTTTTGGTTTATTATACGCAGAAACCCCCGCTCTTTTGAGGCGAGGGTCTTTTTTACGAACGCTTCTTTTTCTTGCTGCCACGTTTCTTTCTCTTCTTCTTAAACCCTGCTTTCATCAGAGAATAAGCCTTGGGTGAGATAGTAGATTTTTTCTTCGATCTACTAATACCCTTTTTACGTCGGCGGTTGATATTTGCATACAAACCACGAGCAGCCATTAGTATTTACGCTTTTTAGAAGACTTTTTACGCTTCTTCTTTTTCATTGAGTGGTGAGCCATAAAAACTCCTTCGAGACCTTGCGTTAGAATTAACGCAAATGTATCCAATTCTGTTGCCAAGCTGGATACCCACTCCGCAATACACTGTTTAGGCAGCTATTGCAAGATCATAAACTTCATCATTTGCGTTTATGTTTAATTTGGCTCTATCAGTACCTATTCACACAATGTCGAAACTGAACTCACCCCCGTCAAAAACACATAGGCTGCGAAACTGTTTAGTTCATCGACTTACTTTGTATTCCTATATGCTTTTGGTGGAGGTGGAGGGACTTGCACCCTCGTCCATCATGCTTTAATGAACTAAATCATCAAGCCTTTTTTTGCTCTGGTAATCTATCTGAAGGTGTAAGCAAGAAATCAATCTGCCCACAAGAAACAACAGTAGTGTTCTCTTCAATACATTTTCCACAACGCGAGCCAACTTTATTTATGAGGAAAGGCTCTTCTAGAAGATCTTTCTCTGAGATGTTATTACAAATACAAAGATACATCTTCTCTCCTCGTTGAATTAGGGTGGGGGCGCATATAGCTTTAAGTCCTATTCTGTGCGGTGGTCGGACACCCCCTGGTGGTCGGTGAGGTGCAGTGCGTAGTAAGTTTACGTCTTAGCTGCTTCCGTGACAGTTTCCCTCACCTGCAAGAACTATTTACTAGTATAATATTTCCTACATTCTTGATGACTTTCTGCGATTCCGTCTAAGACTTCCTGCGCGCACTTTTCATCAAGTTTTCGGTTGCTATCTTTTACAAGTATAGCTCCGACTAATATCATTGCAATTACCATTCCTGGCATTATGTTCTCCTTCGTTACTTTTAATAAGCCCTCGCATTCACTCAAAGACTCATTAAAAGTGACTGTTTTAAGTAACAATGTAAAACAGTCGAAAACATTGCCTCCGTCGAGGTTGCACCCAGATTAGATCCTTTTGATTAACGTGGCGTGCATACACGGAGATGTTAGCGTGTTCTCTTCACGTGCCCATAGGAATTGGTACCAATTTATGGGGCGATGGGGTCATTAGCTCCCCAAGGGCAGTTTATATCCGCATCGGACTGCCTTACCGAAGAGCAAAATTACGATGATGCTGCAACGTCTAAGTTTTTATACCAGTCTAGAGCTGGGGTGGGTCTCTTAGCGCCTACCAGCTACTGAACAATTAACCCGTAAGTCAGAGAGGGCCACGATAAGGCTCGTGAAACCGCCATCCTTTTAACTGGAGGAGGCAACCAGTGGATTTTTTCAGAGATTCCTTCTCAATTTCAATAAGGATATTATACAAGTTGTGAGGTTGTAAGTCAAGAACTTTTTTTCACTTGGGGTCAAAAAATTCTTCTGTAGGGATTGTTACTCTGTAGTCTTCTCCCTCAATAGTAAGTGTATAAGTAATAGTATCATAGTCTGGGATATAAGACTCTACGAAACCTTCCCCAAAAACTCTATCTATAGTTTTTTTCTCTTTCCATCTTTGGAAATCAATTACGTTAGACTTCATAGAGCGCTTCTTAGTAAGCCGTAAGCGATTACAGCGAACATAGCAAATCCACAAACTAAAAATACAAAAACTTGGTCAAACCACTTTTCCGCAAATTTTTTAAAAATAGTCTTCATCTGTTCCAAATCCTGCAGATGCAAGTGCATCACCGTCCCAGTCAAATAAAGCGTCGTCTCCATCACTGTATGATTCTTCGATTCTCATCTCATTTACAATGACTTGTTGAACTAAATCCCAGGCGTAGTCAGCACTAATACTTAGTTGTACTGAAACTTCTGCTGCAATTTCTTCCGGTTCTTCTTCCCATAGTGCGAGAACAATGCTCTCTGCTTCTTGGTATAATTTATCCATATTACTCATCTACCAATATCTCGTATATTATCTTTTGAGATTACCATGTAGCCGCCTTTATTATAGGCTATAGCTACAGTATGATTCTTACTTTCTTCTCTACGCCAGTCATCTCGTGGTCGTGGAGTATACTTTGTAAGAGGTGCGCTAGGATACTTCTTTTCTTCTCGTTTTGCAAAAAGAGGCTTATCCATAGGTTTAAAAACAGGCTGCACTTTTTTACTCTTTGAGACGACTCGTCGTCTTCCTGAATAAGTATAACCTATACTTCCTTGAACAATCATAGAACTCTCCCAATTAAAAATAATATTATACAAGCGAAGAGCAAGAATGTCAAGAATTATTTATGCGTTATTAAAGAAAAAAGTTTGAAACAGCCTGCCATTAGATACCGAATCTCCAAAACCTGGCAGATCACTTCTATGGTAGAGTAGACCATTATATATTACAGCTCTATTGTACACATTGGATATTATATCCGTTTTTACCCATGAATTGCTCCAGGGCTTAGGAGTTTTCCCCCCCTTTTTAAAACTTTGTCTTTTACCTTCATAAGAGTAAAAAGCCGTTCCAGAGTTAATCGGAGCGTTCGGTGTTAAGTAAACCACACAAGCCCAATCTGTTGCATCGCTGTGTATCCAAGTCTCGTCTTGTTCTAAAGTAAGTTGGAAAGCGGTGTTATATCCCAAGTTGTTATAGTCCCACGGTTTTATTATCGGGGGTATAAGGTTTTGAAAAGTATTAAATACACTTTCTAATACTTTCAAGTTAGACTCGGGAGCAGTTCTTCTCCCAGGGTAATTACCTTCAATAGAAAAATTCAAGTTTTTAGCGTACTCTCTGACAGAATCAGGATTAGAGTAAAAATCATCTACAACTATTATATTAGTATTCATTATTTAGTGAACTCCAGCCATCCCGTCATAACGTATTTATCATTACTGATAGGAGGGTTTCCTCTGTGAGTATGCGTATACCCTGCAGGCCATATTAAGAGAGTCCCCCTTGTAGGTTTAATTCTTTTATGCTGATACAAAAACTCGGTCTCTCCCCCCTCTTCTACATCGTTTAAATACACCATCCACGTTCCTAATCTGGCAGCTCTGTCCCTACAATCTTGCTCAAAATGCCAAGAGTGATACCCTTCTCCTATTGTAGTCTTTTGGATTTTTAAAGTTAAAACGGTGTGGGCGCCACAACCATATAAAATACTATAAGTATCACAATACTTATAATACTCCGGCCAAAAAGCGCTTGTGAATTGGTCTTGATAAACAGAAAGTCTATCTAAGCTTAGCCCTAAAGTCGTGCTCAGTTCTGGAGTTACAAAAACTGCTGTATCGCTCTTCTCGTGGGCGGCATTATCTCTTTTATGAGAGGCCCCCGCATTATTAGACCACTCAAACAATTGTATTATTGAGTTACAAAAGTCTTCAGAATATAGATTTTCTGATAATTGTATAAAGTCGTGGTTAGGTTTCATTTAAGGCTCTTAAAATTTCAATCCATTCTTCTTCAGTTACAGAAGGTTTATGGTGACCAGGAGCTACAGCGGGGTTTTCATCCTCTCCGTAGCGTCCTCGGTCTTCGTTACCGTCTGCGTTCAACTCAGTCTGCGCTTTTTGCACAGCTCTATAGTTCGGACTCGACATACTCAATTACTCTTTCTAAGGCGTCCATAAGTTCACCTAGCTCATCCTCACGGATAGGATCGTTTCCATCGTCACACACTGCTTTATAGGTGTCTTGAAGACCTGTAAGCATGCACTCAAGTTCCTCTGCCATAGAGACTTCCGAAGGCATAGGTACTCCAGCTGCCTGAAAAAAGGCATTTAGTTTCTCTTGAATTCTTACTACTGAGTTTGTTTCAAAATCAATATTCAGATGGTCATTTCCATCTCTTAACGAAAAGTTCCAATTCTTCATACTACATTCTCCAATACTTCTAAAAGTTCATGGTAGTGGGCTACTTTACTTAATTCTTCTTCTAGTGCAGCCATAAAATCTGTATGCTCAGGAATAGGTTGAGGACTTTCCATCAACAATTTATAGTTCATTGTATGGTACAGTAACTTACCTTCCAAATAAGCGCTAAAAGAGTCGTTGATTAGCACTTCTCTTTCCTCTTTCTTCATACAGCTACTCCTCGTACTGCTAATTCTTTGCGTGCTTTTACTCGCAACTTTCTTTCCCCAGAACGTAAGTCTGAGTCGTCCTTAGTACAAAGCTCTACTAACTCGGAAGTTTTTACTCCGGCAATCGGGAATACTCTCTTGCTCTTAGTTTTAGTAGCTTT
>Ga0255775_1004484_pt1 | contig 10984 bp, 6 predicted proteins | sample 011ome_26_FD_179973 | JGI IMG/M metagenome (GOLD analysis project Ga0255775, IMG submission 179973) | Coastal salt marsh microbial communities from the Groves Creek Marsh, Skidaway Island, Georgia - 011511BT metaG (version 2) | ecosystem: Environmental > Aquatic > Marine > Intertidal zone > Salt...
TCGAGCACACGCCACAACTGTCGCCACACTTCAATATTCTGCTCGAACGCCGGTGCATACCCTCCAGCCTCGATCATCGCCTCTTTCGCGCGACGCAACCACGCGACAAACGCCTTGCGTTCTCTCGCGTGCAACTTTCCGCGCTTCAATTCATAATCCCATTTCGGTCTCGCCGGCATCATCGTCAGCGCCCCGTCGTCATCTCTAAAATCACTCGGCACTCGTTCGACGTACCCGAGCGGAACCGACATCAACGGTCGCCGTCCATCGCGCACTCGACGTTCGACGTCGTACGTCGCCTCTTGCGCGAGCACCGTCGTGACGCCCTTCCTATGCGCACCCGCGCTGCCAATCCCGCGTCGCTTGACGTTGGACAGTCGCTTGGTGGATTTCAATCCCAGGCTCTCGACGGTGAACACGGTGGTGGCCATGCCGCGCTGGGCGTCGACGCGCCCGTCGGTTTCGGAGTGGTGCTCGGCGGCGGCGCGGATGCCGCTGAGCATGTCGCCGTCTTCGCGCTTTTTCGCGCCCGCGCGCATGCGCGCGTCGTGGGCGGACTTTTTACCCTTTGGGGGCATGCCGTTTGTGCTATGTCTATGGGCGCGCCGCGCGCGAGCGGGTGTGAGGATGACGCCGTGCGCGGGTGAGCTATGAGCCATGAGGTGGGCGCCGTCGAGCGCGCGAACGCGGTGGTTACATGGTACATACACATTTACATCTGTGTTGAACCCGCGCGACGATGCGCGAGCGTGCTAAATATATGTAGTATCAACGCGTTCTCCTCGACGCGAGATTGACTTACGCAAACAGCTGGGATGACCCAGAACGCTTGAGCGCTGATTTACTCGGCGTGCGCATCATCGATCCTAGTCTACTCGGTGAACGAAGCATGCGGTTGTCTAGCTTGCTCAGCAATTCAACGCCATCTTTTCGTGTTCGTACGCTGTTGATGTCCTCGATCTCTAACGTTAACGAATCCATGAGCACTTCTCTCGCTTCGTCAAAGCGTTTGACTTCGTACAACAACTTGGCGAGCTCGACTTTGTGAATCAAACGCTTGGGGTTGATTTCAATCGCTTGTCTGAAGTACCTTTCAGCGTTTTCGATCGTCGCAGGCTCTATGGCGCCGTAAATAGCCTTGATTAAATAACGCGTAAACCCACTGATGTTGGACATTGTGTGTTCCAATCGCGCCAAGACGTGCAACGCGTAGTCATTCTTTGGATCCATTTCTAGCGCTTTACGCAAATTGTCTTTAATGACGTGCGTGAGCTCAACCTTTTGGCGCGCCTCGCTGAACATGCTCAACCTCGCGTTGGCTACGGCGAGGGCGATGTAGGCCTGCGTGTCTTGCGGCGCGTGCTTGAGCGCGCGTTCGGCTAAATCGCTCGCTTCCTTTGCGAATTTACGCGCCAACGGTTTGTTGTGGAAAATTTCGTGGTCAAACACACGATCGCTCAACTCTTTACTGAGAGACACCATGATGACTGGATCTTCAGGACGAAGTTCAAGCGCCTTCTCAAACGCCAACTGTGACTTTTCTGAATCACACGCCTTGTCGTGCGCTCGTCCTTCGGCGATGAGCGCCTCGACGAGCTTTCTACGTTCCTCTGTCTCACCCATCGCCGCGGCGCTCTCGGTTCGCTGCAACTTCTCCCTCTGCGTACGAACGACGTTCTCTACATTTTCCCAAACTTTCAACGCATTCCATCGTAGCTTCGGAAACTTAAATTCCTCCTTTGGCTTTTGTTCATCTGCTTCAAACATCGCAAACACCCACGGAGGCACCACGCGAAGTCGACGCCCGACGACGAGCGGAATCAAAAACATTTGTCTTGGAATCTCAAACGTACTCAACGTCAGACTCAACATGAACGAAACAACCTTAAACATCTTAAAGCTCTCAAACGCCATGCGCGAGCTCACAAACCCGCGTACGGCGCGCGCGATGTGCTGCGCGCGCCTCGCCGCTAACCGAGCCACGCGCTCCAACGGTTGCCGCCGCGGCTGCTCCATACTCAACCGCCGCCTCACTCGTCCCCGGGGCTTCGCTGGCGTCTCATCTCGGTCGCTAAATAAAGACGCATCGTCCTCATCCGTCTCATCCGTCCACTTGGGTTCGCGCACCAGCGAGTTCGTCGACGAACCTTCCCGAGGCGGCGAGCCTAAACGCTTCAAATACGGCGTCTGCGTCGTCGTCGTCCACTTCCCAAAGAACCCACTCAAGTCCTCCGCAAACGTTGCATACATCGGTAACGTATCTATTCATGTCCCACACGTGCGAACGCGCACGCCACGTATCGGTCAGTCTACATTCCAGAGCGCGCGCGCGCCATTCAACTTTTAAGATTCAATCCCCCGCTCGAGCTCCCCCGGCCCACCGGCGCCGCACCCATCGCACGCGCGCGCGGCGCGAGGCGCACGCGCGCACGCACCCCTCACGCCCGCGCCCCCGCGCGCACCGCGCCCGTTCCTCCACTACCCGCGCCGTGCGTCGTCGAAACCCAATTCGCGTGTGTACTTTTTCATAAACGGCGCATAATTTCCCGCGCGCGCATAATCGTCGTCGCGTCGTCGCGAACGCGTCTCGAGCGACGTCGCACATCGACGCAACGCACGCACCTGCAACGTATGCGCTGTCTGTATCGCTCCGCCGCGACGTGGAGGCGACGGCGGAGGTTGTAGCCATGACGTGGGCGGCGCGCAGTGAGGCGCTGAGGTGTTGGTTTTGTGTTGCACGCGACGCTCGGCTACGTCGCGTCTGGTTCAGCTAGGGATACGAATTCGAGGTGCACGCCCAATGCATCGACATTGGGCGTAGTATCAGGGTCTAGGTGAGCGCCCGGTGCGGGTTGCGTCGCGTGCGATGAAGGTTTCGGCGGTTTTTGAGCGGCGTTCGGGACGTCGAGGCGACGCGCGAGCGCGGCTTTGGCGCGCTCGAGCGCGGCTAATACGACTGGGAACATCGGCCGGTCGTCGCGGTTAAGCGCCGCGCACTGGTGGAAGAGCTTGATGATGAGCTCTGTGATGGGATGCGTGGCGTTCGGGACGTCGTCGGGGAGCTCGAGCGCGCGCCCGGAGTATCCGACGACGGCGACGACTTGCATCGGATGCAATTCTGCCCACGGCGTGCGCGCGGTGATGAGCTCCCACAACACCACGCCGAATGAATACGTATCTGCGCGTTCGTCGTAGTTTTCCGCACGGAGCATTTCGGGGGCCATCCACTCGGGGGTGCCATGGAATTCGCTCTTGGCGCTGACTTGCGTGGATTGTCGCATGCGCGCCAACCCGAAATCCGCGATTTTCACCCGCCACTTATCGTCGACGAGAATGTTTGGGCTCTTCAAATCCAAATGTAATATCGGCGGCGAGCGCGAGTGCAAGTAGGACATCCCTCGCGCCACCGCCGTGGCCACGGCATAATTCCTCGCCGGCTCTAGCGCTTGCCCAGTCTTTAATATCGTGTGTAAACTTCCCCGTCGCATAAACTCGGTGCAAATTAACGGCGGATCGGCGCAGTACCCCATGAATAATAACAAGTTTGGATGCCTCAACTTGGCGAGCACCTCAACCTCTTGTTCTAATTTCGCTTGCACCTCCTTGGTACGTTCTAAAAGCTGCTTCACGGCCACAACGGTGCCTTGCCATGTGCCTTTAAACACCTCAGCAAACCCACCGACCGCGATGCGTTCGTGTAAACGCACGTCTTCGGGGGAAATCGTAAATGCGTTTCGCATGACTTGATTTTCACGCTTATCAGCGTCGCCATCGTCATCGTCGTACCACCCAATCGCGGGCGATGACGGTCTATTATTACTTTGTACAATACGCGACTCCTCACCGTCATCGTCGTCGCGCCAGCTATCATTTGGAGTCATCACCGAATACCGACCGCCGCGGCCAGGGACAAACTCGCCGACGTCGATTTCTGAAATTTGAACCCCAGACGTTGACGTCGACGTCGACGTCGCGTTCCACGCTCCACCATCGGATGATTCACCAGCATGACGACGGTCATCGGAATCAGGTAACGCTAAAACTTCCCGCGCCGCGCCGCCTCCGCCTCCACCTCCGCCCGGTCCCGCGAGCGCGTGGCTAAAGTGCGCTCGAAACGATGTCGTCATCGTCACGTCCAGCGTCTTATCATCAATCCGCGTCACCTGCATCAGAGGCCCTTCAACGGCACTCACGCGTTCGGGTTTCACCGGCATGCGCGCTAAAATAGGTCTGATGAGCGTCTCAAACTCGGCGCTCGCGCCGCCGACGCCTCGTCGGTCGACGCCGAGCGCCGCGGACCTTCGACGACTCGACGCGGATGACGCCGCCGACGGAGACGTCCGCGAGGACGAGGGCGATGACATATCATCTGTGGCGTGGTAGTGCGCGCGCGCGATGCCCCAGAGCTTCGTCCCGGAGCGCCGCGGGGTGTCTTTATCGTCATCGACCGCGTCATCGTGACGACGCATCATGTTGACTGATATGCGCGCGCGCGTGCGTCGTCGTCGTCGTCGACGGCGGCAACAGTGGACGGGTTATATATATATGCGCGCGCTTGTTGCGCGCGAGCGTCGCGGCGCGTGTGACGTGTGTGCGCGCGGCGCAGCGCGATTAGGAGGCGAGGCGCGCACTGACACCAACGCGAGGCGCGACGTGTGGTTTTACTGATATGATATCGCCATTGATTATATTAAAGTACAGTACAGTCTGTTGTGTGATGGTTATATATTAGCTTACCGGGCATTTTTCGTCAACCACGCACTGAGCTTGGTGAACTCGCCGCGGAAGTCAATCGCCTCGTGCGCACTTAAAATGCCGACCAAGAGTTTGGGCATGTCGACGCGCAACATGACGTCTTGTACGGAGGTGTTATTCAACGCCAATGCGAGAGCGCAGCCACATGTGACGCGTGCGAGCTCGATGTTCGTGCGCGCAGGCTCGCATGTGTCGACGATGTGACGAATCAATCCATCAGCCAGGAGCGCGCCTTGCATTTCGGCGCCGTACTTGGACATGCGAATGAGTTGCCAAATGGTGCCGAGACCCATGCCTTGCACGCTGTGGTTGTGCGGCACGGTTTTAAGCACAGCTAAGATGCATCTCGCGTGCACGGGGTCGGCAATTTGCTCGCGCAACGTTTTGTCTTGCGTGACATACTTGTTTGACACCATGGCGTGGAGAAATTCCATCGCTTCGTACGGGCAGCCGTCTTCGTCGGCGGCGCCGCACGACCACTCGAGAATGTCAATCATAGCGTTTGACATCGCTTCGCAACGCATAAGCACGCAAACGGTGGTTAAAGAACCATTTGCGAGATTCTGTAAGGCTTCCCAGCATCGACGACGGGTATCGATCGACGGATGCTTCCTCGTGATCTTGACCAACGCGAGGACGGAATTTCTCCGAGCTCTGTACTTCCGCAGGCTTGAAAACTGTTCTAACACTTCCTTGGGTATTTCTCCGCCAGTGCCTACGCTGGACGCCACGGCAGTAACAACATCACCCTTGTCGATATGTGTCGCGTACTCAGACACGTCCAGCGCCTTGGCAGCGGTGAAGACCTCCTCGTTGTGCTTGATGAAAAACGTCACCAATTTTTCGGCGTACTCTTTCATGTCCATCATCGCCGACTTGTTCTTGATCAACGCGTTCACTGTGTTAAGATTCGCGCGCTCAAAGGTTTGAACCTTTTCATGCGCGCGCTCTGCTTCGTCATTCGCGACGCTGGCCTGACGCGCCGCCTCTTCACGCGCTCGAATCGCTTCTTTCTCCAGGAGCTCGATGCGCTCCTTGGCTTTTTTGTGCTCAGTCTGCACGCGCACAATTTCCTTCTCTGCACCTTGTCGAATGAGGCTTGAATCCGTCTTAACGCGCTCTAAATCGCGCTCGGCGTTGTGGCGAGCTTGCTCGGCTGCTTTTCGTGCATTTTCCGCGTCCAAAAGAGCCTTTTCTGCAGCGAGTCGCGCGGCGGCATCCTTGGATACCGCCGCGCGCGTCTTTTCGGTTTCTGCCTTAGTTCGCTCGAGATCAGCGCGCACTTTTTCAGCCTCCTCGATTGCGCGCTTTTTCTCTTCCTCTGCTTCTTTGCGTGCCTGATCGGCTAAGTTCAATGCCTGCTTCTTTTCTTCTTCGGATGCCATGGTTCTCCGTACTTGGGTCTTCAGACTAGCAATTTCAGTCTCGAGCTCCTCGGCGCGCAACTTGGCATCCTCCGCCTCTTCGCGAGCCTTCATGACTTCTTCAGCAGTTGGAACGTGTCCATCTGATACCAAGGCCAAAATCAATGGCACTACCATTTGCGCCCGGACGTGTGCGCGTCGGAGTAACCATATCACGTAATGCTTCACCGTACCGGGAACCTCGTCAGAGCGCTTCAAGAGCTCGATGATTTTCTTCACGGCGGACTCAACACGCTCTTTGAATGTTTGCCCTTCAGCGGCCACATCAGCTGGTGCATTGGTGTTTGTTTTGTCAGATTTGTCATCTACGTCTTCATTGCTGACGAACGGGACGTTCTGCTTGACAGCCGCTGCGACGCTGTCTTGCGCCTTTTTGTCGACGACTCCTAAAACGACAAATCCGAGCGTCAAGATGCCAATCAACTTGAGCATCGCACCCGAAAATACCGTTGAAAATGCAAACAAAGCAGTGCGCAACACCGTCTTAATCACGAATAGAACGGTTTGGACGATAATACTCACGATGCGCAAGAAGAGCACGAGCACAAATTTGAAAAGGTTGATGATTCGGCGAACAAACGACACCTTCTTTTTGGGCGGCGCATTCTTGCTCGCACGAGCCTTGCCAGCGCCCGCAGCTTTGAGATGGCTGGGCGCATTGGAATCATTCGAGCACATACCGCTCGATGTGATGGATGATGAATCACAGCAGTTGCCGAGTATATCTTCGCGCTTGCCGCTGAAACATTTACCGTCGCAACCCAGTCCAATGTTCATGCCGCCGCACATTCCGCACTTATCAACGACAGCTTTACCACCGCAAATACCGTTGCAATCAGTGGAACGACCGCTATTGCACGTGCCGTCACATCCGACGACACCAGTACCAAAGCAGCGCGCGTATTCGCGTCTCCCGCAGTGATTCACACGAGTTTTGAAGCCTTGTCCGCATTCGACGCTGCACGCTGTCCACTCACCCCAAGCGCTCGCTCTGCAACGTTCACCAAACGTGCGTTTAACGATAGGTGCGACAGGGTCGGGCACGTTGTCATAGTATTCCGGATAGGCGGCGAAGACATACGCCGGTCGCACGAACGTTTCGTACACTCCCATCGGCCACTTGAATGGATTCAGCACCACATGCAACGGGTAACGGATTTTCGACAACACGCGTTCGTGCATCACCGCCGCGAGATTTTGCTCGAGAGAAAACGTCATGTCTTCAAATTTTTCCATCGTTCCTGTGACAAAAGTTATGTACAACGGCTCGAGTCCATCCATGATGAATTCATACAGCGGGAGTAATCCGTAATCAATTGCCGGCGAACTCGTAAAGCCAACCAACCAAACCACGTTCTGCACCGACGATCCCGCAGTAGACGCGACTGCAGTCACGACCTCAACAACAATGCCCAATCCCACGCGCTCGAGAATACCCACGCTGAGATTAATCACGCCTCCCGCGACCGTCAGCGCGCCTCGCGCCGTCCCCGCGGCGACTCGAACCGCGCCGTTAAACGACCCACGAATCGCCACACGCGTCGTATGCTTCAACATCGACGCCTGCATCTGCGCCTGCATCATCTTCGCCTGCGTTTTCCCGCGAAACGTACTCGCATTCGATCGCGCCACGACCGACGGGTCCACGCCGCCCGCCAACATCATGCCTTCTGGACTCAAATCCAACGCCGCGCTCGGCCGAAACGCGCTCGCGATCGCGTTATACCCCAACACCACCACGATCAACAGCGCATACGCCTGCACCATGCTCCACAACGCGCGCATCGTCGTCTGACGACGCCCCGACGCGCGATTCCCACCGCCGCGCGCATCATCATGCGCGCCGACGATCGCCCCGCGCGACGCGTCCTCATCCCCTGCGGACGCCACGGGCGCGAACACCGACGTCGTCGCCAACGCGGTAGACATGATCGTCGATCGTCGATCGTCGATCGTCGATCGTCCCTCGCGCGTCGCTCGTCGCTCGTCGCGCGCGCGAATGCCGAACGCCGTCGTTCGGGTGTTCGGTAACACTAAAACGCGGGACATCGTGGGACATCGTTCCTGGTTGTGATTGGTCGTTTTCATCGAAATGAGGGGCACCAACGTTGGGCTACACCTTTGCGCTACTGGGCTACTGGGCTACTGGGCTACTGGGCTCCGCGCCGACGCCGACGCGATCGCGGTCGCGACTGCGGCGCGGGGATGGGCGCCGCGCATCGCTACGCGTCGTCGTCGTCGACGTCGTCGGCGGCGTCGGCGGCGGCGCGGGTGCCGGCGAGGGCGCCGCGCGGGTCGGCGGTGAGCACTAAGCGCGCGGTGTTGGCGCACGCGACGGCGACGATGGCGGCACCGAGGGCGAGCACGGGTTTGGGGACGGTGTAGAAGAGTTCTGGGTTCATGATTCGGAAGAGGAGGGTGCTTTCGGGCGGCCGCGGAGGCGTGGGTTGGGCCATGGCCCGCTGACGTCGGACGCGACGCGCGCGCGGCGGCGAGTGAGGCGACTTCTAACGCGTGTGGTTTTAAATTAAAAGTACGCTGCTGTGTGCGCGCGCTGCGCACGTGGAGCTATATGATTTCCTGGTTACTTTTTGCTCTTGAAACTGACGGATCGTAAGCGATCAAAAAATCCATGCTTGCCCGGATCCTCTTGCGGAACTTGGATATTTCTAAGGAGCGCTATTATTTGTTCAAATCCGGGGCGGGCGTTCATGTCGGCGAGCCAGCAGTATTGCATGACTTGCGCGATGACTGAGTTACAGCCAGGGGAAATCGTAGGACGTAAGCCGCGTTGTACGACGCCGACGGCGGCTTGAAGCGGAGTGTATCCCGGGTACGGGACTTCGCCGCCGCTCACGAGTTCCCAAACCATGATGCCGTACGAGTACACATCACATTTTTCATTGTAAAACTGGTGGGCGATGACTTCAGGAGCCATCCAACGATACGTTCCAGTCTCAGCGGTCATCGTCACTCCGTCACCCGCTTGAACGCGGGCGACACCAAAGTCGGCAATCTTCACGACGTTGTTGTCGTCCAACAACATGTTCGCGGTCTTGATGTCCCGATGGACGATGTTAATCTTATGCAGATAGTCCAAACCGAGCGCCACACCTAATGAGTATCGCACGACGTCGGCAACCTTCAGCGGTGCATGTTCTTGCACGTATTGCAGTAAATTCCCGCCGCGCATGAATTCGGTAACTAAACACAACGTCTTGCTCTTCGTCAACGCCCCTATGAGTTGAAGAATGTTCTTGTGGTGCACTCTTCGTAGAATGTTCAATTCCTGAGCAAACTCGCGCAACGTGTCCGACACCGGACCATCCGAAACGTTACTCTTCAACACTTTGATAGCGACTTCCTGTCCACAGTAACTTCCTCGATACAACAATCCGAACGCACCGCTCGCAATTTTTTCGTTGAACACCAACTGCTTCTCCGTGAGCTCCCACTCGCCGCCATCTATTGCGATGACATCTAAGTTGGAGCCACCCGCGTGATTCGACATGCGGCCTTCTGAAGTCGCTGTAGCGTTATCACCGCTAGATTTTGGCGCATCGTCGAAATCAGCTGCATCGAGTGACGCTTGAATACTCTTCGTGAGCGTCGCCGCGTCGTTTGGCTTCCACCCCGTAACGATGAAGATATCGAGCGCAAAACCATCGTCGGTGCAAAAGACGTGCGCCTCAGCTATGTTCAATCCAACCTCAAACAGTGCCGCAGATACGCGAGAAAGCAAACGTGGTTTATTCCCGGCGCTCACCGAAACCTCGTACGTGCCCTTCGCCGTCGACGACGACGCCCCGCCGCCGCTCCCGTCGCCCATCGTGCTCAGCGTCACACTCGACCCAAACGTCGGACCTCGCAACGCATTCCTATCTCCCGAACGCATAATCATCATCCCATTCGGATCCATGGCTTCACCATCGTCATCCATCGCATCCACACCGTCTCCTCCACCCCTACTCACGTCGACCTCGCGCGCGTGACACCAAACCCCCGAACGCGTCGTCCCATCCTTCGTGTCCCTCTCTGCCCTCGAAAGAATCTCCGCGTGCACTAGTATATCATCTAAATGACTCACATCCATCCCATATTGTCTCGGCAATCGCATCAAATGACGCTCAATCACGCCGCGCACGCCCGCATCGCCGCCTCGAGCGACGTATTCTTGGATCTGCGGCTCAAATTCTTGCAACGCCTGACGCGCCACGGTCTCCTTTGACGCGCGCTGACGCGACGTCATCGCCCCTCAACGCACCGAGCGCGTGTAACCACTCGCCCTGGACGCGCCCGCGCGCGCACCCGCGCGTCGCGCACTCTCCTGCGCGCGCACGCCGCGCGAACACGCGCCGCGAACGCGTGCCACGTGGACCGCGGCTAAACGACTCTCTGCGCCTCTTCCGCGCGCGCTCGCGCGGCGTGGGAACGCACCAACCACCCCAGGCGCGCGCGTGAAGACGGCGCGTGAAACGTGCGTGACGCTGCGCGCGCGCTCGGCGCGTCACCGTCGTCGCGCACAGTGGCGTCGCGCGCGGTGTCGTCGCCGCGAGACGGCGACGACGACGACGACGACGGGTATCGAGATAAAACGCGCACATAGGCCGTATACGTATGATCATACGATCCGAGTGTCCGAGAACTGGATGTATCATACATATTCCGCACATCGTCACCCACATGCACGTGTCTCGATGTCCACTACGATACAGACATGGCGTATACTGTATGCTCATAGGATGTTCGAATGTTCCACATATCGTGGCCGATTGATTGTCGCAATTCGCGAAATCGTCGTCGTC
>Ga0255775_1004501_pt1 | contig 10953 bp, 8 predicted proteins | sample 011ome_26_FD_179973 | JGI IMG/M metagenome (GOLD analysis project Ga0255775, IMG submission 179973) | Coastal salt marsh microbial communities from the Groves Creek Marsh, Skidaway Island, Georgia - 011511BT metaG (version 2) | ecosystem: Environmental > Aquatic > Marine > Intertidal zone > Salt...
AACGCAGATTTGTGATCAATGAACGGGATCTCTTGGGATACGTCATTGACTTTCAATCGGGACGCACCGCCGATGCCTTCGGCGATGCCTGATATTTTGCTGTTTAGATCGCGATCAAACACCGCAAATTTGATGGACGACGATCCAGCATTCAAAACCAGAATAAGATCGTCGCCCGCCACAATTACACCTGTTGTTCGCGCATGTCTGCCGCGTCGATACCCGCAACAGAAACAGGTTTTTTCATCGCATCACGACGGAAAGGTTCACCCAATTCTTGGTTGATCATCGCTTCGATCAATGTGGTGATACCATTTTCCATCTGATCTTTGATCGCTTGGTTTAGCGCTGCGGTCAGCTCGTCCATCGTGCGCGCAATAACTCCTTTTAGGCCACAGGCCTGCGCGATCCCTGCATAAGACACTTGGGTGTCCAATTCAGTGCCGACAAAGTTGTCATCAAACCATAGGGTCGAGTTGCGCTTTTCCGCGCCCCATTGATAGTTGCGGAAAACGATCTGTGTCACGGCTGGCCAGTCGCCACGACCGATTGCTGTCAATTCATTGACCGCGATACCGAATGCGCCGTCGCCTGCAAAGCCAACAACAGGCACATTGGGTTGACCAATTTTCGCGCCCACAATAGCGGGCAAACCATATCCGCAAGGGCCAAACAGACCAGGTGCAAGGTATTTGCGGCCTTCGTCAAACGACGGATAGGCGTTACCGATCGCACAGTTGTTGCCGATATCGGATGAAATGATCGCTTCGCGTGGGAGCGCGGATTGGATTGCGCGCCATGCCATACGGGGCGACATCCAGTCAGGCTTATCTGCACGTGCGCGTTCGTTCCACGAGGTGCCTGGATCGTCGTCTTCGTGATCCATTGAGCTAAGCTGTTGCGCCCAACGGGATTTCTTTTCCGCGATTTTGGCTTTGCGCTCTGCGCGGCCTGCATCACCTGCTGTTTCAGACAGTTGCGCCAAAATGCCTTTGGCGGCTTTGGCGGCATCTGCGATGATACCAACAGTGACCTTTTTCGTCAGACCAATACGATCTGGGTTGATGTCAACCTGAATGATCTTTGCATTCGCTGGCCAGTATTCCATGCCATAACCTGGAAGGGTCGAGAATGGGTTAAGACGTGTACCAAGGCACAAGACAACATCTGCTTCGCTGATCAATTCCATACCAGCTTTGGATCCGTTGTATCCCAAAGGACCCGCAAACAAGGGGTGACCACCGGGGAACGCGTCATTATGCTGGTAGCCCACGCACACAGGTGCATCCAAGCGTTCCGCCAAGGCACGCGATGCATCGATGCCACCTTGGGACAAGACGACGCCGGCACCGTTTAGGATGACAGGGTGTTTTGCGTTTGACAGCAGTTTTGCCGCTTCTGCGATTGCGTTTTCACCGCCTGATGGGCGTTCGAATTCCACAACTGCGGGCAGGTCGACATCAATGATTTGTGTCCACATATCCCGTGGGATGTTCAATTGTGCAGGTGCAGACGCACGTTTGGCGTTCATGATTACGCGGTTGAGAACTTCGCACACACGCGATGGGTCGCGCACTTCTTCTTGATAGGCAACCATATCTTCGAACAATTTCATTTGTTCAACTTCTTGGAAGCCACCTTGGCCGATTGTTTTGTTCGCCGCTTGTGGCGTAACCAACAACAGTGGGGTGTGGTTCCAATAGGCTGTTTTCACAGCGGTCACAAAGTTCGTAATGCCGGGGCCGTTTTGTGCGATCATCATCGACATTTTGCCGGTCGCGCGGGTGTATCCATCGGCCATCATGCCGGCAGATCCTTCGTGCGCACAATCCCAGAATTTAATACCCGCTTTTGGGAACAGATCGGAAATAGGCATCATCGCCGATCCAATAATGCCAAAGGCGTGTTGGATGCCGTGCATTTGCAAAACTTTTACAAATGCTTCTTCGGTTGTCATTTTCATTGCGGTGTCTCCTTGAAAATCAGGGCTGTCGCCTTTTGCAGGAACCTTACGGGTATCGCAATATGTTCAATAGGGCCAGTTGGCTTTACGATTTAGGTCCAATTTCAGAAATCACATCGGAAATTATTTTTATCCCTTCGCGGATGCGCCCGTCAGGGATCGAAGAAAATGCAAGACGATAAAAATGATTAGGAATAGTGTCACCCGAAAAGAATGATCGCGCAGGTTCAATTAACACGCCATGCGGTTCGAGTTTACGTGCCAATTCGACGGTATTGATATGTTTTGGGGCTTGCATCCAAAAGGACGACCCACCTTTTGGCGGCGTCCCCGCGATGGTCAATCCAAATTCGGTGATCGCATCTTGCATCAAGGATCGGCGCATTTGAAATTGTCGCGCGGTGCGCTTGATCAACGCATCATAGTGACCCAAACTTAGGAAATATGCAGCCGTGCGCTGGATATGGCCAGGTGGATGGCGCAGGATTGATGCCCGCAGTGCGCGCGCTTCGCGGATAAAGGGTTCTGCCCCAACCAAATATCCCAACCGCAGCCCCGGAAATAGGGATTTGGAAAAGCTGCCCACGTAAATAACACGGCCGTCTTTGTCCAAGGATTTCAGGGCAGGGGTTGCTGCCGTCGTTGACGACATTTCAAATTCATAATCATCTTCCACGATCAAGGCATCCAATTGTGCCGCCCGTTGCAACAGATGGTGTCGTCGCTGCACGGGCATCGTCGTTGTTGTCGGACACTGATGACTTGGCGTCGTAAAAATGACCGATGCACCGTTTGGCACCGTGTCGGGGTTTAGTCCGTGTTTATCGACATCGACCGCTTCGACATGACAACGCGATTGATCCAAAATATCGCGCAGCGCTGGGTAACACGGGTTCTCAATCACCGCTGTGCGTCGCTGTGTCAGCAAGACTTGTGTCGCAAGCCACAACGCGTTTTGCGCCCCTAGCGTCACCAAGATCTGTTCAGGCTTTGCGAAAATTCCACGGCGCGGCAGGCTTTGGCGGGCGATGAATTCGACCAACATTGGATCGTCTTTGTCATAATAATCCGATGTCAGCGCATTAAAATCCTTGGCACCCAATGCGGTCAACGCACACAAACGCCAATTTGCATGATCAAATAGGTTTGGATCGGTTTGACCATAGATAAAGGGGTATTTGAATGTGGCCCAGTTTTGCGGCTTTTCTGGCCAGCTTCCACCGGTGAATTTTTGACCAATCGCGCGGGTCCAATCAATGGCATCGGTGGGTTCTATGGGTGTCGAATATTGTGTCGCCTCTGGCGCGGTGTCGGACACGAAATATCCCGAACGATCCCGCGACGTTATGTAATCGCTCGCCAATAATTCGGTATAGGCCAGCGTGACAGTCAGCCGGCTGACTTTCAAATGCCGCGCCAATGCTCGGGTGGACGGCAACCGTTCGCCCGTTCGAAAACGGCCGATCAGGATGCCTTGGGCGATCATCTGTTGGATGCGCGCCTGCAACGTCCCTTGAAAGTTCGTGTCGAGATAAAAGTTTTCTACAGGAATCGCCATGAGGGTATTTTATTGGACTAAAGCGGCAACGTAAACTGGACTTATGATTGATGCGGAAGAATCGACATGAATCATAGGCGCGTAATTGGTGGATAGAGTATCGAGCGATGGCTGGTCCACATGTCATACGTTGCTTTTGGACCTAAAAAGGACTACCCTTTTGGGTAGCGTTGCGTCCTTTGTTAATATGTCTATATTTAAAAAGTAAGATTTGATCGGGGTGTTTTGAGTGACGAATGAAGTTGATTTTGTTTCAACGCATCTAATTTTTGGTAAAAATTTGCGACAGCTGTGCAGGCGCGTCGGTACGATTGCCGAGGTTGCTGACAGTCTTGAAATAAACCGCGTACAGATGAACCGTATTTTGAATGGCGAGAGTTTTCCAAAGCCCGGCATGTTAAAGCGGATTTGCGAATATTTTAACGTCGATGCGCGGATTTTGCTGCAGCCGTTGGACGAATTGGAAACAGGTGCGTTCCAACCTCACGACGCGGATATTTCGGATGTTTGGAATTACACCTTGTTTGGGCGGGATTACTTTGTTCCTGAAAACATGTTGCAGGATATTCTGCCAGACGGTCTGCATCTCATGTATCGGCCGTCTTTTTTGATAGATACGCAAATTTGGATTGGGATGGTGCGCGTTTTTGTACGAAATGGTGCGCGCATGGTGCGGGGGGTGGATCCTGTCGCACCAGGCATGAAGCGGTCGGATTTGACGCCAATTTCTGCACGAGAATACAGAGGCGTGATGTTGCAAACCAATGAAGCGTTGTCGATTGTATATGCGACACGTGTGCCCAACAGCGTGTTGGGGGTGGATAATTTTTCGACACGCACATGGACGACGCGCGGATTTTTCCAAGGGCGCTGTATGATTATGAGTTCGGCAAATCCGATTGGAAAAAATGTCGTTCCCTGCATTTTGCAGCCGCTGGAGCAATCGACGTCGGATATTCTGAGCGCGGCGCGCAAGACTGGGTTTTGTCCGATTGCGGAGATTCCCCAAAAATACCAAAACTATCTTGCATCAGACGGGCTATGATTGGGCGCAGGCTGTCTGCGCCCAATCGTTTCCAATCAACCAAATACTTTGGTCAAAGCTTTATCAACGGCATCGGTAATATTGTCGATGTCGTCTGCTGTTGAAATCAACGCGGGGCTGAAGCACAGCGTATTGTTCAAGCCGGGTAAGGACCGGTTCGTCGCCCCGATGATCACACCTTGTGCGCCACATTCGGCCACAACCGCTTGGACCATCTTTTCATTTGCAGCTTCTTTGGTTGCACGATCTGCCACCAATTCCGCACCGCAGAATAAACCTTTGCCCCGAACATCACCAATCACCTTGTGCTTTTCAGCCAAGGCATTGAGGTTGTCCAACATCCGTGCGCCCATGACGTTGGTGTTGTCCAATAGGTTCTCATCTTCGATGATACGCATGTTTTCCAATGCCGCTGCAGGGCCTGCTGTACAGCCACCAAAGGTGGAAATATCGCGGAAATAGTTCATCGGATCAGACGAGTCGTCTTTGAACATGTCAAAAACTTCTTCGGTCGTTACCAAACATGCAATCGCCGCATAGCCAGAGGCCACGCCTTTTGCCATGGTTACCATGTCTGGTTTGATGCCGTAATGTTGGTACCCGAACCAAGTTCCTGTGCGCCCAACGCCACAAACGACTTCGTCGATGTGAAGCAGGATATCGTATTTCTTACAGATTTCCTGAACGCGTTCCCAGTATCCAACAGGGGGTGTAATCACGCCACCACCTGCGGTCACGGGCTCAAGGCACAATGCGCCGACTGTGTCTGGACCTTCGGCCAAGATCACTTCTTCAATCGCGTCAGCTGCGCGTTTGCCATAGGCTTCGCCTGTCAAATCCCATTGTGCGCGGTATTCAAGACAATGCGGCACCCGCACGAACCCGGGTGTAAAGGGGCCGTATTGTGCATTGCGCTCATCTTGACCACCGGCGGACAAACACGCAATCGTCGTGCCGTGATAATCACGCTCGCGGTACAACACTTTGTGCTTTTTGCCGCCATATCGTTTGTGCGCGATTTGGCGAACCATCTTGAACGCTTTTTCGTTCGCTTCTGACCCAGAGTTGCAGTAATAAACGCGCTTGAGGCCCGGCATCTTTTCGATCAGGCGCTCGGCGAACAATGACCCCGGGATAGAACCTGCAGAGCCTGCGAAATAATTGATCTTGACCAATTGATCACGCACTGCATCGGCGATTTCGGTACGGCCATAGCCAACGTTTACTGTCCAAACACCGCCAGAGACCGCATCAAGATACTCTTTCCCTTTTTGGTCCCAAACACGCATCCCTTTGCCTTCGACAATCACGCGGGGCTCGCCTGTTTCAAATGGCTTGTGCTGTGTCAGATGATGCCAAACATGCGCACGATCCGCATCTACAACGTGTGAGATGTCATTTTCACGAATAACGGTATTCATTTCGGAGTTCCTTTATACATTGCAGACGAGGGATTCCCTGCAGCGATCTTGATCTATTTGTATTGTTATCAAACATGGGGTCGCGGATAGGGCCAGATTTTTGAATGAATTAAGTCCAAAATTTGCGATCTCGACATATTTTTCTGCGGACATTAGGCTGAATTCGTTATGTTTTATGGGAAAAATGTCTGATTTTGATCAAAAATTATCTGATGCCCTGTTTGATAAATTCCGATTTTTTAGCAGAAAACAGTTGATCGAAAAACCGAAATAGGGTCGGATCAGAGTTGACCATCCAATGGTCGATAATGCTGCACATGTTGTGCGCAAGGCTTCGAAAAGAAAGCACGACAAAGGGAGTTTGTAATGAAAACTACACGTAAAATTCTATCATCAACCGCAGCGATTGCACTTGTTGCGTCCGCCCAAATGGCAAGCGCGGCAGATGAAATCACTGTTGCGTATTTCCTAGAATGGCCAATGCCATTCGAATACGCAAAGCAAATGGGCACATATGACGAAGTCATGGGCACCAAAATCAACTGGGTCAGCTTTGATTCCGGTGTAAAGATGTCTGCAGCGATGGCATCAGGTGATGTTCAATTGTCTGTCAGCCAAGGTGTTCCACCTTTCGTGGTTGCGACATCAGCAGGCCAAGACTTGCAAATCTTGGACGTGGCCGTCAGCTATGCCGACAACGACAACTGTGTTGTGCGCTCTGACTTGGAAATCGACAAAGACAGCGCAGGCGAATTGGCCGGTAAAAAAGTTGCTGTTCCACTGGGCACAGCTGCGCATTATGGGTTCCTAAAGCAAATGTCGCATTTTGGTGTTGATGTTGGTTCAATGGAAGTCGTCGACATGGATCCACCAGATGGCGCAGCGGCGATTGCACAGGGTGCAGTGGATATGTTCTGTGGCTGGGGCGGTTCGCTACGTCGTGCAAAAGAACATGGCAACGTTTTGTTGACCGGTGCAGAAAAAGAAGCGCTTGGCATTCTTGTGTTTGACGTCACATCCGGCCCTGCGGCTTGGGTTGCGGAAAACAGCGATATGGTCGCGAAATTCCTAAAAGTGACAGCAGATGCTAACGCAATGTGGGCGGACGAAGCAAACCGTGCACAGATGCTGCCAGTGATCGCAAAAGACGCTGGTATGGATGAACAAGCAACGGCTGACACAATGGCAACATTCGTGTTCCCGACCGTGGATGAGCAGCTGTCTGCCAAATGGCTTGGCGGCGGCGCACAAGATTTCATGAAAGGCGTTGCAGACGTATTCGTCGAGGCAAAATCGATCGACTCTGCTCTTGAAAGCTATGCGGGTGCAGTCAACACAGGACCGCTTGCAGCTGCAAAAGGCATGTAATCACACCAACAAGCTATTGGGGCAAGGGGGATAAAACCCTTGCCCTTTTTTACAAACTCGAAAGGTCGAAGATGAGCGGTTTGTCGATCAACAATATTTCTATGCGATTTGATCTGCCCAATGGCAGTTCTGTTCAGGCATTGAAAAACGTATCCTTGGATTTGCGTCCGGGTGAATTGATGTCTGTCCTTGGTCCCTCTGGATGTGGGAAAACAACCCTGTTGAACATCGTTGCGGGGTTTTTGGCCCCCACAGAAGGACAGATCGAATTGAATGGGCAACGCGTCACGGGCCCAAGCGCGGAACGCGGCATGGTGTTTCAACAAGGCGCTTTGTTTGAATGGATGAGCGTGCGCGAAAACGTCGGTTTTGGTCCACGCATGAAGGGTGCAGACAAGGTCGAAACCCGCAAAAAAGTGGACGATCTTCTAGACATCGTCGGTCTGGGCGATTTCAAAGAAAAGGCTGTTTACGAACTGTCGGGCGGGATGCAGCAACGTGTGGCTTTGGCCCGTTGTCTGGCAAACGATCCGGACGTCATTTTGATGGATGAACCTTTGGGCGCATTGGATGCGCTGACTCGCGAAAAAATGCAGTCTCTGGTTCTGAAACTTTGGAAAGAAACGGGTAAAACAATTATCTTGATCACCCACTCTGTGGAAGAGGCGCTGTTATTGGGGGAACGCCTGTTGGTTATGGCTCCACGTCCCGGTCGTATTCACCGCGAATATCGTCTGCCCTTTGCCGATTTGGGCGTCGGTCAGGATCTGCGCGAGGTCAAGAAACATCCTGACTATGCCCGCACACGCGAAGAAATTTTAAGCATGATCTGGGATATGGAAGAAGAAATCATGGGCCGTTCGGAGGAAGCACAATGAATGTATTATCGCTTTTGATCAACGAATTGGTCGATATTACAATCCTATTTGTGACGTCGCTGCCGTATTTCGCCGTGTATATCGGAATTATTTTGGCCACTTTGGGCATTTGGCGGATGGTCAAGCGTATGCTCACGCCAAAGAAAGATTTTGGATCCCTGAAAACTGTGACCTTTGGCGATGAAAGCGCGGTTTCGTCCAATTTTGTGGCCTCGGTTGTTTCCATCGTTTTGATCTTTTTGATCTGGGGGGCTTTTACCGGATCCAAGATGATCCCATCCTTCCTGCATGTGCCTGGCGCCTTTACGGGTGAGATTTCGTTTACATACACCGCCGAAAATGCGGATGGTGTGTCCGATCAGGCGGATGTACTGATTGTTGTTCACGAATTGGGTCAAGACCCCGTTGTGCCAGATATGGCCGATGGTGACGGATGGGCGAAAAATGATGTCATGGCTGTTCAAGCCTATCGCAGCAAGCTGTTGTTGTGGGACAAAAATGACGAGTTTGACCGCAAATCGGGCGCAAAGATTACCGCAATCAATGGCCAGCTCGTCGCTGAGGGTGGCGAAGTTGAAATTGGAAACGCCCGCATCGCTGTCACGGATAAGGGCACAATCAATGTGGTTCCCGCGACAGGATGGCAGATGGAACCAATTTGGTTGCCCGCACCTGAAAATGTGTTCGTCAACCGCTTTGGTCAGATCTGGTCAGAAGGGTACAAGAACTATTCCTTGGGTGAACACCTTGGCTATTCCTTGTTCCGCGTGGTTGTCGGGTTCTTGTTTGGCGCGTTGATCGGTATCCCGCTGGGTTATGCTATGGGGTTGAACGACTGGTTCCGCGGTTGGTTTGATCCGATTGTGGAATTCATGCGCCCCGTGCCGCCGCTTGCTTTGATCCCGCTGATCATCATTTGGTTTGGTATCGGCGAGGTTGGCAAAGTCATCTTGTTGACGCTTGCTGCGCTTTGGATCATGACGATTGCTGCGCGTGCGGGTGTGTCTGGGGTGCGTATTTCCAAGGTGCACGCCGCCTATTCCTTGGGCGCAAGCAAATGGCAAATCATGCGGTTTGTGATTATCCCGAACTCGCTTCCTGAAATCTTTACAGGTGCGCGGGTTGCGATGGGGGTCTGTTGGGGCACTGTTGTTGCCGCCGAATTGGTCGCCGCGGAAAAGGGTATCGGTATGATGATCATGACCGCGTCGAAATTCCAGCAAACCGATATTGTTATCCTTGGCATCGTTATGATCGGAATCATCGGCTTTGGGATCGACATGTTCGTGCGGTGGATGGAACGTGTCATGGTCCCTTGGAAGGGCCGCGGATAATATTAAATTTCCTATCCCGTGACGGTTTCGTCGCGGGATAGGTCGCATTTATTTTCTATTCTTCAACGATAGACAAAACCTATCAAATAACGAAAAATCATTATTGAATTGGGGATCAAACTGCGTCACACGGACGGTGAACACAAATAAGGATCCGTCATGTCCACCCTTGCCGCGCCCAATGAAAATGATCTGAAAGATCTTATTTCTTCGCATCTTAATCTCGAAGGGCCAATGCTGCCCATTTTGCACGCCCTTCAGCATGCTTATGGTTACATTCCTGCGCTTGCTCATGGTTTGATTGCAGAGGCGCTGAACATCACCAAAGCCGAGGTTCATGGCGTTATCAGCTTCTATCACGATTTCCGCGAAAAACCTGCCGGAACGCATGTGATCAAGCTATGTCGTGCCGAAGCATGCCAATCCGTTGGCGCAAATGCGTTTGCGGCGGATACGTTGAAAAAACTCGGGCTGGATTGGCATGAAACATCTGCGGATGGGGCAATCACAATCGAACCGGTGTATTGTTTGGGTCTTTGTGCCTGCGCACCTGCTGCGATGGTTGATGATCGCTTGGTCGCCCGCGTGGATGGGGCAAAGATGGACAAAATTCTAAAGGAACTTGGCGCATGAAAATTTACGTCCCTCTCGACAGCGCCGCAGTCGCATTAGGCGCAGATGATTTGGCCGATGCCATCGTTGCAGCCGCGGCGGATCGCAACATCGAGGTGCAGGTGATCCGCAACGGATCGCGCGGCATGGCGTGGCTTGAGCCGCTGGTAGAAATCGAAACAGATGCGGGCCGTATCGGGTATGGCAATGTTGATGCCTCTGACGCTGCTGCGCTTTTGGATGGGAAATTGTCCAGCTTGGGCAAGGTCGATGACCTTCCATTCTTGGCCCGTCAAACGCGCCTGACCTTTGCACGCTGTGGTGTGATTGATCCTCTCGATTTGACCGATTACCAAGCGCATGGTGGATTGGCCGGCTTGCGCCGTGCGGCACAGATGGACCAAGCCGCCATCGTGGACGAGGTGACGAAATCTGGTCTGCGCGGTCGCGGCGGGGCAGGGTTCCCAACGGGGATCAAATGGAAAACCGTGTCTGACGCAACTGCGGATCAAAAATATATCGTTTGCAACGCAGACGAAGGCGATAGCGGCACATTTGCCGACCGCATGATCATGGAAGGCGATCCCTTTTCCCTCATCGAAGGTATGGCGATTGCCGGTCTGGGTGTCGGTGCGACCAAGGGCTATGTCTATTTGCGCTCGGAATACCCCGTTGCTATTCGCGTGATGCGCGCCGCAGTTCAGGCCGCCCGCAAAGGCGGCGTTTTGGGTGCCGACGTCATGGGATCTGGGCGCGCGTTTGACATGGAAATCC
>Ga0255775_1004508_pt1 | contig 10947 bp, 7 predicted proteins | sample 011ome_26_FD_179973 | JGI IMG/M metagenome (GOLD analysis project Ga0255775, IMG submission 179973) | Coastal salt marsh microbial communities from the Groves Creek Marsh, Skidaway Island, Georgia - 011511BT metaG (version 2) | ecosystem: Environmental > Aquatic > Marine > Intertidal zone > Salt...
ATACTGCGGAGCAGTAATACGCACATCATAATCCCCAGGCTGCACAACCAAATCAAGCCCACCCTCTCTGGTGCTAAAGACAGCATCGATACCAACGAACCGGACCTGCGCCCCCACCGGCGTCACATTAAGTTGTAAATTCGGCGATTCACCATCGGCCGCCACTGACACCACTTGCGTATTTTCTAAGTGCTCGCCAAATATTGAATGCAAGAAGGATGAGGCTAAGCCCGTCAAACTCAGACCCACCAAACCAATCACCGCCAGACGATAGATTCGAGTCGCTAGTTCGCCACGCGCCTCAATTCTCTTGGGCACTGGGATTCGATCAATCTGCCGTTGAATCAAGCCGCCACGTTCTGGCACCAGTTCGTCCGCCGTCCCCTTCAAAGCCAGTAGCATACTCCTGCAGGATTGATACCGCTCATCACGGTTTCGCTTAAGCGTCGTCTCAATTAGCGCATCCCAAACCTTCGGGAGATCATCCACGATGGTTGATGGAGCCTTGTACTTAGACAGGTCCGCTTTCTGCCCTGTCAAAAGCCAATACGCAATATTACCCGAAGCAAAAATATCCACTCGCGCATCTTCAACGATCCCGTGACGATACTCAGGACTCATCACATCGAACGAATTAAGTCGCTCGGGTGCCACATTTGCACCCAGCGGACAGACCGATGCCGAAACGATCGACTCAAACAACTCAATACCCAAAGTCGCCTTCACACCCAAACCGAGCACCTGTATAGAGCCATCGCTCTGGATGAAAATGAGGTCCGTATCCAGGTCACGATGGTCCACACCTTGCGCATGCGCATACCCTAAAATACCTAACAGCAAAGCCACGATACGCCCAACGTCTTCAGCATCGACCCCCGCCACTCCCGGCTTGGCATGCTCAGCGAAATATTGGCTCAAGCTTTGCCCCTTGACTGCATCCATAAAGATGCAGTGCCGTTGATTGATCAACGCACAATCCTGAATCTGTGGAATGCCCTCATGATTAATCGCCTTAAGTGCGGCCTGTAAGCCCTCTAGGCGCTTTAAGCATTTCGCATCCTCAATAGTTCGCGGGTGAAACACACAGAGCGTCACATCACGCAAATCACGCACGTGCTGCATATGATAGTAATTCGCCAACAAGCTCGAACTAATACATTTAACCACACGAAAATTCCCAAAGCTTTCTCCTGGCTTAAGTAGACGATTATTCAAGCGCTCTTTACTAGAATCAGGAGAAACCGATTCGGACTGCGTGTTCCTTTTATCCATTCCGTATAATTAAGCGTTTGCAAAAAAATCGTGGACCGCTTGTACGATCGTCTCAACGGCAGCCAGCTTGCCTTCGCCCTCATAACCACAAGCGAGCATACCACTCTGCGGTTCAATAAAATGATAACCGCGCGAACGGAGCGTTCTAATATTTTCCTGTGTCGCCGCATGTGCCAACATCTTACCATTCATCGCAGGCGCCAGCATAACTGGTGCAGGCGTCGCCAAATGAATCGACGAGAGAAGGTCGGGCGCGAGTCCCTGCGCAAATAATGCGAGGCAATGTGCCGTCGCTGGAGCTACGAGCACGAGGTCTGCCCGATCCGCCAACTCAATGTGGCCAGGTTGCCAGCCCTCCCCCTCCTTCCATAGGTCCGATACGACTGGATTACGTGAAAGCACTTGCAAAGTAAGCGGCTGTACAAATCGACAGGCCTCTGCAGTCATCACCGGATACACCTGCGCGCCCGCGTCGGCTAAGCGACTAGTGATATCCGCAGCCTTGTAGGCTGCAATCGATCCGGTAATGCCCAAAATAATGGTGCGATCTTTTAAGTCTAAATTAATTTCTGCCACAGTTATTTAATTTGAGATGAATACAGTCCACAAACAAGACTTAAGTAAGATACGCTCGACCTTGCTTGATTCAAGCACGCGCTTGACAGTCGCTAAATCGGATGAATGCTAAATCGATGCACGTATTATTGGTAAAGGCGATAAGCCTAACAGGAGCACTACAATTTCTCCCCTAGGGGACATAAAGTATTACGCCTGCGGGCTCAATGCCCGCGCATAATAATCAAGCGAGCCAATGCTCCCACCGCGACACAGTGACGCAACGTACAAGATCGCGCCTCGAAACCCGAAACAAACACTCAAGTAGCGAACCCATTTTCAGCATGCAAAAAGGCACCATCACCAAGTACCGGCCCTTTCAGCAAATTAATTTGCCCGACCGCACATGGCCGGACAAGACGATCACCACCGCCCCGATTTGGGCAAGTGTCGATCTTCGCGACGGCAATCAAGCCCTTGCGATACCAATGAACGTAGACGAGAAGGTCGAGTTCTTCGAATTACTGGTCGCCACCGGATTCAAAGAAATTGAGGTCGGCTTTCCCTCTGCCAGCGATACCGAGTTCAACTTTATCCGCCGCCTAGTCAAAGAGGACCGCATCCCAGCAGACGTCACTTTGCAGGTGCTGGTGCAAGCGCGTGAACATTTAATCCGCCGCACCTTCGAAAGTTTGGAGGGCGTGCCCAAAGCTATCGTACATTTATATAACTCAACTTCGCCATTACAGCGCCGCGTCACTTTCAATATGAGTAAAGAAGAGATCAAACAGATCGCCACCAAAGGTACTCAATTGATCAAAAGTCTCGTTTCCACTCTACCAGGCACCAAAGTTCGCCTAGAGTATTCCCCTGAGAGTTTTTCTGACACCGAAGTCGATTATGCCTTGGAAATTTGCGAAGCTGTGATCGACGTCTGGCAACCGACCACTGCGAACAAAATTATCCTGAATCTTCCCGCCACTGTTGAAATGGCAACACCGAATGTACACGCCGACCAAATCGAATGGTTCTGCCGCAACTTGAGAGAGCGCAATACCGCGATTATTTCCTTACACACGCACAATGACCGCGGGACTGGGGTCGCGGCCACTGAACTTGGATTAATGGCAGGCGCGGATCGCGTCGAAGGCACGCTGTTCGGCAACGGCGAGCGTACTGGAAATCTCGACATCGTAACCGTTGCGTTGAACCTCTACACACAAGGCATCGACCCCCAACTCGACTTTAGCAATTTGGAGCATACGCGCGCTACATATGAGCGTGTTACGCGTATGCATGTGCCCGACCGCCATCCTTATGCTGGTGACTTGGTTTTCACTGCATTTTCTGGCTCGCATCAGGATGCGATCAAGAAAGGCATGGATTTACGCCAAAAAGATGGCGAACCAGGTGCACACTGGCAGGTCCCCTACCTGTTAATCGACCCAGCCGACCTAGGCCGCGACTACGAAGCAATCATCCGTATTAACAGCCAAAGCGGCAAAGGCGGCGTCGCATATATTTTATCTCGTGAGTTCGGGCTCGATTTACCGAAGGTCATGCATCCCGAAGTCGGCCTCGTGATCAATGATGCCGCCGATCAAGACAACTGCGAATTAAAATCTGCCGAAATACACGAAATCTTTCAACGCGAATACGTGAATTTAAGCAGTCCACTTGAATTGCTTTCGGTTCAACGTAAAGACTTCTTCGAGACTGGCGAGGTCAGCATCGACGCTCAAATTAACTTCAACGGTGAGCTGCTTACGATCTCTGGTCGCGGCAACGGCCCGATCAGCGCCTTTGCTAAGGCACTTGATAGCCAAGGCTGGAAGCACTTTACGCTCCTCGACTATCGCCAACACTCGATCGGCAGTGGCTCGGCAACAGATGCCGCGGCCTACATTCAAATCCAGCATGAAAGCGGCTCGATTTACTACGGGTGCGGAATCAACGCGAATATCGAACTCGCTGGCTTGCACGCCCTAGTGAGCGCGTTTAACCGCGCTCATGCAGCACATCCAGAATCACATCTTGGATAGTCGCGGCGTCTAGGCTTCCTTCGATCAGTCGCTGTATCCCCACCAACTTACAGCGCTCCTTCGAGATTGCGTGCCCAGCTGGAACCACCCCTAGCAACACTTGCGAAGACTTTGATCCAGCTACGGCACAAATCTGTCTGGCTAATTCGAGACCAGCGGCCTCTTTTCCCATTCCGATAAAAACCACATTATAACGACGGCGCTGAAAGGCATCTGCACTTAAGTCATAACTCGGGGCGTGGTGCGGCGCGTAACCCAACTGGCGACAGGCCAGTAACAGCTGCTCCACCTCATCTCGATCTCCGACCACCAAAATATCGCAAGGGTGCTGTTCGACGATACGCTCCACCACCTCAGCTAAACGAGCTGGCAAAGAAGGTATTACAGGAAATTCCTCGATCAGCTTGGTCCGCACCACAAAACCAAATACAGCCCCTTTGCCCTCGCGACTTTCCAGCCAAATTCGCCCTCCCATCGCATGCACCAAGCGCTTGCAGATCGCCAACCCGAGCCCAGTGCCACCATACTTACGAGTCGTCGAGGCATCCACTTGGCTAAATGCCTCAAACAGTACATGTTGCCGATCTTTCGGAATGCCAATTCCGCTATCACTGACTAATACCTCAAGATAGTCATGATCGAGTTGGTCAAGATATCCGATTGGCTCCAAGGCATCGGGACGGCGCTCCAAGGGCAATTCGCTTAACTTAACAGGACGCACCGTGATTCCTACTTCGCCCGCATCTGTAAACTTCAGTGCGTTTGCCAACAGATTTTGCACGATCTGTCGCAATCGTTCCATGTCACCGAGCGCAAACTCTGTAAGTGCCGGATCTAAACTCAGCCGAAGCGAAACATTAAGTTCGGCCGCTCGAATCTTGAAGAGCTTTACACAATCCTCAAAGCACAGATGCAACGGAAATTCCTGCATCTCCAAATCCAAACGTCCAGCCTCGATCTTCGAGAAATCTAAGATGTCATTCACCAGAAAGAGCAGACTCTTAGCGCTCGAATAGATCATCTGCGATAGGTCCAGTTGTTCCTCATTCAGCTCACTTTCGTTCAAGAAACTCGACAATCCAATGATTGCATTCAAAGGCGTGCGAATCTCATGAGAAATCGTCGCGATGAAATACCCCTTTGCCCGATTACCCGCCTCTGCACGATCCTTTGCCTGCTTTAGATCGATCTCAATACGCTTTCGAACAGAGATGTCCTGCATCGTACCCATGATTCTAGTCGCACGACCGAAGGCATCGCGCTCTTGCACCACGACCCGATCTTGCACCCAGATGGATTCAGCGGCGCCCTTAAAGATACGATAATCGATCTCCAGTGGCTCCGATCCATTATCAATGAACCTCACATACGCGGCCAATACTCGATCACGATCATCCGGATGAATCCGCCCCTGCCATTCCTTTTTATGATCCTGTACATCCATCGAGTCTAATTCCAGAATACGGGACCAATTTACATCACGAAAAATCTCACCGCTGCCAAGGTCCTGCTCCCAGAAGCCCATCTCCACAGTATCCAGCGCCATACGTAATCGGTGCTCACTCAATCGAATCTGCTCCTCATAGAGGCGCAATGCGGTCTCATCAACCAGCAACGATAAGGTGCCCTCTCCTTCAGACTCGTTAATAAAGACTTTCAAAGTTAACAAGGTCATCGAGCTAGACCGTCCAGTATTATCGATTAAATCAACATGCTGGTAACGTATCGTACCATCATCCGAGCTGAACAGGGCCTCTCGATCTGCCTCCCACTGTTCGCCAAGATCAATTGGGGGAGCCTGCAATCCTGAACTCATAATCTCGGGTACGCTTCTCGGAGAGAAACTCGCCCAGCGCTCATTGATAAAAACAGTACGACCATCGCGCGATCGCACCCAAATACCGATCGGCAAGGCATCCAACACCCGATGGATTAAATGCTCACGCTCGTCGGCCAGGTCTACTGTGCGTAAATGATAGCCTACAATAATCGCACAGAAGAATGTAATCGAAATGAATAAAACCAACAACCCGACCGCAAACAACAGATGCTCACCGAAAGAACCCTGCGCAAAGACGCCGACCCCAGACAACCACGAATAAGCGACGATCAACACCAATAACCCTGAGATCCCTAGCGCGCCTGTCATTTGGTAGCGCAGTCCCGCGCCAATCGCCAGCGCCATTACAAAGGGCAAAAATAGTGGCTCCAGTACTCCAGCACCACTCGAATGAAGCGTTAGGATTAAAAATACAGCAAACACCGCTAAGCTGATCGACCACTCGACATAACGCCAACAACGAGTATTTATTTGACCCAAAGAGATCGATTCTGGCGCCTTTATTCGCTTCATTCTATTCGCTGATCTTGACAAATTTAACCGACAATAAAGCATTCAAGACGGGCGAAGATTCCGCAAGCCTTTAGCGACACAACGACTTTTCGCACAATCCCATTTGCTCTGCCATTCGACTACCCAGACTAGACTGAGACGTCGCCACCTTGGGCTATACTCTAATCACTATGAAATTCTCTAAATACCACGCTCTCGGAAACGACTATCTCGTCCTCGACCCTAAAGACGCCAGCAAACTGCCTAGCCAACCAGACACCGTGCGCATTTGCCACCGTAACTTCGGCCTCGGCTCGGATGGCATCCTCTACGGCCCGCTTGCCAGCGACAAAGCCAACTTCGGCCTGCGGATCATGAATCCAGACGGTAGCGAAGCCGAAAAGAGCGGCAACGGACTGCGAATCTTCGCCCGCTACCTCTACGACATTGGCAAAGTCCGCAACGACGCTTTCACCGTTGATACACTTGGAGGCGTCGTCACCTGTAAAATTAGTGACGACGCAGCCTCAATTACGGTTGATATGGGCAAAGTACGCTTCGCGATCGACCACATACCCGTCGATGGCCCCGAACAAGCCGATCACAACATCGGCCAGCAACTCAGCATCAACGGCACCGACTACACCGTTTATCTGGCCGACATCGGCAACCCTCACTGCGTGGTGCCACTCTCCGAAATCTCCGAGAAACTCGCCTGCACAGACGGCGCGGCAATCGAAGTCGATCCCACTTTCCCCAACCGCACCAACGTGCAGTTCCTCAAAATCCTCGACCGCAACAACATCCAGATCGAGATCTGGGAACGCGGCGCCGGCTACACCCTCGCCTCCGGCTCCAGTAGCAGTGCCTCCGCAGCAGTGGCTCATCGCATCGGCCTCTGTGATCGCGCCATCACCGTGCACATGCCTGGCGGTAAGATCGCGATTGAAATCGGCGACGACTACGCAGTGCGTATGACAGGCCCTGCCACCCGCGTGGCTGCAATGGACTTCGACCTCGAAGCCCTCGACTTCAGCGACAAAGACTAATTCCTCTCAGGTCTCAGCCCTGAAGTCTCAGCCCTCAGGTCTCAGCCCTCAGCTCTCAAAGCCCACCCGCGCGGTGGGCTTTTCGGTTACCGATCAATCTAACAGGAGGGCACTTGATTTTTGCAAAAATGCCGTTAGCGTTCCGTCTTTCAATTTCAAACAAATCCAACACAAATCATGAGCACACACACACCCGAACGCCACGAATTCCAAGCGGAGGTCAAACAAGTCCTTGATATCGTGGTGCACTCCCTCTACACGGATAAGGAAATCTTCGTCCGTGAGCTAATCTCGAACGCCTCCGATGCCACCGAGAAGCTACGTCACACGCAACTCTCCGAGACAGACATCTTCGATGCGGATCTGGACCTAGAGATCCAAGTCACCTCCGACGAAGAAGCCGGTACTATCACAATCCAAGACTTCGGGATCGGCATGACCCACGGCGAACTCATTGAAAACCTCGGCACCATTGCTCACTCTGGCTCCAAAGCCTTCCTCAACGCTTTGAAAGAAGGCGGCGAGCGCAACGAAAACTTAATCGGCCAGTTCGGCGTAGGCTTCTACTCCGTGTTCATGGTGGCCGACTCCGTCAAGGTCTACACCCGCACATGGCAACTCGAAGGCGAGTGCCTCTGCTGGTCTAGCAACGGCGATGGCGCTTACGAGATCGAGCAAGTCGAAGGCGAGCGGCGCGGCACACGCATCGTCTTCACCCTTAAGGACGAGTATAAGGAGTTTGCCCAGAAGGATAAACTCGAAGGTATCATCAAACGCTACTCCAGCTTTGTGCAGTTCCCAATCAAGGTCGATGGCGACGAATTTAAAACCGTCCAAGCGCTCTGGCTCAAAGGCAAAAGTGACATCACTGACGAGGAATACAAAGAGTTCTACAAATTCCAGGCTAACGCCTTTGATGATCCACGCTTCTGGCTGCACTTCGCGGCCGACGCACCGATCTCGATCAACACCCTACTCTTCGCTCCCACTGAAAACATGGAAGGCTTCGGCTTTGGTCGTATGGAGCCTGGCGTCGCACTGTATTGCCGCAAGGTTCTGATTGACAATGATCCTAAAGGTCTGCTCCCCGATTGGCTCCGCTTCCTACGTGGCGTCGTCGATAGCGCCGACCTACCGCTCAACATCTCGCGCGAATCAATGCAAGACAGCGCGTTGATTCAGAAACTTAACAAGGTCATCACTAAGCGCTTCCTCAAGACACTCGAGGAAAAGGCGAAGAAAGAGCCCGAAGTGTTCAACGATTTCTGGAAATCCTTCGGCATCTTCCTCAAGGAAGGTGTGACCACCGACTTCACGCACCGCGATCAACTGCTCAAACTACTTCGCTACGAGTCCTCCTATACCGAAGCAGGCAGCACCACCAGCTTGAGCGATTACCTCTCACGTGCGCCCGAAGGGCAAAAAGAGATCTATTATCTGTCTGGAGCCAGCCGTAGCGCGATCGAGACAGGGCCTTACTTCGAAGCCTTCAAAGCGCGTAATGTCGAAGTGCTGTACCTCTATGAGCCGATTGACGAGTTCGTCATGAACCACGCCCGCGCCTTTGAAGAGAAGAGCTTCATCTCAGCCGACGCGGACGGTATCGACCTCGAAGCCATTGCGCCAGAGACAGACACCGACAAGGAAGAAGCCTTGGCAACCGACGCCGTCGAAGGACTCTGCGCATTTATCAAAGAAAAGCTTGGCAACGACGTCAGCGAAGTCGCAGCCAGCGACCGCCTCGTGGGTAGCCCCGCGATGATCGTCAACGGCGACAAGATGATGACTGCTCAGATGCGCAAGATGATGAAGGCGATGCAGCAACAGCAAGGCGGCGATGCCAGCGCGATGGGTGCAGAGCCACCCGTCAAACTACAGATTAACCCACGCCACGCATTGGTGAAAAACCTCGCCGAGCTGCGCGGCTCCAACCAAGAACTCGCGGGTTTGATCAGTGAGCAACTCCTCGATAATGCACGCGTCGCAGCAGGGCTCCTCGAAGATCCGTCTGCCATGATTCAGCGTAACTATAAGATTCTCGAGCAACTCAGCTCGAAATAAATGCTTTGATGCATGTGTTTTGCAATGGAGTGAGGGCGACCCGCCCTCGTGACTGCTTGCCGTGGGCGAGTCGCCCACACGCCATTAATTGTGCATGGTCGCAAACCGCATGGTTTAATAAATCCTAGTGTGCAGTGGCAGTGCGATTTATCCCGCGATCTCTGGACTCAGCCAAGAACACTATATAAATGCTTGCAACAAAACGCCGCCTTTCAGCCAAAAGGCGGCGTTTTTATAACTACTCGGCAAACTGTGGATTAATCGCGGTAACCAGGGATTTCACCAGACTTGTATTGGTCCATCAACAAGCCTTCATTGCGGGCGCCATGAGACCCAGCCATGTCCGTTGCTGCCTTCGTGTGTGCCGCGCTTCCTTCGTCCGAGGTAGGCCCCGCGTCATCGATGGCAGCACAAGCAATCAAAAATAAAGTGGCACCAAGAAGTAAGAGGAATTTTATAAATGTCATAATTTAAATATTAGTTAAATTAAATAACTATCTTATGATTTTAAATAAAATTGCAAATTTCATACATTAGTTTTACTTAAATTCGTTAACCGCTTAATTACGGTTACGACAGGCCGCTTGCCTTAAGGGCCAAAGTGACCAAGTTAACTAAGAAGCTCATTCACTCCAATCATGTCTGAAGAAATAAAAATAGCGTCGCTAGTATTGCCTTACTTTAACCGTGAGCTGAGTTACTTGACGTTTAATCAACGCGCGCTCGACCAAGAGCTCCACAGACTGATATTCTAATGGTTGCTGACGCTCTCCTGACGACTCGCGCTACCTGCTAATTTCTAATTCTCTAATTCTCTTTGCTGTGCCGAAGAAACCGACATCCAAGCGCGCCTCAAAATCCAGCAGGCGCAAGTCACCACAACAAACACATTGGACCAAGCACTGGCTGTCGCGAATCATCGTGGCGTTCATCACTGCGGGGCTTGTCAGCCACTTCTGGCCACAGCTGCGTAATCTCACCGACGTCAGCAAGTACTCATCAGTACGCGTAATCAACGGCACCGCCGAACTACAGATCGCACTGGCCCGCGCAGGATTCTCCCCTGGCTCCATTGATGGTGTCTCCGGTACGCAGACCCAAGCCGCCCTATTCGCCTATCAAACCAGTCACGGCTTACCACGCTCCGGCGCATTCGATGCCGACACCGCGCAATTCCTACAAATCCAAGAGCCAGTGTTCACCACGCGCCGACTCGGAACGGAGGATTTTGCCGCAGTTGGCCGTAAGCCACAAAGCTGGCGCGCCCGCGGCGAGCTCGACCGAATGCGCTACAACTCACTACTGGAAATGGTTGCCGAGCAAGCTCAATGCGACCCCGACTACATCGCCAGCCTCAACCCCGGGATGAACTGGCAGCAACTCGACACAGGCGACATGGTGCGCATCCCCCACGTCCCGCCTTTTCGCATCCAACCAGCCGCTAGCTATATACAAATCGCCCTTGCCCAGCGTACACTGCGCGTTTTCAGCGCTGACCATCGCCTGCTTTTCCATTGCCCCGTCAGCATCGCCCGTCGCGTTGACAAACGCCCCAGCGGCGAACTCCGCGTTAAAGTCCGCGTCGATCAGCCCAACTATACCTTCAATCCCGCCATCCTCACCGGCACCGCACAGC
>Ga0255775_1004513_pt1 | contig 10939 bp, 6 predicted proteins | sample 011ome_26_FD_179973 | JGI IMG/M metagenome (GOLD analysis project Ga0255775, IMG submission 179973) | Coastal salt marsh microbial communities from the Groves Creek Marsh, Skidaway Island, Georgia - 011511BT metaG (version 2) | ecosystem: Environmental > Aquatic > Marine > Intertidal zone > Salt...
TAGAGCAGATTAAAGAGCTAGAGTTTGTGTTTACTTCGCCAACATTTGTGCCAAATGAAGCCCTAGATAAATTACGAAAGGAAAAGCGTGAATTCCACATTCCTAAGTCTGAGCGAGAAAAGAGTTTTTACGGTAGTGAATTTGAAATACAACTTAAGAATAAGCTAACCCAAAAGGCAATCGCTAAAGAGTGTGTCGATTGGATTCAAAGAAAGGCAATCTTCAAGTCAAATATAGCAGATGTACCGATGCAACAATTCGCCTGTGTTACGGCATCACCGGATATTGCATATGTGCCACTATCTGGATTTACTGCAGTTGATTTGGGCTATCAGAAGGGTGATGCAGTTTCAAGTTTTGTGAATAAGTTTGATGAGCCAGGACAGGCTAAAGCTTATATGGATTTATTTAACGATTTATGGAATGACGCTGAGAGACTCGAAGATGTTACTCAACGCCTATGTGACCACATTAGCACTGTTTATAAGGAGAACTCACCCGAAAGTATCTATTATTTCATGCTTTATAATATCTTTAGTGAGTTTTTGGAAGATTTGAATGAAGATGTCTTACCAGATGATTTAACTGGTTATAAAGATTCTCAAATCTGGTCCAAGATGTTTAATTTCCAGCGAGATGCAACAACAGGCATTATTAATAAGCTTGAGAAATTTAATGGCTGTATTCTAGCTGATAGTGTTGGTCTGGGTAAAACATTTACAGCACTTGGTGTTATCAAGTATTACGAGCTGCGCAATAAGTCAGTACTGGTGCTTTGCCCTAAGAAGCTTGCTAATAACTGGAAGAACTTCAACTCTAATTACAAGACTAATCCTATTGCAGGTGATCGCCTAAGGTTTGATGTTTTAAACCATACAGATTTATCTAGAGAAAAGGGTGATTCGTACGGTATTGATCTAAAGAATATTAACTGGGGTAATTACGACCTTGTTGTGATTGATGAGTCGCATAACTTTAGAAACCTGGGTACGCATAAAGATAAAGAAACTCGTTACGATAAGTTAATGAAGAATGTAATTCGTGCTGGCGTTAAGACCAAAGTACTGATGTTGTCAGCCACGCCTGTGAACAACCGATTTGGTGATTTAAAAAACCAACTAGCACTTGCGTATGAAGGTGATTCAGCTCAAATGAGTCAGCACCTTAATACCACACATAGTATTGATGAAATTTTTAGAAGTGCACAGCGTGCATTTAATGATTGGTCTAAGCTACCAGCTGAGGATCGAACTGCAACTGCTATTCTTAATAGGCTTGATTTTGATTTCTTTGAGTTGCTTGATAGTGTGACTATTGCTAGGTCACGTAAGCATATTGAAACTTATTATGATACAGCCGATATTGGCAAATTCCCTAAACGACTTAAGCCGATAACCAAGCACCCAAAGCTTACTGAGCTCAATAACGTTATTGGATTTAATGAGATTTTTGAAAATCTAAGCAGGCTTAAGTTGTCAGTTTATGCTCCTATCACTTACATCTTCCCAAGCATGCTTGCTAAATATGAGGACATGTATGACACTGAAATAGAAGGCGGCAAGAGCAAATTTAGACAAGTTGATCGTGAAAGAAGCTTGCAGTCATTGATGACTTCTAATCTATTGAAACGACTAGAAAGCTCTGTTCATGCATTTAGAATTACCCTGCAAAAGCTTAATGATAAGTATGTTGGGATTTTATCGATTATCCAAGATTACAATGCTGGCTTGATTACTGATGATGCGTTATCGTCAGTGCTTGCTAATGAGGACATTGACGATGAAGACTTAGAAAATATTGGCGAGACTTTTATTGGCGATAATATCAAGATCAACCTTGCTGATATGGATGTTAAGTCATGGGAAAATGACCTTAAAAATGATTTAAAAGTTATTGAATTATTGCTTGCTGAAATGCACAAAATTACACCTGAGCATGATTACAAGCTGCAAGATATAATCTTACATATTAACAATAAGATAAAAAATCCGATTAATACTAATAACAAGAAAGTGATCGTATTTACCGCCTTTGCAGATACGGCTAATTATCTTTACCAGCATATATCTGAATACATGCAATTATCACACAACCTGCACAGTGCCAAAGTAACTGGTTCAAAAAATGAAACCACAGCTAACGGCACGTATGATTTTCAATCAATATTAACCTTGTTCTCACCTAAGTCTAAGGATAAAGATGTACTCATGCCTGATGATACAAATGAGGTTGATATTCTAATCGGTACAGACTGTATCTCAGAAGGACAAAACTTGCAGGATTGTGATTATCTAATTAACTACGATATTCACTGGAATCCAGTACGTATTATTCAGCGCTTTGGCCGTATTGATCGTATCGGATCAGATAATGAATCTATTCAATTGGTAAATTACTGGCCTGATATTTCCTTGGATGAATATATTAATCTTAAAAAGCGTGTTGAGAATCGAATGATGATTGTTGATGTATCAGGAACGGGTGATGACAATGTACTAACGGCTGAAGCGAATGATGTTGCTTACCGTAAAGAGCAGCTAGAGCGCCTGCAAGATGAAGTGATTGAGATGGAAGACCTTAAAACAGGCGTTTCGATTACCGACCTTGGATTAAATGATTTCAGGATTGATCTACTTAATTATATTAAAGACAATAACAATCTTGATTCAATGCCAACAGGTATGCACTCAGTCGTACCTGAAAATGCAGAATTAGGCTTGGTGCCAGGGGTGATATTTACACTGCACAATAGACATCACTCAGTTAATATTAATCAACAAAACAGACTACACCCATACTACTTAGTTTATATTTCGAATGATGGAGAGGTGGTTGCAAACCACACTGAAGTAAAACACCTGCTAGATCAAGCAAGAAAGGCGTGTAAAGGCCATGAGGAACCGATCCTAGAGGCTTATACTGCATTTAACAAGCAAACACGAGATGGCAAGAATATGGGGCAGTATTCAGCGCTTTTGGATGATGCAATATTATCAATGATGGATACTCAAGAAGAAGGTGATATTGATAGTCTGTTTAGTGGTGGATCAACCTCAGCACTCACTACTAAAATTGAAGGTTTAGATGATTTTGAGCTGATTAGCTTCTTAGTTGTTCAGGAGCTTAGTTAATGTTGTTTGACTACCCAGCAAAAGCTAGATTTGGAAGAACACTTCCTAAAAGTAAGCTTTATGAGAATGCCAGTATTAATACTAAGATAAAGGATAAGTTTGTTAATCAGATAAAAAAAATTGTATGGCAGTACAAGTTATCAGCAGATACGCTTAATCTTGATGCAACAGATAGAGTGCCTGAAATTCAGGTTTTTGATCTATTTATTAAAACTAAAGAAGTTGACCAGGCGTTATTAGAAGTGATTGACAAGGCCATTCCTTTGCCAGTCATATTTCAAATTTATAGAGACGACAAAGTAAAGATAAAAGCAGCCTATAAAAGGCCATCTGAATCTGCCAATAATAAATGGGTAGTTGAGTCCTACTTTGAAAGTGAGTGGCTAGATAAAGACACGGCTAAGCAGCCAATGCCGCAAGCACTTGATTTGGGCAAGCTATATGAACAGATATTAAAAGCACTCATGCCAGTTGAAGTTACGAGCAGTAAAACTACCCAAACGATAGACGAGCAAGTTGGTATTATTAACCAGATAAATAGCTTAAAAAAAGAGATTGATAAACTCAAATCAAAATACAAAAAAGAAAAGCAACGCAATCGTCAGTTTGAGATTAACAAAGAGATCAAACAAAAGCAAAAAGAGCTGGATGATTTAAGTAAGGATTAATCAAAGCTTAAAATACACAATAGGAAAACACCATGGAAAAACTAGACTTAACCACCCCAAATATTACAGATGAAAATGTGCAAAAAATTGCCAAACTTTTTCCTAATTGCGTAACAGAAGCTGATAACGGCAAAACACAAGTGGTAGATTTTGATGCTTTAAAGCAAGAGTTAGCCAGTAATATTGTTGAAGGCAATAAAGAACGCTACCAGTTATCATGGCCTGGTAAGGCGGAAAGTTTAGTCATGGCAAACACTCCGATTAACAAAACCCTAAGACCGAACAGAAAAGAATCAAAAGACTTTGATAATACTGAAAATCTCTATATTGAGGGCGATAATCTTGAGGTGTTAAAACTCTTGCAAGAGACTTATCTGGGCAAGATTAAGATGATTTATATTGACCCGCCGTACAACACCGGCAATGATTTTGTTTATAAAGACAATTTCACTCAAGACAAGTCAGAATACGATGAAGAATCGGGCAATATCGATGATGAAGGTGGGCGTTTAGTCTCTAATCCAGATAGTAATGGCAGATATCATTCTGATTGGTTAAGCATGATGTATCCACGATTAAAGTTGGCTAGGAATTTGCTCAAAGACGATGGTGTTATTTTTATTAGTATTGATGACAATGAAGTGCATAATTTAAGAAAAATTTGCGACGAAGTTTTTGGTGAAGAAAATTTTATAAATATGGTTGCAGTAAAAATGAGTGAAGCAACAGGCGTAAAGATGGCGCATGCAAGAAAAAGACTGCCAAAATTAAAAGAGTATTTACTCTTGTATAAAAAAAGTAAAGAATTGGATCTGGACTACAGTAATGTCAATATACCCCTAGAAAAGTGGGGTGTTAATTATAAAAGTGTCATAACAAATATAACAAATCAAGAAATTAAGACTTTAAGAAAGCTACTTAAAGAGGTGAATATTACTGATAAGCAGATGCATAATTTTGACAGCATAGCTAAAAATATTAAATTAAAAACATTCTCAGAGGTTAATCCTAACTGGAGTAAGTTAAATGAAAAAGAAAGATTAGATTGGAAATTTGAAAATGCATACAGAATTGTTAGGGAGGTTTCTAGTGCATCAGCAAAGAAAATATCGGATATCAAGAAGAGGACAACTGATAATGATTTTTTTGGAATAAAGACAAGTCAAGGAAAACTATACTTTATAAAAAATCACTATAACGAAGACTCAAAAGACCCAAATATAAAGTTAATTTTTGCAGTTGACTATATGATGGTGAATCCTTGTGATTTCTGGAGCGATATAAAAACCACTCGTCTAGATCAAGAGGGAGAGATGCTTTTTAATAATGGTAAGAAGCCATTAAAGTTACTTCGAAGGGTGTTGAATTTAATCACAAAAGAAAGTGACATTATTCTGGACTTTTTTTCAGGGTCAGCCAGTACCGCACATGCAGCTATGATGTTAAATGCTAAAGATAATGGCAATAGAAAATACATAATGGTGCAAATTCCTGAGAGTATCAATGAAAAGCTTGAAACTTATGAAGATGGATACAAAACCATTGCCGAAATTGGTAAAGAGCGCATTCGCCGTGCTGGTGAAAAAATCAAAGAAGATAATGCCGACAAAGAAGATATTGATGATTTGGATATTGGTTTCAGAGTGTTAAAAGTTGATTCATCTAATATGAAAGATGTGTATTTTTCTCCTGATGACACCAGTCAAGAGGATATGTTTGACAGAGCTGAAAATATTAAAGTGGATCGAGATGGTGAAGACTTATTATTCATGGTGCTGCTTGATTGGGGTATTGATTTATCCGTCAAAATTGAATGCCGTGAAATAGCAGAAAAAACTGTCTATTTTGCCGATGATAACTTCTTGGCAGCTTGTTTTGAAGAAAATCTAGATGAAGATTTTGTAAAGGCGTTAGTAAAAGAGCAGCCACTTAAAGTGGTATTGCGTGATAGTGGCTTTGCCAGTAGCAGCGTTAAGATTAATGTTGAGCAAATCTTTAAGCAAGCTGATATTGAAGTGAAGGTTATTTAAATGAAGCTTCAGTTTAAAAAACAAGCTTATCAAACTAATGCAGTCAATGCAGTGGTTGATTGCTTTAAAGGACAGCCAAATAGCTCAGGCATTAAGTATCAGTTAGACCCTGGCAGGGCAAGCCAAGGGCAGCAATCATTTAATCTTAAGGATCAATCGGCAGGCTTTAAGAACGCTGATGTTGTTGTGGATGTTTTGGAAAATATTCAAAAAGTTCAGCAACAGCAAAATTTAAATGTATCTCAAGAATTGATACAACATAACTCACCTTGTGAAATCAACTTAAGCGTGGAAATGGAGACTGGTACGGGCAAGACTTATGTTTATATTAAAACCATGCTTGAGCTTAACAAACAATACGGCTGGAGTAAATTTATTATTGTGGTTCCGTCTATTGCGATTCGTGAAGGTATTTATAAGTCATTGCAAATTACGCAAGAACACTTTTTAGAAGAATACGGCAAGAAAGTTAGGTCGTTTATTTACAACTCTAGTAAGTTGGATGAGATATCTAGCTTTTCATCAGATAGTGGTATTAATGTGATGATTATTAATTCTCAAGCGTTTAATGCAGCACCTGCTGCAACAGCTGCACAGTCGACTATTAATAATGCTAAAAATAAGATTTATCGCGAACTGGATGATTTTGGATCTCGTAGACCGATTGATGTAATTAAGGCCAATAGACCTGTACTAATACTAGATGAACCTCAGAAACTTGAAGGGGATAAAACTATTAAAGCGCTAAAAGAGTTTAGTCCGCTGTTTGCCATTCGCTATTCTGCAACACATAAGATTGAATACAATAAAGTTCACAGGCTTGATGCACTAGATGCTTATAACCAAAAATTAGTTAAAAAGATTAATGTTCGAGGCATTACCGTAAAGGGAATGGGTGGTATTGATGCACGCCTGCACTTAAGGCTAATTGAAGTTGCTAAAGGTAAAAACCCAACAGCCAAAATAGAGATAGATAAAAAGTTCAAATCAGAGCTTAAGCCAACAGATTGTATTATTCATGCTGGTGATAATTTGTACGCCACTTCTAATGAGGTTGAGGCTTACAAAGATGGGTTTGTGGTTACTGAGATAGACGCTAGAACAGACACAGTTACATTTTCAAATGGTGTGGTAGTTGAAGCAGGCAAGCCAAATGGCGAAGTGGATGATATGGTGCTTAGGCGTATTCAGATACGAGAAGCTATTCGTGCGCATTTTGAGAAAGAGCGCATGTTGTTTTCTCAGGGTATTAAGGTATTAAGTTTATTCTTTATTGACTCTGTTGCTAAGTATCGTGACTATGAGCAGGATGATAATAAAGGTGAATATGCCAAAATATTTGAAGAAGAGTATGAGCAATATTTATCATCAGCTGATGATCTTAATTTTGATCTAAAATACCAAGAATATTTAGACAATATCAAAACTGATAAAACCCATAATGGCTATTTTTCAGTTGACAGGCATGGCAGGATGGTTGATGCGCAAAGAACTGCAGCAGCTGAAAGGGTTGAAAGTACAGATTCAGATGCTTACGACCTAATTCTTAAGGATAAAGAGCGTTTATTGTCATTTGATGAGTCGACACGGTTTATATTCTCACACTCCGCTCTACGTGAAGGCTGGGACAATCCAAATGTATTTGTAATTTGCACATTAAAGCATAGTGACAATAGCATATCTCGTAGGCAAGAGGTTGGTCGTGGCTTGCGTATAGCGGTTAATCAATATGGTGAAAGGCAAGATAATCCAGCTACAGTGCATCACACAAATGTATTGACTGTTATCGCCAACGAAAGCTATAAGAGTTTTGTGGGTGGATTGCAAAAAGATATTGTTGAAACCCTGTCAAGTAGACCTAGAGTTGCTGATGCAGATTACTTTGAAGGAAAATCTATTAAGTTAGAAAATGGTGAGATTTTGAAAGTTGACAATCAGAAGGCTAGAAGTATTTACAAGTACTTATTGAAAAATGATTATGTTGATGATAACGATGGCATTTCACCTGATTATCATGATGCAGCAAAAGAAGGTTTGTTAGCTGATCTGCCAGAAAACTTGATAAAGTATAAAGATGAAGTATTTAAGCTGATTGATTCAGTATTTAGCGAGAATGCTTTGCCAGCTATTGATAATGATCGAACCGCTAAAACTAATGCGCTTAATGAAGAAAACTTCTTTAAAAAAGAATTTCAGGAGTTATGGGCTCGGATTAATACAAAAGCAGTGTATCAGGTTGAATTTGATAGCAATGAGCTGATAGATAAAGCGGTAGCATCGATTGATAAAACCTTAGGAGTTGAGCCAATTAGATATATTGTTGAAGGTGGTGATCAAACACATGGCATGACTGCAGAGCAACTAGAAGAAGGTCTTGGCTTTACTCAAGGGCAAAGAACAACACATACTGGTGAAATATCTGCTCATTCTAAAGTGCCTTATGATTTGATTGGTAAGATAGTTGAAGGTGTGCAACTTACCAGACATACTGTGGCAAGTATATTAAGTAAGATAGATGCTAATAAGTTTGATCTGTTTAAAGACAATCCAGAAGAATTTATCCTAAATTCAATTAAATTAATTAATGAGCAAAAAGCGACAACTGTTGTTGAGCATTTAACTTATGATGCATTGAATGAAAAATATGGCTCAGAGATATTTACCAATAGTGTTGAAAGAATTAACCCTAATAATTCTGGAGAAAAATTAGACAAGCATGTTTTTGATTATGCAGTTACAGATTCCCAGATTGAAAGGGATTTTGTAAAAGATTTGGATGTTAGCTCTGAGGTGGTGGTTTATTCTAAATTACCACGCGGTTTTTCAATACCTACGCCAGTTGGTAATTACAATCCTGACTGGGCGATTGCATTTGATAAAGACAAGGTTAAGCAAATTTATTTTGTTGCTGAGACAAAAGGCACTATGCAGACTCTTGAGCTCAAGGGTATTGAGAATACTAAGATTGAATGTGCAAAGCGTTTTTTTAAGGAGCTGAATGAAAAGATTGATAGCCAGAAGGTTGAGTACAAGGTTGCCAATAGTTATGAAAATCTAATGAAGCTGGTTAGTTAGCGACTGTTCCGGCCGGAACACTATTTTTAATAAAAATGGATATAAAAAAAATACAAAAACAACTTTCAGATTTTGCCGATGAGCGTGATTGGAATCAGTTTCACAACCCTAAAAACTTAGCAATGGCACTTTCTGTTGAAGCATCAGAACTTGTTGAAATCTTTCAGTGGCTAACGCCAGAGCAGGCTGAAGCGGTGATGGGCTCTAGCGAAAGTGAACACGTTAAAGAAGAGATAGCAGACGTTATAATTTACTTAATTCGTTTGGCGGATAAATTAGATATTGATCTTGAAAAGGCTGTTGCAGATAAGATTGTTAAAAATGGTAAAAAATATCCAGTTAATTTAGCAAAAGGCAATGCTAAGAAAATAAAACCAAATGACAACAAATGAACAATTAGAAGGTCAAACTCCTACTCCCAAGCGAGGATATTTTTTTAGGCATTGGCATGGAGAACTTTCTTTAGCCAAATCTTACTGGGTTAATTTTTGGTTTTTGTCTATTGTATTGACATTATTCTTGATTTTTTGGATGACGCTCTCTATCAATGAGAGTCCAATTTTTTATTCAAGAAGTACTCTTATTATAGTAGCTACCATATACCTCGTTATTTATCCTTGGCAGGTTATTGGCTTATGGCGTAGTGCAACAAATACAACAGAAAAAACCGGAAAAACTTTTTGGCCACGTATTGTTAAATTCCTTGTTATTATGGGTGTTTTGGGGAGTTTTAGCGCAGAAATGCAAGACAAGGAATGGTATAAGCAATTATATTACGATGCTTTTGTATTGTCCAAGGCTAAAAACTATGATATATCGGTTAAAGAGGGGGTTATTACTATTAATGGTGATTTAGATTACGGTATTTCAGATAAAGTGGAGAAAATACTAAAAAGTGATCAAACTATTGAATTTGTCACTCTTAATAGTGATGGTGGTTTGTTGTATGAGGCTAGAAAACTCTCCAAGTTAATCTTGTTAAATAGTCTTAATACACACACTAATGACGGCTGTCGATCTGCATGTACTATTGCCTATGTTTCTGGAAATACAAGATATATTTATAAAGATGCAGATTTAGGATTTCATCAATACAGTATTGCTAGGCCAAATGCTAGGGTTGACAAATCAACACTTCTAGATTTGTTAAATGATCAGCAAGAGGATGCAAAATTCTTCCAAAGAAGAGGTGTTAGTAAAATTTTCACAGATCAAATGTATAAATATGAATCGGATGATATGTGGTATCCATCCATTCAAGATTTAAAGCATTATGGTGTTGTGCATAAAATATTGGAATAAAAATTAAATGGCATAATACCCTTCGACTCTTAAGTTATTTTAATAATAAATATGAAAAAACATTAAAACTTCACCAAAACTTCATTCAATTTGCTCTACAATTGATACAAATTCCAGTCGAATTTTAAAGCTATTTTTTATATTTTTCGTTGTTAAATAAATCGGCGTTAGGGCTTTTATTCTCTGGATTTTGTAGGTTTTTATTAATAACAAATGGAGAATAAAATGATTAGAAGGTCCAAAGGTCATGCTGTGGTTGAGGTAATGAATATTGACAGAGAAATTAGAGCGTCTTTTAGTAAGTTAGTTGATGCAATGGCGTTTCATAATGAAGACAAGATTGATATTGAAAAAGCGAGAATGCAATTCAAAAAAATATCTGATCGTGTAATTAGAGATTTTGAAGAGGATTTGTTGGCCTTTCCATCGGATCAAGATTCAACGAGACCAGTTCAAAGAGTAGTTAGAGCTTAATCGATGCTGGGCGCAATTACAGGTGATGTTGTTGGCTCTGTGTACGAGTGGAATAACATTAAACACAAAGATTTTGAGCCACTGTTCAGTCCTAGGGCTTTCTTTACAGATGATAGTGTCCTAACTGTAGCGCTCATGGATGCGATAGATCGTGGCGTGAATTATGCCAGTGTAATGCGATGGTATTATTCTGAGCATCCTACAGCAGGTTATGGCCATTTGTTCCATCATTGGTGTAAGTATGAGACTGGTGAGATTA
>Ga0255775_1004520_pt1 | contig 10936 bp, 11 predicted proteins | sample 011ome_26_FD_179973 | JGI IMG/M metagenome (GOLD analysis project Ga0255775, IMG submission 179973) | Coastal salt marsh microbial communities from the Groves Creek Marsh, Skidaway Island, Georgia - 011511BT metaG (version 2) | ecosystem: Environmental > Aquatic > Marine > Intertidal zone > Salt...
GGGCAATATCAATGGTGCTTCTTATAAAAGTAATAAAAACTAACCTTACCACAAATTTTTTTTTATTAGGTTTGGTTTTAGGTTTAGGATTTCTGGCTAAATATGCTGCTATTTATTTTTTTTTAAGTCTTTTGTTATTGTTGTTTTTTGACAGAACAAGCTTAAAAAGTTTTAAAAACAACCCTTTAGGGGTTGTGGTTTTTTTATTGTCTTTTGTTGTGGTTTTATTGCCTAATATTTTATGGAACTTTACTAATGGGTGGGTAACCCTCTCTCACACATCTGATAATGCGAATTTACAAAATTTAAAGCTAAACCTTTATGAGCCAATAAAATTTCTCGGGTCACAAGTTTTAATGGTGGGACCTTTTCTGTTTATTTTTTTTATTTTTTTTATCAAAAATCTTCGCTTAGATTATGAAAATAAGTTTTTATTAATATTTTCTTTACCAATAATCTTAATTGTCTTGGTAGAAAGTTTTCTTGTAAGAGCTAATGCTAACTGGGCTGCTCCAGCGCTAATTTCTATTTTTATATTTTTATTTAGATTGGTGAACAAAAGCTCTCTTTTAAAAATAAATTTTATTTTTAATTATCTAATTGCGTTTTTGTTGTTTTTTTCTATTTTAAATACATCAGATAATAAAGTTTTTGATAGAATAACTGGTGTGGGAAAATTTTCTGACAACCTTTTTGATATAATTAAAGAAAAAGATATTGTTGTATCTGATCGTATTATTTTCTCAAACATTGCATATCAGTTTCGTAACAAAGAAAATTTAGTTTTAATGCCGTACGAAACAGGTACTTCGATTACAAATCATTTTCAAATGAACTCAGCATTAAACGTTGATAGAAAAAATGATTTTTTTCTTCTCGGAGACCTAAGCAATATCTCTTACTTAACGAATAAGAAAAAAAGCAAATTAATTGAAGAGTTTGATGTTCCATTTAGCTCTGAGCCGCTAAAATTGTATGAGATTTATTTTAAATAATTTTTTAATTCTTTTGTTATTTATAAGCAGCCCTGTGTATGCTGATAGTTTTTACAAAAAATTTTCTATAAAAGTTTCTGGGTTAAAAATTGGTGAGTTGGTTTGGAAACTAGAAGTTGACAACAATAATTATTCGACCGATATAAAGTTAAAAAGTAAGGGTTTTTTATCTGCAATTTATACATTTGAGGGTGATTATTTTTCAAAAGGTATAGTTAAAAACAACAAACTAACACCTCACACCTACAATCATGTTTGGAAAACAAATAAAGCAGAAAAGACTATGAATCTTAGTTTTGAAAACAATACTCTTAGTTCGTTAAATCAAACACCGTATGAAAAAGAAAAATTAAGGATAGACATATTCAATATCAAACAAACCAAAGATCCGCTTAGTTCTTTTCTGGAAATTATAATGGGCAAAACTAGCTCTTTAGTGGTTGATGGCAGAAGAACGTACACTATGAGTGCAAAGTTTGATAAAAAAGAAAATAAAACTGTAATAAATATTTCTGACTACTCTAATCTATGGGCCGATCATAAAAGAAGTAAATTTGAACAAATCAGTTTTGAAAAAAAAGACGAGGCTTTGCTACCAATAAAAATAAATATTCACTTTGATGGAAGGGTTTTTAAGTTAGAAGAAAATTAATTTTTTTTTTTCGAAGATAAACATAAAAAGCTCCGTCACCACCATGCTCTATTGAAGCTTGTTCAAATGAAAGAATATACTTGGAAAATTTTTTTGACCTAGCCCACTCAACAAAAGAAGATCTGATAATACCATGGTATAGTTTTGGTTTATCCCTTTCTTCATAGTTTTTTAATTTATAAAGACCTTTTCCTGTTACAAATAACAAACATCTTTGTCCGTTATTATAACTTTCTATTATGGTATTATTAAATAAGTCTTCAGACTGAAGAAGCGACCTGCCATGAAAGTCTATTTTTTTATCTATATGAAAAGACCCTTTTTTAATCCCTTTTTTTAAATCTATTTTTTCTAAAAAAAATTCACTGTTTTTTATAGGCTTACTAACGTTTGGTGTTATAATTTTTTTTTGTTTTGTTATGTTTTTTTTTCTAGATTTGTGGTTTGTTTTAGGGCCTTCCTTTTTTATTCTGTTATTTTTTTTTATTGGGTTTACGCCCTTCATTTGTTTTAAAAAAACATCATCACTGTTATTCATTGTTTAAAAATGTTTTGATTAAAGCTTTTACCCTATTAGGGGTTTGTTTATACCAAAGACTATCCATCATATCGAAACAAACAAGGTGTTTGTTACCTTTTTTTATATTTTTTATAAGGTTTTTAAATTTTAAACAACCTTTTATTCCAAGCTGAAAAATCATTTCGATTAAGAGCTCGGATTCTTTTTCGTTTAAAGTGAAGGGTTTAAATGTGTTATTAAAGTTACTAAGCGCCTTCTTAAAATCTTTTTCAAATATTTCTTCAAGCTCTTTTTTGTTTATTTGTTTTTTTAATAAAATATTTTCATTTGGTAAAATTAAGTGACCATAGCCAATTGTTAAGTATCCCAGCTGATCCTTATAGGGTTTGGAAGAAAAACCCTCGTTTGATTTAATTCTTTCTTTTAAATTATGATAACCCAAATTTTTTTAGGTTGAGACAAGCGTCCAAGCTGGTCCATTTGAATTTTCTGGCTTCTCAAAAACCCATGTATCTTTGTTTTTTATTATATCTTCTTCATTGTCACTTAAGATTTGTTCACTTATAAAATTTACCCCTATGGTAATTTTTCCATTTTCAACTTTTGCATCAGCAATGCCGTCAATTACTAAAGAATAGAATTGGGATTTGGGATTATTTGAGCCACTATTAATTGCGGTTTCAAAGGCTTTATACACATGTGGTGAAACAAGGTTTTTAAGAGTTTTTTTATCCCCATTATTGAAGGCTGTAATAATAATTTCAAAAGCCTTTTTCGCACCTTCTAAAAATGCCTTATGTTCAAATGATGGTATTTTTTTATATACATCTTCAAGTTTTTGTTCATTTTCTCTTAAGTGAGGTATTTTAACTTCTTCTTTTTCTTGTTTTTCTTGTGTGGATTGTTTTTTTGCAAACTGCTGATCAACTGGTTTTTTTTGAAAACCTGTTCTTTTTCCAAGCACGCTTCTAAGTCGGTAAATAATGAAAACCGCAATTGCAGCAAAAATTATAATATCAAAAAATTGCAAATCTCCGTAAACCATTAATTATTATATAATTACTTTTTTATATATTAATAGTTATATTTCTTCCAAACTGCTTGTTTTATTTCGCTAACCATCGTTTTATGAAGATCAACATCTTCTTTTAAGGCTGTAAACTTTATAATGTTTTTTTGATTACTTGTTTTGTTGTTGTTTGTTTTGTTGATCTCTTTATTGTTTTTTGCAAGGTTCATAGAAAACTGCTTTCCACCCTTTAACTCTAAATAGACCTCTGCTAACAGCCTTGAGTCTAGCAACGCACCGTGTAAATCTCTTTCAGACAGGTCTACTTTAAATCTTCTACATAAGTAGTCTAGGTTGGCAACACGAGTATTTAAAACCTTCCTTGCCAAAGAAACCGTATCAACAACTTGGTTTGAAAGTTTGGGCCTTCCTATAAGTGACAACTCATTATTTATAAAACCAACATCAAAATCAGCATTATGTATAATGAGTGGATCGTTATCAATAAATCTAAGGAGCTCGTCACAATGATCATTGAAATATTTTTTATCACTTAGAAATTTGTTTGTAATGCCTGTAATCCTTTGAGCGCCTTCTGATATTTCTTTATCTACTTTACAATAAAATTGAAGTGAGTTGTTTGTTGCAACATGGTTTATTAACTCAACACAGCCAACCTCTATTATCCTGTCACCAGTCTTATAACTTAGGCCTGTTGTTTCAGTATCAATTACAATTTCTCTCATTTAATTAACTTAGTTAAAACCTTTTCAACGCTAAAAATAAAGTCTTTTTTTGTTTTATTATTATTAATTATTATTTGTGAACGTTTTTTTCTCTCTTTGTCTGTTGTTTGTGCTTTAAAAATTTTATTAAGATTTTCTTTTGTAAATTTTTTATTTTTTAAAACTCTTTTACTTCTATTTTTTTTAGAAGAAATTATGCAGATAACTAAATCGAAACTATTCTCTAATTTGTTTTCAAACAACAGCGGTATATCTGCAAAAATTATTTTTTTTTTCTTTTTTGTGTGCTTTTTTATGAAAGCCTCTCTAGAACTTTGAACTTCCTTGTGAATGCGTCTTTCAAGCAATCTTCTAATTGTGTTGTTGTTAAAAACTACATTTGCTATTTCTGCTTTATTAATTTTATTACGATTTATGGCGTCTTGTGAGATTTTTTCTTTAATAAAACTAAGAAATTGTTTTTTTGGTTTTGTGTAAATTTCAGAAACAACCTTATCTGACTCGTGGACTAAAAATCCTAATTTTTTTAAATGGTTTGAAAAAGTTGTTTTGCCTGAGCCGATACCACCTGTTATCCCTACAATTTTAGTCATTTTATTTTTTTATAAACTTTTTTAATTAGTGCTTCGTCAACAACAGGGATAAAACCAAACCACTGTTTAAAGCAGGGTAGGGCCTGTTCAATCAACATTGAAATACCGTAAATTTTTTTATTAAATTTAAACTCTTTTAGAAAAAGAGTTTCTTTTGGTTGGTAAACAATATCGCTTATTATGGTTGTTTTTTTTATAAGATTAATTTGTTTTTTACTTAGAGGGTTTGTTGGTGTTGTGTTTATTATTAAGTCTGATTTAATTAGATATGAATTAATCAGCGAATAATCTTTGGTGTATTTGTTAATTCGGTCTATATTAATTTTTTTTTTAGACCTATTAAAAATATTTACATTTTTATAGCCCTTGTAAAGAAAACCATAGCAAATTGCTTGTGAGGCCCCTCCATAACCCAATATTAATATATTTATGTTTTTGTTAATTTTCTCTTGTTTTATTGAGTTTAAGTAACCTATCCAATCAGTATTAGTTCCTTTAGTTTTCTTATCAACTGTTACACAGTTTACAGCCCCAATCTTTTGCGCGTGAACATTTTTATTATCCAGGTGTTTTATTATATCTTTTTTAAAAGGTATTGTAACATTAAACCCGTGAGTGTGTTTGTTGTTTAGTTTTTTAACTATTTCACTATCAAAGTTTTTTTTTGTAACTTCTAAAAAAGAGTATTTCGCTTGGATATTATATTTTTTGAACCAATGATTAAAAATTAAAGGTGAGAGACTTTTAGAAGCCTGGTCACCTATAACAAAAAAATTTCTCATTATTGTCTCTTAGACAAAAAAGTTAAAAATGGGAATAAAGGAAAGCCAAGTACGTTAAAAAAATCGCCATTAATTGATTTAATAATTTGTGGTCCAAATTTTTCTACTTGATAACAACCAACAGAAGATAAAATATTTTTACCTGTTTTTTTTAAATATATATCAATTTGTGTTTGATTAAGTGTGTTCATATGTATTGTAGATGTTTGTTGATAGGACCAAATTTGTTTATTGTTTAAACACACAGAAGCGCCTGAGATAATTTGGTGTTTTTTTCCTGAAAGTTTTTGTAATTTTTTTTTAGCCTCATCTATCGTTCTGGCTTTATTAATTATTTTATTATTAAGTAAAATTATAGTATCTGAACCAACCACTAATTGTTTAGTATTTTTTTTACTAACACTTAATGCTTTTGCTTTTGCTAATAGTTTAGGTAGGTGTTTTTTATTTATTTTTTTTTTTAACAATTGGCCTTTTATAATATCTTCATCACATAAAGGTTTTTCGATAAAAAAACTTAAACCAGCATTTTTTAAAAGTAATTTTCTTGAAGCGCTATTACTGGCTAGAATAAATTTTATGTTTAAAAGCATGTGTATAACAAACATAGTTATAAACGTAATTAATTTTTTTTAAATTTTTTTATGAACTAATTAAAAACTATATTTTTTAACTAACAACTAATTAAAAAGGAAATGAAAACACTAAGAGGTTGTGTTTAACTTTTTATTAAATTTTATTAACAGGTTCTTATTTTTCTTTATATTTCTAAATTATTGAATTTAGGTGGTTTGTTTTGTTTATACTCTTTTTAATCTAAATGAGTATTGTTTTATACAAATATTAATTAGTGTGAATAATTATGAAAAACAAAGGAATTAATATAATCCACCTTACAATTACAAATACTATTAAAAATATATAATAAATATATATTTTGACATTAAGGATCATTTTTTGTAATAAAAAAACTTCTTTTTCTAAAACCCCAACAACTTAATTATGAATTTACAAGATTTAAAAAATAAACAACCTGAAGAGCTTTTAAAAGAAGCTACAAAACTTGAAATAGAAAATCCATCATCTCTTAGAAAACAAGATTTAATGTTTGCTATATTAAAGCAAATAGCGACTGATGGTGAGATAATAACAGGGTCTGGTGTAATTGAAATAATGCAAGATGGTTTTGGTTTTTTAAGATCCGCCGAATCAAATTATTTACCGGGACCTGATGATATTTATGTTTCTCCATCACAAATTAAAAAATTCAGTCTTAGAACAGGTGATATTGTTGAGGGTGAAATAAGAGCTCCAAAATATGGAGAAAGGTATTTTGCAATAATTAAAATCAACAAGATAAACGATGCTAAACCAGATGTTGTTAAACACAGAGTGAATTTTGAAGATCTAACACCTTTGTATCCAGAATCTAGATTTAAGTTAGAGCAAGAAAAACCAATGCCAGATTTAACTGAACGTATAATAGATATTATAGCGCCTTTAGGAAAAGGACAACGACAGTTAATAGTTGCTCAACCATTTACTGGAAAAACTATTATTATGCAAAAAATAGCTAACGCTATAACTGCTAACAATCCTGAAACTAAACTTATAGTTTTGTTAATTGATGAAAGGCCTGAAGAAGTAACTGATATGAAAAGATCAGTAAAAGGTGAGGTAATTAGCTCAACTTTTGATGAACCCGCTCAAAGGCATGTTCAGGTTGCTGAAATGGTTATTGAGAAAGCAAAAAGATTAGTTGAATATAAGCATGATGTTGTAATTCTTTTAGATTCAATTACTAGATTAGGTAGAGCTTACAATACTGTTGTTCCATCAAGTGGAAAAGTTTTAACTGGAGGTGTTGATGCTAATGCACTTCAAAGACCAAAAAGATTTTTTGGTGCTGCAAGAAATGTTGAAAATGGTGGGTCTCTAACAATTATTTCAACAGCCTTAATTGAAACAGGAAGCAGAATGGATGAGGTTATTTTTGAAGAATTCAAAGGAACTGGTAATAGTGAAATGATGTTAGATAGAAAACTCAGTCAAAAAAGAACTTACCCTGCTTTTGACATAGCTAAATCAGGGACAAGAAAAGAAGAGCTTTTATTAGATAAAGATGAGCTTGGAAAAATATTTATCCTTAGAAAAATATTAGCCCCTATGGGAACAACTGAAGCAATGGAGTTTTTATTAGATAAAATGAAAGAAACCAAAACAAACAGTGAGTTTTTCCAAAGTATGGGTACTAAATAAAAAAAAATCTCTTCAAAAAACAAATAATTTTCTGATTTTATAGACTTAATTAACCAATAGGTTTATTGGCCAAAAATGTCTAAATATAAAGATACTATATATGCCTTATCTACTCCAACAGGAAAATCAGCTATTGCAGTTATTAGAATTTCTGGAGAACAAAGCCTAAACGTTTTAAAAAAAATATCACCAATAAAAAAAATTCAACCAAATAAAACAAAATTAACATTATTAAGTTTTCAAAAACAAATAATTGACCAGGTGCTGGTTGTTTTTTTTAAAAAACCTAAATCTTTTACTGGCGAAGAGATGGTTGAAATTAATTGTCATGGAAGTAATGCAATAATAACTAAAATCTCTAAAATACTAGAAATTTTAGGCTTAAGACTTGCAGAGCCTGGTGAATTTACAAGAAGATCTCTAATGAATGACAAATTAGATCTTTTACAAACCGAAGGATTAGCTGATTTAATCAATTCTGAAACTGAAAAACAAAGAAGTATGGCTATTTCTGGTTTGTCAGGAAAATTAAGTAAATTTGTGAACAAAACAAATGAGCAATTAAAATTAATGTTAGCAAACACAGAAGCATTAATTGATTTCTCCGATGAAGACCTTCCAAAAAATATATTAAATAAAATATTAGAACAAAACAAGAACCTAATTAATAGAATTAAAAAAGAGATAAACAGCTCTGAAATCTCAAAGCCTATAAGAGAGGGGTTTGTGGTTTCTTTGGTGGGAAGACCAAATACAGGCAAGTCTTCTTTTATTAACTATATATCTAAAAAAGAAGTCTCAATTGTTACCAATATTCCAGGAACAACAACAGACGCTGTAACATCAACAATAGAAATTGATGGATATAAATTTACCTTTGTTGATACTGCTGGTATTAGAAAACATAAGAATAAAATAGAAGAAATAGGTATAAAAAAAACAAAAGAAATAATTTTAAAGTCAAACTTAAATCTCGTTTTTCTTGAAAAAAAAGAAACAAGTAAATATTCTGAAATTGAAAAAAAGTTTTTTGTTAGATCAAAATTAGACAAAAAAAGAGTAGTTAAATACGATAAAAATATTATTAACATTTCATCCCTAACAGGCGAGGGAGTAAAAAAACTTTTAAAAAAAATCAAACAAAAACTTATTAAAAATCAAAAAAATGAGCCAATTCTTTCACGTGAAAGACACTTAAATATAATGAAAAATGTTTTACTTGAATTAAAATCAATTAAATCAAAAGAAAGCATGGATATTATGGCCTTTAAACTAAGAGAGGCTCTTAGAATTTCTTTAGAAATTAACCAAAAATTTGATATAGAAGATGTTTTAGATATAATTTTTAAAGATTTTTGTATAGGAAAGTAATTTCACGTGAAAACACATAAAGAATACTCAGTTGTTGTTATTGGTGGAGGTCATGCCGGGGTTGAGGCGGCTTGTGCTGCCGCAAGGGTCGGTGCTACTGTAGCTCTTGTGACACACAAAATTGATAAAATTGGAGAAATGTCCTGTAATCCAGCTATTGGAGGACTTGGAAAAGGCCATCTGGTTAGGGAGATTGATGCTTTAGATGGGGTTATGGCTCAAGCAATAGATAAAGGGGGAATTCAGTTTAGAATGCTTAATGAAAGCAGGGGCGCTGCTGTAAGAGGACCAAGAGCTCAGGCCGATAGAGGTTTATACAAAAAAGCAATAATAGAAATAGTAAAAAACCAAGAAAATTTAGATCTAATTGAAGGGTCTGTTGAAGATATTGGAATAAAAAATAATAAAATAGCATATGTTGAGCTTAGTAGTGGTGATAAAATACCATGTCTGTCAACCGTTTTGACCACTGGAACTTTTTTAAGGGGGATGATTAGGCTTGGAAATAAATCTTCGCCAGCAGGAAGGGTTGGAGATGGCCCTTCAGTTGCTCTTGCAAAAAAAATTGAAAAACTAAAGTTTTCAATAGGTAGGTTAAAAACAGGAACACCGCCAAGAATTTTAAAAAAATCTATTAATTTCAATGACTTAAAAGAGCAACTCCCTGATTCTAAACCTATTCCTTTTTCTTTTATCAACAGAACTATCCACACACCACAAATCTCATGCTTTATAACTCACACGAATGAAAAAACTCATGAAATAATTGAAAAGAATCTAAATTTATCACCAATGTATTCTGGTGCAATTAAATCAATGGGCGCAAGATATTGTCCATCAATAGAAGACAAAATTACAAAGTTTCCTGATAAAAATAGCCACCAAATATTTCTTGAACCAGAGGGTCTAGAAAGTGACTTAATTTACCCGAACGGCATCTCTTCATCACTACCTGAGGAAGTTCAAGAAAAGTTTGTAAGGTCAATTAAAGGTCTTGAAAAAGCTATTATTACACAACCAGCATATGCGATTGAGTATGATTATGTAGATCCTAGAGAACTTACACACACTTTAGAAACAAAAAAAATAAACAATCTTTTTTTTGCAGGTCAAATAAATGGAACAACTGGTTACGAAGAAGCTGCAGCACAAGGAATTGTTGCTGGAATTAATGCGGCCTTAAAAAAAACATCAGAAAAAGAGTTAGTTGTTGATAGGTCGCAAGGCTACATAGGTGTTTTAATAGATGACCTTGTTACAAAAGGGACTAAAGAGCCATATAGAATGTTCACATCTAGATCAGAGTATAGGCTTTTATTAAGATCTGATAATGCCGACCAAAGATTAACACCCTTGGGTATTGATGCGGGTTGTGTTTCATCTTTTAGACAACAAGAGTTTCGTAAGAAAATAAAAAAACTTAATCACGGATTTGGTCTTGCTAAAAAACTTATTCTGTCACCAAGCCAATTACAAAAAAAAGATATAAAAATAAAACTTGATGGGAAAAAAAGATCAGCAATGGAACTTCTTTCACACAACAATATTACTTTTAAAAAGTTAGAAAAAATATGGCCTGAATTAATACCATTAGATGTAGAGACAAAAGAACAAATAGAGATTGAAGCAGTTTATTCAAGTTATTTAGAAAGGCAAAGAGCTGATATTGACGATTTTAAAAAAGAAGAAGGTTTAATTATTCCAAAAACTACAAATTTTAAAGATGTAGGGAGTCTTTCTAATGAAATTGTAGAAAAATTAATTAAAGTACAACCCCCCACATTAGGAGCTGCTTCCAGAATATCTGGTGTAACGCCTGCTGCAATAATTGCAATAATGAGGTATTTAAAAAAACAAAATAACAATAAGGCCGCTTAGTTTGAGTAAGGCCAACATTGTTTCTGAATTTGTTCTAAACAAAACACAGGTTGATAAGATAGATTTTTATTTATCTTCTATAATCAAACACAACAAACACACAAATCTTATTGGAAAATCTACAATTGAAA
>Ga0255775_1004542_pt1 | contig 10892 bp, 15 predicted proteins | sample 011ome_26_FD_179973 | JGI IMG/M metagenome (GOLD analysis project Ga0255775, IMG submission 179973) | Coastal salt marsh microbial communities from the Groves Creek Marsh, Skidaway Island, Georgia - 011511BT metaG (version 2) | ecosystem: Environmental > Aquatic > Marine > Intertidal zone > Salt...
TGGTATAGGAGGTATCAATAATGTTAGGTGAAGTATTCGTAGGATTAGTATTCCTAGGTGCGGTATGGTTGTCATACTGGTGTGGTCGTACAGACTGTGAGAAAACTAATTGTTATAGAGGTGCTAGGGATGAGTGAACTAAAAGAATTACCATTAGACTATTGGGGTAGACAGAAGCTATTCAAAGAACGCTTAGCTAAGATACAAGGTAAGGCTACTACTATTCCTGATTACCGTGAGGTAGTAGATAGGTTAGCTGAGCTAGAGAGGGAGCACGAGATACTGGGTAGAAGGTATGATGAGCTAACTAAGATAATCCGTAAACAGGGCAAGGACAGAGTAGATGAGTCGGAAGCTAATAGGTTCTTACGTAACTATGCTAGGGATTGGGATTAACAATAGGAGAATGAGATGTTTGACTATGAGAAGTATGAGAATATATTAAATAGACTAGACAAGCTAGAGGAGTATGATAAGTACGTTAACTTGACTACACCTAAACACAACAGTGATGAAGGTGATGAGTTCGTGCGTAAGGAATTGATTAGTGCTTATGATGGATGTGAGGAAAGAGATATGGTCTTCTTAGAGTATGTCATTAAGATGTACTCTAACCCTACACAGTGGGAAGAGTTCTATGGTAGTGCTGGGTTAGAACACTATATAACAATAGGGAAGTAGTTATGATTATTAAAGAGAAAGAAGATAGTAAAGACGGATGTGACTTTGTTGTTGAGGATATAACTGAAGAGGAACAACACTACTTATTTAAGAAAGGTTTGTCTGCTCTAGTCAACGAAGCACGTAAGGGCAAGACACAGTTCATCGTAGTAGATAATGAACACCCAGTAGTTGATAGGTTAGAGGAGAAGCATAACGGAAACACACTAGAGATTAGTGATGAAGATAGTGATGCTCTAATACAGATAGGTATCACTCAGATATTGATTGACTTTATTGATAAAGAGAAGGAAGAGGAAGGCTATTGGAAGAACCTTAAGCAGGCAGCTGAAGATAGTGGTGAAGAGTGGGATGAAGAACGTATCAACATCATCGCTCAGAATGGAAACAACGGAGAACACTACAACGAAATAGGAGAGCCACCAGAATGATTTACGATTATATGTGCAACAAGTGTGAACATAAGTACACACGAAGCAATTCAATAGAACACCGTAACAAGAGTGGGAGGTGCCCTGAGTGTACCTCTAGTGATACTAAGAAGATTATGTCTACACCTGCATTCAAGACTTGTGGGACAGGACACGGTAAAGGTTGGGATGGTAAAGGACAAATAAAATTATGAATGAACAAAAAGTAATTGAACTACTAAATAAAGCAGAGTATAACTTTGAGAAGATGGATGATAAGTTCTCTAGGTATGATGCCTTCGACCCTGAGATGGGTGTGATGTTAGAGATTAAATGTAGGAATAAACATTATGATGATACTCTCCTGGAGAAGATGAAGTATGATTGGAATGTAGAGTTCGCTGAAGAGAATGACTATGTGTTTCTCTATGCAGTATCTATGCCTACAGAAGAGGGTGATACACTATATCTGTTTGACCCTAAGATTATGGATGATGAAGGTTATGACTTTAAGTGGCACACAAAAAAGCTCCCTGCGAAAACTGAGTTCGGAAGGAGCGATTGGATTGATAAAGAAGTAGGTTATCTACATATCAAAGATGCGATAGTTACTCTTCAGGAGAAGACTAAACACTAGAGACTACCACCAATAGTTTAGTGGACGTGTCTTATGCCATTCGGCCATAGCTTTTTCAAATGCCTCTTCATCAAAGTAATACTCAGTTGGTGAAGTGTAGACATTAAAGTCCTCTCTTTCAGGGAGAGGCATAAACTCCCCATCATCTTTGGCGTAACCCCAGATATCTTGATCTAAAGAGGTAGTAAGTAAACCCATAATTAGAATCTAGGATTCAATGGTGGGAATGCTTGCCCCCTCGGTGCAGGAGAGAGTGGTGGTGTATTAGGACCTGCTTGAGTATTCAGAGCCTGATTCTCAACCCACTTCTGAGCAACTATGAGCTGTTGTTCTGGAGGTAAATCCTTAATTAAAGCTTTAATTTCAGGTGGTAACATCTCGATTGAGAACATACCTATGTTTTTATTTGGATTAGCCATTCTTACTCCTTATTAGTAATTATTAATTGTTGTTGTTACAGTGTCCACAGCACCTCGTACTGCTTCTTTACCTTTATTTTCTTGGTCTAATGCAGCACCGCCTGTGATAACTGCAGTACCTAGTAAGTAGTCTCTAATTGAATCTCCATCGAAACCTTTGTTATTCAACCACTTAACCATACCATTAATCACCTTCGGTTGAGGCTTGCCTGCTCTATAAGCATTCATAGCCATATTACGGAAAGCTTTAGACTTAAGTGCATTATTCATCATAAACATAGTAGCACCCATAGCTAAACCACCTGCAGCTAGACCACCAGCAGAACCTCCAGCGACACCTGCCACTGAAGCAGCTAAGATACGACCCCAATAGAACTGAGCAGGACTGTTACCAGCATTCTTCAAAATTTTACTGAAGTCATCGAAGTCAGCAGCTCTCTTAGGGAATAACATTTTTAGACCTTTGATCCCTGAAGTAGAATTAATCATCTTAAGGAACTTAGAACCTTTATTTTCGAATAGTTTCTCTTTAAGCATACCATTAATGAAACTCTTCATTTTATTAGTCATAGCAGGATCTTCAGCGTTCTTAGCTATCTTAGCGATATGACCATACATCTTCTCAATACTTTCTGGAGATAACTCAGGTGCTGCAATTAAATCTCTCATTTGTCTAGATACTTTATCACCATCCTTATAGTTTTTGAATAATTTATCAGCTTCTTTTTTGAACTTATTCCACTGACTGAAGTCTTTATCTAATTTAGCTACTTGCTTACCTTTGCCTGCTCTCTGAGCTGCACTATTGAATAAACCTCTAGCATTATCAGACCAGCGTTCATATAACATACTTTTAGAGGATAACGCAGGGTCTCTACTAGACTTAGCGGAAAAAGTCATATTACTCAACTCGGTACGTATCTTACGTAATGCATCAGTAGCTGTAATATTTCCTGTTTTAGCTTGACCGATGATAATTCTAATGTTATCTGAGTCTAGACCATCTTTGTTCATTCTCTTAGCGAACTTATCTAAGACATCAGTAGTCATATCTAAGTTACCTACGTTCTTGTAGCGTTTACTAAATTGCTCCTCTACTTTCTCGATGCCTGTCTGAAGTGTATTCTGTGCTCTTTTTGCACCAGCTTCAAAATCACCTTTACCTATTAACTCTCTACCTTCTTCTACGACAGCTTGTTTAGCTACAGGACCACCACCAAGAGTATCCGCTACTTTCTTTTGTGCAGCTTGTTTAATGACTTCTCTTTTACCTTTGCTCACAAGTGCTTCAGCACCTTTACCTAAGTAGCGTACACCTGTACCTGCTAGTTTAACTGTAGCTGGAGCAGTAGGCCCTAAGATAGCACCTAACTGAGCTGATTCTTGTATAGCTTCTGGGTCTACTTCATCTCTAGCTTCCAAAGCAATCTCTCTTTCTTGTCTGCCATATTCAGTACCTGCACCCCAGCCTGCACCAGTGACACCAGGGAACAATACTTTCTTAAGCATAGTCTTAGTGAGCTGATTACCAACTAACTTACCACCGAACTTAAACATAGTGCCACCTATACCACCAGGTACGAGCATATCTAAACCTACTCCTTTACCTACACCTTTGAGTTGCTCGAAGAAAGACCTAGAGCCTTCACCAGTGGCATTAGTTCTATTATAGATATCATACCTACGCATAACTCTTTGCTTCTGTTCTTTAGACATATCCTTAAAATTGAACATAGTCTCAGATCCACCAGCGATAATACTGTTATCGATAAGATTCCAGTACTCAAAGTCTTCTTCGATTAAATCACTAACATCACCTTTAAAAGCCTTACCGTGAGATGATAGGTACTCATCTTTTAAGTCAGAGACATACTTATCATTCTCTTGTAGCTTATCAAAGATTAAATCATCACCATACATCTCATTAAACGTCTGTGCAATCTCATCTTCAGTTGGTACATCACCTTCTTCACCTTGGAAGTTAAGTGTTCTGCCATATACTTCATCTGTAAATTTCATATTTATTAATCCTCAGTAACAGTGAATCTATTCGTCTTAACAGTCTTATTTTTAACAGTACCACTTCCAGTACCTAGAGCAGCATCAATCTCTGCTTGAGTAGGGAATACCATCTTGTTAGCTGCATTCCACTTAGCGAAGTGCTCTTGCCACCTAAATGGACTAGGGACATAGTAACCTCTAGGGTTAGCTTCATAGAAAGCTTTTTGATCAGCCTGAGCCCACCTAGCACGTTCATTGGCTAACTTCTCTTCATATTCATAACCTCTCTTAATAGTCTGTAGAAGTAATCTATTACCTGCTTTAGTCTGAGCTAAGTTAGGAGATGCTGCAGTGAATGCCGCCATTTCCTTCTCTGAGATAGCACCTTTAGTTTGACCAATCCAACCCATAATCTGTTTCATAGAGTTAGATACAAACTGTGTGGCTGCTGCTGCCGAACGCTCCGCAGGTTCATAACCTAATAGAGAACCTATTTTGTTCGCTACCTGTACAATGTTAGCACCTGGACCAGTGAATAACTCACCTGAATCTAGTAACTCTAAACTTTGGTTAATCGAAGGAATACTTGTTGTTGCTGTATATCCTCTCTCTTGAATAACTTGTGTATTAGTTGCGTAATTCTTAGCCGCTTCCTTAAGATTCTCTGAAGCGCCTTTCTCACCTGGAGACTGGCGTACTACTGTCTTGTACTCAGCTACTGACTTCTTGAAACACTCAGGGTCTTTAGTGACATCACATTGGAATTGGTTACGACCTATATTAGCAATGTCTGACATACGAGTAGTCTGCTTAGCTGTACGTGCTGATTGCTTAGTAGCTTCAGCTTCAATCAAAGGTTTTACCGAAGTGAGCCAATCTTTAGCATCTGTAGGATTAACCTTCATTAGCTGATTAAAAGTATTCTGTACTGAGTCTGAACTAGAGTAGTCCGTCTGTGATACCATTCTGCGCATCTGTCTCTGAGGCGAGACAAAGCCAGTGCTCTGTTCAATAGCAGGCGCTATAGTATCAGCTGCCTGTCTGTAGTAATCTACTTTTCCATCAAATAAACCCATTATAACCCCTTTAAATGTTTAAGAAGATGTTAGACCAAGGATCAGCTGCTTGCTGTTGTTCAGCTTGTGCTTGAATCATAGCTGGCTGACCTGTCAAAAGGCCACCTTGAGCAGTATATAAATTACTCAAGCCTGTACCAGCTGATTGAACATTCTGTGCTGCAGTAGGAACTACATAATCAGAAATCAACTCGGCTGCTGCTCTCTGTCTCTCTTGGTCTCTCCAATCTGCGATAGAAGAATCACCAACACCTTGAGATAAATCTGCTGCTCTACCACGGTAGGCTGCTCTATCAACGAAAGGAGTCATTAAACCCGTAATGCGTTCTTCTTCTTGTGCTTGAAGTGCTGCTCTCTGTGTTGGATTCATATAAGGAGCCATAGCTGCTTGAGACTGAGCCTGTAAGTTTAATAAAGGCTGGTAAGATTGAGCCATAGTGTCAGCTAAGTCTGCTTGTTGATAAGCACCGTAAGCTGTTTGACCTAAACCAAGTAAGTCGCCAGTATCTACACCTGAGAATAAACCTCCTAAATTATTAAAACCTACATCAGAAGACCAATAATCAGAAGTATCGGCTAAATCATAAGCATCTGTAGCTATATCAGTGGCATCCCACCAGTCTACTACATCATCAGCAACATCCACACCCCAATCCCAGATATCCTCACCTACGTCTGTTAACCATTCCCACGCCATTATACTTTCTCCTTAAGAAATTTATTTTGTAATTCTCTAACCATAACTTTATAATCCTTTAGTGCTTTCTCACTATCCTTATCTTCAGTAATTAAATCAAAGATAGGCTTAAGGTGCATATCCCAAATGTAATTATAGATGTTATCTGAGTTATCTTTCTTATCGATAGCTTTAACAATCTTAGGTGCAGTAACTCTGTAACGGCCATACGTAGATTTAAATGTAGGTAAAGCACCCATCATATAATCTCTCCAACCTTCAAAGACAGTCAGACCTTCTTCGCCTAATGCTTGTGTAGCTGCAGTGGCAATATAAGAGCCACCTCCACCACCACCAGAGTCTCCACCACCTGAGTCACTAGATGAATCATCGAAAGACCATCCACCAGCATCATCATCATTTTCATCAAAACCTGAAGTACCTGATAAGTCTCCAGCATCTGAAGAACTATCATCACCCCAACTAAAGTCTGCTTGGCTCGTGTCCCATTCAGATGTACCTAAACCAGTCTCTTCTTGCATCTCTTCTGTAGAGCCTAAGTCTGAATCCCAAGTGTAACCACCTGCTATATTATCGACTTGCATATCTTTAGGGTCTTCTACAACATACTCTTGTGTAGTAGGAGTTGTTTCTACACCACCCCAAGGACCAATAGTTAAGTCTAAATCAGGATCATAACCTCTCCAAGACATATCGAAGTAGCTTCCTATCTTATCGAAGAAACCCATATCTTCTCTTTGTTTATCTGACATCTCATTAAAAGCAATCTGATCAATTAGCATATCTCTCTGCTGTGAAGGAGATAGAGAGACACCTCCTGTATACATACTCTCAGAACCTGGTCCTGTGTAGTTCCCCATAAATGTTGGAGTGTAAGGAGTGTCTATCCCTAGCTTACCTGCTAAGTTAGCTGCTTCATTTAGACCTTCAGCAAAAGGATTAATACCCATATTGAAGTCCGCTGCAGTTCTGACACCTGTCCCTAACATACCAAAAGGTTGAGTCAGAAGACCTAATGTAGTTCTACCACTAGTGAAATAGTCTCGGTAGTCTTGAGCTGTAGGTGTATAATCACCACCTGTAGTTCCACTAATGCCTATAGCACTGTCACCTGAGTCATAAGTAGTAGAAGGAACAAAAGGCTGTATCGTCATATTACCGTCACTACCTACTGGTCCTTCATAAGGATAATTAGTTGGTTCAGGAAAAGAAGTCTCTACAGGGGTGCTACCTAAAGCACCAGTAACACCTGAGCCTACTGATACTTGAGAGAATAACTGCTGTGCTGAAGGTGTGTTATAACTAAAAGCACCTGATGTCTGTTGAGTACTAGTGCCTAGATTAGACAACATACCTGAAGTACCATCTTGACCGCCACCCCAAGATCTAGCAGGACCTGGGGATATAACATTACTAACTTTAGGGTCAGCAAAGCTCTCTGCTAAGTTTAAATCTGATGCAAAGAATCCCATTAGCTCAAGTCATAATCTACAGAACAGAACATTGAAGTACCATCTGAGACACAAGTAACTACGTCTACTTTACCTGAACCTGAAGTGGCTGTATAAGAAGCACCTGCAGGGAACTTAAACTCAGTATCTAATGTAAGTGTGTAAGCACCTTGGTTCTTAATGATGAACTTAGTCTCTTTACCTGATACTTGGTTAGATACATCTAAAGTGAAACCTGTAGCTGTAATATCTACAACGAACACATTAGTATTCAATAAGTTAACTGTCTTATTAGAAGTCATAGAGACAGCATTAGAAGCAGTGTAGTGTGACTTAGTGAAAGCTTGTGCTGTACCTAAGAGAGCAGGTGTCTGATTATTAATAGTAGCTGAAGAAGCAGTTAATGCATTACAGGTAAAGTTCTCTGAAGCAGAGCCAGTAAGGTCTGCCTTAGAGTTTACTGCTGTACGTACCGATGCGAACTCAGTATTGAAGTCTGTACCTGAAATTACCTTATTAGGGTCTGTATCTAGAAGAGCATCCTTACCTGCCCAGTTTACTTGTATAGAGTAGTTTGACATATTAATATACCTTACCTTGTTTATATAATAGAGTGATTGACTGTAGAGATGCTTTGTAACCGTTAGTCACACCATCCATCTCAAATCTTAAATATTTAGCATCTCCTGCTAATGGAAGACCTGCTTCCTTAAGACCATAAATAGGAGCATACTTAGATGCACCAAATAACGATGCACTGTTGCCCCACTTGTATTCTGTACCTGCTACAGTAGGATTAAGTTTAAATGAAGCTGAAGAGGCAGGAGTTAATTCAAAGTCCTTATATACTCTTAAGCCTGCATCAGTACCTTGACCACCTGATACTACAATCAACATCTTCTTTAAGATAGACGAAATGTAGCCATTACCTAAGTCAATCCATACAGTAGAGAAAGCTCCAGTGAAAGGATTGTTAGTATAGACTGAGCTACCCTCATAGTCAGCATCATAGTAACCTTCATAAGAACAAGCGTGTCCTGACTCTTGACCAAATAATAGACCATACGTCTCAGAGTAAGTCATAGAATAAGGATGTCTGTGGCCTTCAAAGTACCACTTAGTTACTCTAGGAGTATTCCTAGGTGTCCAGTATGTAATATCGAATACGTAGGTTACATTTAAATCTGGGAAGGTAATAATATATAGACCTTCATCTAATACGTAAGCTGACTTAATGTTCTTACTAGCAGTAACATTAGCAATCATCTCATCTTTAACTGTAACAGATACTTCTCTTAGTGGTAGTTTATCTTGGTTAGCTTCAGCAGTACGCTGTAATGAACGCACACCAGTATCAGACATAAAGAATAAGTCGTTACCTACTGCCTGAATAGAGTCTCTAGATACACAGCCAACACCTTTAATGACTTCATCTAAAACTAGAGAAGTTACATCCCAAGGGTTGTTATAGATAGCGATATTTTGTCTACCGAAGATTACTAACTTACCTGCATAAGAAGCGATATGTATAATCTCATCCCCACCCCAAACATACTTTAGGTTTAAGTAGCCTGCATCACCAGTAGACCAACCATCAGGGTCTTCTAACTGTGAATAATAGAGTGTACTCTTATCTTCTGTAATACCTCCAGCCCACATACGACCAAACTGACCTAGACCACAAGAAGGGTCGAAGGTAGTAACACCTGCTGGTTTAGTAGCTACTATTCCCCAAGTACCTCCTGTATACTCTAAGATAGAAGCACCTGTCTGGAAAGCATAGATGTCTACATCGAACTCTATGAACTGCCAATCTGAAGCTCCAGCTCCAGTAGCGAATGAGTTAATCCAAGCAGTGTCAGGGTTAGCTAAGTCTACTTCATATATTGTACCGTTAGCCGAACCAAAGATTTTATTCGTAGGTTTGTGCTCAATTAAAGCACCAATAGGATTACCTTCAGCTATTGTTCTTTGTTTGAGACCTTTACGGAATGTAACACGACCGCCTTCAGTATAGACAATATTATCTGCCTTAGTGAACCACGTAGGGTCTAGAGCAGTAGGGTGGGTCTGAGTATCTAAACCATTGACACCTACTGTGTCTAATACGGCAGCTTGTAGCTGTTTATTGTAGACAGTCATTAAGCTCTGTACCAGTCTCTTTCGTACTCGAAGTTACCTGCATCTAATTGTACAGCTTGTAACATAGAGTCTCTAGCTTCAGCAGCGACAGCACTATATTGTGTACCACCATCTTCACCACGCTCAGCGATAGCTCTTGCCCACGCACCTAAGATAACAGGCTGGGAAGGAACACGAAGAACCTCAGTAGCTGTATTTAAATCATCTTGAGCACCTACTACATTTACCGCTACAATTTGGTCATTCTCTTTAGTACTAGGTACTGGGTAGAAGTCAATGTTGAAATCAGGTTCACGTGAAGCACCTGCTTGAGATACACCATTGAAGGCATACTTAGTTGGCTCACCTGAAGAGGATTGCGCTAAAGGGAACACTGCTTCATTTACCCAATCATTAGGTACTTGATCTAAGACAGTTCCTGTGTTCTTATTGATTACGTCTAATACTTTGAATGATACACCAGCACCACGTAAGGCATCACCTAATGTGTACTGCATATTACCAGCCCTAAGTCTGATATTAAATGTCTCTCTGAGAGCATTCCAATCGTGGTAACTCTCTACGTTCTTCTTTGAATCATTAACTAGAGTACCGATTAGTTTCTGGTATGGTGTCAATGTAGAATCGTTAATGTCACCTGACCAATCAGAAGCAATAGTATCTTCTCTTAATCTAAGTAAAACTGAATTAATAATCTTACGATATGTTGCCATCTAAACTCCTAATGTGTTGTATATTTACTACACTTATGTATATATTATACCACAAATGTTGTTATTTGTCAAGTGTTTGTTTATATTTATCTTGATTAAATTCTCTATCGAATTCACGTATTAAGTTATCTATCTTAATTGTATTCTCGCCTACCTTTTGAGATGGAACGATTTCCATTTGCGGTGTTACTAACATATGCATCTTAGTTTCAAGGACAATAATCTTATTCATATTATCATCACTTAACTTTCTAATCCAAGCATCATCATACGCTTGTTCATTAGACACTTGTTTCTCTAATGTTTCAAATCTAGTAAATACTTCACTAGCTGTCCATATCGAACCGCCTATCATTGAAACTGCAAGTGCTATTACTGATATTGGTAATTTAGTTTCTTTATTTATCATAAGCTTACTTGGTTTCCTGTTTATATTTATCTTTAGCTTGATTATATCCACGTCTCTTAGTCATCCAAGGAACTACTATGTTAGTTATGATTAGGAAGGCTAAGAATGCCCATAGAGCATCTGTTCCCCAAGACTGAGCTACGTATGCCACTGCTTGTTCTTTCGTCTCTATATCGGCAACCTCGGGACTATCAGGTACTATCTCATCGTATGCCATACTAGTAGCTGCATTAGCTATAGCAGGTATAGGACCAGC
>Ga0255775_1004549_pt1 | contig 10881 bp, 6 predicted proteins | sample 011ome_26_FD_179973 | JGI IMG/M metagenome (GOLD analysis project Ga0255775, IMG submission 179973) | Coastal salt marsh microbial communities from the Groves Creek Marsh, Skidaway Island, Georgia - 011511BT metaG (version 2) | ecosystem: Environmental > Aquatic > Marine > Intertidal zone > Salt...
TGTCCGTTTCAGGTTGTAGGGGAACTTCAACGACGATTTTACCTTGTGGGTCAATTTCTAGAAGCCTTGGAAGTTCTCCACGCTCAATGACGAGCGTGTTTCCGGAAGGGAGGCGATTTACGGTGCCCAATTCTTTGTTACGGGGATCCAGTTTGTAGGACCAGACCGCTTTGTGTCCACCCTTCTCGAATTCTCTAGCCTCGTTTTTAACCGAAAGGAGGACATTCCCGTTTTCCAATACCATGCCATCGCGGGAACCACTCGGCCCGAGCCAAACAACTTCGCTTTCCTCATTGAAGATTGCGGTTAGTTTTCCACATATGAGAAACGAATGGCAAATGCCGTGGTCACTTACTTGACGTCCGGGGGTGACTTCGGGAATCGGATTGAACGTGCTGGAGTTGCCCCAGGCTTTTTCTGTAATTCCGAGAGTCTTGTTGACGTCTGGATTTCCATAGATTGTCACATTCGGCTTATCGGCCCGCGCCCTCATCAGGGCGGCGTTTCTCACTTTTGTATTGCCCAAGAATAGCTGACCGGCTTTAGGCACTTGCAGATCTTTGAGTCCCGAATCCGTAAGTTGCGTCCCAAATAGATTCAGATACTTGATTCCATCGAGCCGGTTTAGGGAGGCGACTATTTCATCTCCAAATTTGCCATGGCTTAGATCAAGCCGAGTGGCATTCTCAAAGGCTCCAATCCACTCAGAAACCTTGGCAGAACCAGAAAGCAAGGCAGCTCGGAATTCGTGTACATAAGGTCCCACACTTTTCAGGTCCTCAACGTCAGAAGAATCAATTTTGGGAGCAAGACTTTGGAGATCGACCACAAGGTTGGATGAGTTTTCTGCTAGCTTGTCGATGACGGCGCCTTTGGTTCGGAGTCGTTCGACGGCGGAGAAAGCGCTCTCATCCAAGAGATTTTCTAGCGAGAGCTTTCCTTGGCCTGCCGACTCGCTTTTGGCTCCTCCGTGTATCCAGCGAGCGATGGTTAGAATTTCATCCCCGCTGGGCGCGTCCTCACCCTCAGGCGGCATGGCGTATTCATCCTCTGGGGAAGGAGGAGGTATTCGATCAGGGGACTCGTCATTGGGAAGCCCGCATCTATGGCGACTTCCTCACTGTCGCCGGGAGTCATCAGCGCTTCGTAAGAGTCCAAGCGATATCCGCTCTTCTGCTTTTCTGGGCCATGGCATTTGACACAGTACTTCTCAAGAACGGGAGCGATATCAGTCTCGTAATCGAAAGTCTTTTGGGCAGACAGTGTGAAGGAAAAGCTGAGGGAGAGTGTCAGGATGAAAATAGATTTCATATTCATAGGGTGAAACTAGGCTAGAATCTCGGGAATGATCTCGCCATGGACATCAGTCAAACGGATATCGCGTCCGCTAAAGCGATAGGTGAGGCGAGTGTGGTCGATTCCGAGCAAATGGAGCATATTGGCATGCATGTCGTGCACTGTTAGTTTATTCTCCACCACGCGGTAACCGTACTCATCGGTAGCGCCATAAATCGTACCCCCCTTTATTCCGCCACCGGCCATCCACATGCTGAATCCTTGTGGATTGTGGTCGCGGCCATTGGTACCTTGAGCAAAAGGCGTCCGGCCAAATTCACCGCTGAATACGAGCAGCGTACTATCTAGAAGCCCACGTGACTTGAGGTCCTTGATGAGCGCCGCAATTGGTTGGTCGACGGCCATCGCATTTTTTTGATGGCCATCGACGAGCCTGCTATGCTGGTCCCAGCGGTCGCCGTTCCCGGGATTGATAGTCAACTCTACAAAGCGAACGCCTCGCTCTACTAGCCTTCGCGCCATGAGGCATTGGGCGGCGTAAGAGCGGGTGTTTTCGTAGGGAGCATCAATTCCGTAGAGTTTTTTAGTCACCTCGCTCTCGTTGGAAATATTAGTAACGTCTGGGACCTCCATCTGCATCCGGTAGGCCAGCTCGTAATTCTGAATCGCTGATTCGATTGCCTCGGAATGCGATAGCCTTGCTTCAAGCTCGCCGTCCATTTCGCCGAGATACTCAAGTTTCTTCCTCTGAAGTTTCGAACTAGTTTCCTGGAAGGATGTGTTGTTCAGGACAGGATGCTGGGACAGGAATATCGATCCTTGGTGATTGGCCGGTAGAAAACCGCTGCCAAAGCACTGCATGCCTCCGGAAGGGACTTGTCCCCCGTGGATAACAACATAACTGGGAAGATTTTGACTCAACGTACCGAGGCCATAGGAGGCCCATGCTCCCATACTGGGACGTCCAGACAAAATGTGCCCGCTGTGCAGAGCGTAGTTGGCGTTGGGATGGTTGGGCGAGAATGCAGTCATGGAGCGAATGACACAAAGATCATCCGCACAGGACGCGATATGGGGGAAAAGGTCGCTAATGGGGAGGCCACTCTCTCCGTAGTGATTGAATTCCCAGGGGCTTTTCAAAATGTTGCCGTTATTGTTAAATACGGTTGGGTCTACTTTGAATTTTGGTTTCTCGCCATTTTCCTTGGCCAATTGTGGCTTGGGGTCGAAACTGTCGACTTGGGAGACGCCACCGTCCATATAAAGGAAAATAACGCTACGCGCCTTGGGTGCAAAGTGGGGAGTTTTCGGATACAAAGGCATTGTTGAGCCTGAGAGATCCTGCTGCATCGTGCCGGATAGGGCGAGTGTGCCGAATCCCATAGCGCTTTTCTGGAGGAATTCTCGCCGAGTAATCATGGTAACAATAGAATCCCCATAGATGTGCCTTTGTGCTGCGATTGAAGTGGGTTCGTATCACGAGGCAGCGGCGATCCCATGAATTTGAGTGCTTCAAAATACATAAATAAACTCCTTACGGTTGTAGATTAGATGACAGAGATCCGTCCAAACTTGAGGATCCTCTTCTGAACATCCGTATTCTGATGCGAGCTCGGTAATCACTCTTTTGGCCCAATCGCGCTCTGAATCGCGTGCCGTTCGACTGAATGCGGCTAAATGGATGTGGTCGATACGGTCGTCGATAGGAAGATTAGAATCCAGCAAACTTTCAGCCCAAAGTTTAGCCTGACCATGGACGAAGGGATCGTTCATCAAGGCCAGTGATTGGGCTGGAACGTTCGTGACGAGTCGCTTGCCGATTGCCTCCGTCGCGTTGGGCATGTCGAAAGCTCTTAGAAAAGAAGGAAGAAAATTGCGTCTCATCTCTAGATAGATTGACCGCCGTCCGTTACCATCGAGTGGGCCGGTTTTTGGCTTTGCTCGACTGTCGGGGTGATCTTCCACATAGGCTGGGACGCTGGGACCGAAAAGGGTCGTATCGAGTCGATCGCTACATGCTAGAATATGATCGCGGATCCCCTCTGCCTCAAGTCTACGAATTGGCATGTGCTGAAGCAATCGGTTCTTTGGGTCTATGGTGGTTGCTTTCGGGCTCGGAGTGGATGACATTTGGTAAGTCTGAGTGAGGACCATTTTCCGAATCACATGTTTGAGCGACCAGCCATTTTCCATTAAATCATTGGCAAGATAATCGAGTAAATGCGGATGGCTCGGTAGACCCCCCATTTGCCCAAAATCATTTGTCGTCTCGACAATTCCGTTTCCAAAAATCTGTTTCCAGAGGCGATTGACGACTACTCGTGCGGTGAGGGGATTGTCCTTGCTAGCTACATGTTCAGCCCATTCCAGCCGCCCACTTCCCTCACTCGTGATGGGAGCACCGCCGAGTCCATCCAGAAAACGTCGTGGATTTGGTTCAGAGCTAACGTTTTTATGACTTCCACGGATGTAGACGGGCTCTTCGTGAGAGTCACCATCGGTAAGGCTTCGCGCGAATACAGGCTGTGGGATCGACAACGCCAATGCTTGGTATTTGGACATCGCCTTAGCTAGCTTGGGATCTCGCTTTGTATCGGAACTCAGTATACCGGTTGCGAACAATGCGCTGAGCAATTCGACGTCGGCACTATCCAAACTTGACCGACTTGCACTTTGCCAAACGGCTCTAATTTTCTTCGCTATCGCCTGATCTCGTTTCGATTGGTTTTCTTCCGAAGTTTCAGCCTCCCAGTATTTGGTCCAACCAATGCCCTTTTTAAAGCGTACGGCGATGTAAGCATTGTCGTCGGGTGGGGTGAGCGTGTCCCTCGTCGGATGAATCGCGTTGGTGGACTTGCCATTCTGCATCACTTCAAGGTAGGCCGTTTCACCTTCCCACAGATAGGTCTCGAACCGGATATTCTGCCAATGATCACCATCGACGGCATAGTAGAGCTTGGCGGTTGTGGGACCTCGGCCAGTGAGTTCGTAGTTGCGAATCACGAGTCGGACCGTACCAGAGTAGCCTTTTGCTTGGAGTTCGATGGGCTTCCCATCTATTATAAAATCGGGTGATCGAATTGCACCGCTGATTCGAGGAGCCAGGACACCCGCTACGGGATATTCGCCAACGAGGCTTTTGACAGCTTGGGTCCCTGAGTGGTTGAAGATCATTTCTCCCGGCGTTTCAGGTTGTGATTCAAAAGCGGATTCCTGAGTTATCCAGTTTTCTAGGGAGCGTGCTACTTGAGCAAATGACTGACTCAGTTCAACGCTCGTTTGATTCTTGCCCGAGTTGGCGATTCTTTTCGCTGATTGGCTAAATAGGGGCTCGAGCTCGGGCCATTTTTCCAGCCGGTCGGCTGAAAGGGCGAGAGAAAGCCAGCTCCATAAAACTTCGTCATCTAGTCCGTCTTGCTCTGCCTTCAAATTGTAAATGTCTGAAAGTCGATTTTTGAGAGCGTCTAAATAGAGACCATTGTCTTTTTTGTTTTTCGGTTTCTCGGAGCTAACGGATTCGAAAATCGATTTGAGAAGGTCATTCTCGAGAAGACTTCGCTGAGCTTGTAGATAATCAGGTATGAGCTCTATGTCTTGTAAGGAGTTGTTGTATACAAGTTTTGAGATCTGATTCCTGGCTTGCAGGATTTTGGAGTGATTGGATTTGAGATTAGTTTCCTGTTTTTTAGCATTCGCATTGGCGTAGCTGAGACGGGAACTGCGGAGCATTCCGTAAAATGAATAGTAGTCAGCGGTAGTGATAGCGTCAAATTTATGGTCGTGGCAGCGAGCGCACTTCAGCGTCGAACCGAGAAATGCTTTACTGGTCACGTCGATCATCCCGCTAAAGATGCGGGCTTCGTCTTCGTGGAGATCGGGAGGGCCATGCTGCCCATCGGTGAGGTACAAGAAGCCGGGTCCCATTATCGACTCATTGATTTCGTCATCGGGCGAGAACCGTGGTTTGGGAAACAGGTCTCCAGCAAGCGCTTCCTTGACAAACTGGTCGTAAGGAAGGTCATCATTGAATGCCCGAATGAGGTAGTCGCGATACCGATACGCGTAAGCCATTGTATAATCCTGCTCGAAGGCCTTGGTTTCCGCATAGCGTACGAGATCAAGCCAGTGTCGGGCCCATTTTTCTCCGAAGTGAGGTGATTCGAGAAGTCGGTCAACTGCCGCTGCAAAGGCGCTAGGGGACTCGTCGGAGAGAAATGCTTCTAATTCGTCTACCTTGGGGGCTAGGCCCGTCAGATCGAAACTTACGCGACGTAGCAAGGTATGGCGTTCAGTAGGTTCTGCCGGTTCCAAATCCGTCTCTTCGAGTTTGGAGAGGACAAATCGATCGTAGTCGTTCTCGGGCCAGTTCTCATTAGCAACCTTTGGGACGGCTGGCTTTTTAACCGGCTGAAGTGACCACCAGCTTTTCCTCTCGTCTAGATTGAAGTCGGACAGAGAGGACTTTGGAAATGATTCCTCTGTACGAGGGTCTGGAGCGCCGCGGTCGATCCATGCGATTAAGGTTTCAATTTCGTCGGGCTCTAACTTCGATTTAGGGGGCATCGCTTCGTAGTCCGGATGCCTTTGAATCATAGACACGATACGGCTGTTCGCTGAGTCTCCCGGGACAATTGCGGGACCGCTGTCGCCCCCTCTCAATATTGCCGGTTGTGAGTCAATTAGGAATCCCCCTCGAATTCTCTCAGAATCGGCGGAGTGACATTTGTAGCAATTGTCGACTAAAAGCGGGCGAACGTTCGATTCGAAAAACTCAACATCATCTGAGCTGAGTTCCGTTGCTTTGGTTGTCAGGTAAATACCGAAAAGGGGAAAAATAACGAAGTAGATGAGAGTTTTTCGGTGCATTCTTGGGGCTGAGTTTAATCGTAGTAGATCAACTTCAAGATATAGCGAATTATCGGATTGCCGTATACTGGATTCTGGACTTTTTATAATACTATTTCCACATAATATTGAAAAATTAGACACCGCATTGGTTCTAAATGAATTAGTATAAGGGACGAAGCCAAATGTTATGAAGACTGCGTTCAAGAGCAGTGACCGGGATGCCCAGCGTGAGATCATTACGGCATGCGATTCACAATTCCTCTCCTTTAAGGTAGATACCGATATATGGACGACTTGGCACTATCACCCTGAGATCGACCTGTTGCTTGCGCTAAAGAACACAGGGTACCACATTACTGGCGACTACATCGGTGAGCTGAAGCCGGGGACACTGATTCTGAATGGATCAAATGTACCCCATGCGTTTCATCCTAACGAACCAAGCGAAGGTGACCCTGAAAAGCCGGCGATGCTAGTACTGCAGTTTTCGGAGGATTCGCTTGGGAAGAGCTTTTTGTCGAAGTTGGAAATGTCCCGGATTCGAACGTTTCTCGAATCGACTGGGAGGTCCTATGAGTTTTTCGGAAAGACTCGTGATCGCGTCGATGGTTTGATGCGCGAGATGGCCGACCAAAACGATGCGCAGCGATTAGCGCAATTTATCCTTATACTGGACGCGCTGGCTTCTGCGCCTGAATCGGACTGCCTACCTCTGGTGAGTCCGATCTACTCCCCATCCCTAAATCCGATCAATGTTGATCGAATTGACAAGATCAAGAGCTGGATCTTGAAAAATCTCGAGTCTACGATTCGGCTGGATGATGTGGCCAGAGAGGCCCGGATGAGTGCGAAGTCGTTTTCCCGCTTCTTTAAAAAGAACACGGGGAAAGCGTTTATCTCTTATGTGAACGAATTACGGATCGGATTGGCGTGTCGGAGAATTATCGAAACGGATGCCAGCATTTCGGAGGTTTGTTTCAGTTCAGGATTCAACAACCTGTCTAATTTTAATCGCCGATTCAAAGAAGTAAAAGGTGTCTCTCCTCGAGATTTGAGAGCTCAATATCGTGAGCAGTTAGATTTGGGTTAGAGATGTATTGAGACTCAGGATATATTTTTGGATCCTGAATTCCTAGGCTTAGTGCCGATGGACTTCGCATGCTTTGTAAATCAAGATTTAGCCTGTTGTATCAATTCCAGAAGTTTTTCGGCGCAGGCTCGGGCGAAAACGGAACTGTTGATCTCCTCGTTAAAGTCGGTGACTTCCACTTTGGCGTATGAGTGGATGGCCTCGAATAGCGCTTTGTCTGCCTCGGGGTCGTAGAAGGCCTTTCCCTCTCCATTAATTTCGCTGACCGCCTTGAGTGGATTGAGAATAGCGACAGGGGCGGTGTTTGCGTTGGCCTTGGTGGCGATGACTTTCCCGATCTCTGCACACTCCTCCGCATTGGTGCGCATTAAGGTAACCTGCGGGTTGTGAATGTAGAAGTTCCGTCCCTCAAGTTCAGGTGGCACGGTTTCGCGGGACCCGAAGTTTGCCATGTCGACACAGCCGGGGGCGACCACCGCCGGTACTTTAGCCTTGGTCATCGCATCCATGCGAGTGGGCCCTGCGGACAAGGTTGCCCCGACCACTTCATCTGCCCACTCCGTTGTAGTGACATCGAGCACGCCCGACACCATTCCGCTTTCGATCAAGCTCTCCATGGCTTGCCCGCCTGAGCCGGTAGCATGAAATACAAGTACTTCGTATCCGGCCTCTTCCAGGATGGCTTTGGCTTCGTTTACACAGGTGGTAGTATTGCCAAACATGCTGGCGACGATGAGTGGCTTGCCCCCCTCCTCGTCGATCTTGGCCTCGACCATGCCGCAGATGGCTCCGGCAGCCCGGGTGAAAATCGTTCGAGAGATCCGATTGAGTCCGCTCACGTCAACGATACTGGGCATCATAACGATATCCTTGGTGCCCACGTAGTGAGCGGTATTCCCGCTAGCGACGGATGACACCATGAGCTTGGGAAAGCCGATGGGCAAGGCCCGCATGGACGCGGTGCCGATAGCGGTGCCGCCCCCTCCGCCCAGGGAAACGACGCCGTCGATCGTTCCTGATTCGACCAGCTGCGCGAGGAAGATTGGAGCCGCCTCCGACATGGCTACGACACATTCTCCCCGGTCGTGGCCTTCTATGAGAGACCTGAGATCGACACCGGTTGCAGCGGCTACTTCGTATCTTGAGTAGTCGGGAGTGAGTTGAGGTTCGTCACCAGTACCTACGTCAATGAGTGCTACATTGTGTCCCCGTTCACGGATGCGATCTGCGACAAAGGAATGTTCTTCCGCCTTGGAGTCGAGGGTACCTAGTATTGCGATTGTTGCCATCGGAGTAGAGTCAAATGGCAATCAATGTAAACGTCAGTATTCTCGCAAATCGATCAAATTTTTGCGGAAGATCGTCAAAACGATTGCTAACACACTCTACTTTATTGTGAAGCCTTCGATGAAATCGCCACGAAGAAGGGTGGTTCTCGGTTTGGTGAGCTCTCCGCGGTCGTTGTTGTAGAGTCGCTCGGAAACGATATTGACGGCGACTTCAGCAATTTCTTCGTGGCATTGGCGATAGCCAGAGCAACCGTCAGTTCGGGAGGACCAATTGAGCACCATGTATCCAAAATCCTTCGGAATTTTGTAGTTTAGGCTTTGAAAATAGTCCAAAATCTTGGAGCGGAAAGCGATGATCACGTCTGGCTGGTTCTGCTGGTACCACGCATGCATGGACTCGAAGTCAGACTGCTCAAACAGGAGTTCCGGTTTGGGAACCCGTAAAATGGGAACGCGGTTCTCAGGCGCAATTTCACGATTTTGGTATTCCAATAGACCCGCATTCCAAAGATGGCCTCCGCGAAGCTCATTTTCTGAATCGGTGATGAATCCAATTCTTCGATACCCCCGTTGAGTGAGGTAGTCGAGAACGTCCTGCATACATCGAAAATTATCATAGAATACGCTGGGAATATTTCCAATCGAGTCTGGAAATCCTACCGATGATACGGCGAACCTAGACCAGTCCAAATTTAGTTTTGTATTGGAAAATCGGAGAGGACCTAGGATTAGGCCTGATACATTTCGACTAATCAGGACTTGCTGTATCCGTTCGCTGGAATAAGCTGACAGATCGAATTCCAGAAAATCGAAGTCAAAGCCTAGTTCGGTTGCCCGGCGTTTGGCCCCCGACAGGAATCGGCTTTGAATATGCCATTCGACTCTTTTATCTTTTCGTTTCTCGTCGTAGAAGGTGCTAAGAAATCCGATGGTGGGAGAGGAGCCTTTCCACTCCTTCGAGCGTCGAATCTGGGCCATATTGGCGGCAACCAGAGGATTCAAGTGATAGCCCATTTCTTCCGCAATCTTCTTGATCCGCTTCCGTGTACCGACAGGAATCCTCGTGTTGTTCCGGAGCGCGAGGGATACAGTGGCCTTACACACTCCGGCCCTTTCGGCGATATCAGCGAAAGTCGTTTGTTTATCTGGCTTATGCTTTCTGGGGTTTTTTTCCATCTCAACAAGATGCTATGGGGTGACACTAGAGCAAGAGGAGTCGTTCAGTAGAACGAATGCCTTAACTATAATACCCAAACGTAATGGAACATCGGACAATTCCTTTCGGTTTTATTTAAGAGAGTGTCCCATAACTCTACTCGTTAAATAAAGAGTAGCACAGGCTCCCAGCCTGTTTCTGCACAGGCAGGGTACCTGTGCTACTATCAAAACCCTACCGGCAGTACCCATATAACTAAGTAGAGCTAAGAGAAGATAGCACCCTACATCGGCGCGATGCGCTTGGAGCCTACGTTGGTGGTTAGATTTACGTGCTGGTTGAAACTCTCAAATATCAGTCGGCTCTTCAGTTCTGATTGCCCGGGGTCATTCCATAGGTCGTTGAACTCCCAGGGATCCTCGTGTAGATCGTAAAGCTCTCCGAGGTTCTGGTCGTGATAAACCACCAGCTTGTAGCGCTCGGTTCGATACATCGTGGCAAAGCTGCCCGTGCCTCCCGTAAAATGCGGGTCGAGGGCATCGAAGTACTCACAGCGGGCAGACTCACGAATGTGGTCGCCCGACTCCTTGCCTTTGAGAATCGGGACCAAGGTCTGCCCCTGATGGTATTCGGGGATGTCTAGCCCGGCGATATCCAGAAGAGTGGCGGACAGGTCCAAAAGCTCGACCAGACCGTCGCATTGCAGATTGGACTGGAACTTGCCAGGACAGGAAAAAATGAGAGGGACTTTGACGAGCCCTTCGTAGAACCGACACCCCTTGAACATGAGGCCATGATCGCCAAGCGTCTCCCCGTGGTCTGAAGTGAATATGATCACCGTATTTTCGCGCTGGCCCGTTTCGTCGAGCGCTTGCAGGATTCGGGCGAGCTGGTCGTCGATCAAGGCAATCATCGCGTAGTACTTAGCCTGAGCCGACTTGGCGTCGCAGTCTTCGGGTCGACGCGCCTTCCGCTGGAAATCGACCGACTCGAGTGACTTCTGGTGGTCCAGATCGCTCTCTTCGAAATTCGGGCCGGGCATGTCCTCTGCCTTGAAACGTTCTTCGTATTCTTTCGGGGGAATGAATGGAGGATGGGGATCGTAGATGTTAATGTTCAGCAGCCAGGGTTTTCCAGAGTGATCCTGTCTGATGTAATCGATGGCGGATTCGGAGGCCCAAGTGGTTTGATGAAACTCCGGG
>Ga0255775_1004550_pt1 | contig 10880 bp, 11 predicted proteins | sample 011ome_26_FD_179973 | JGI IMG/M metagenome (GOLD analysis project Ga0255775, IMG submission 179973) | Coastal salt marsh microbial communities from the Groves Creek Marsh, Skidaway Island, Georgia - 011511BT metaG (version 2) | ecosystem: Environmental > Aquatic > Marine > Intertidal zone > Salt...
CTAGTTCGTGCATGGCAACGCACCTTTAAACTCCCAACACTAATTACCAATTGTTCTAATAATTATGGCCCTTATCAGTTCCCTGAAAAGCTTATTCCATTAATTATTCTCAATGCACTAGAAGGTAAAGATTTACCAATCTATGGCAATGGTAAACAAATACGTGATTGGCTATATGTTGATGATCATGCAAGAGCGTTATTGCATGTAGCACTAACTGGTAAGATCAGTGAAACATACAATATTGGTGGACATAATGAATTACAGAATATTGATGTTGTTAAAACTGTCTGCAGTATTTTAGATGAGCTGGTGCCAAGTAAGCTTAATGGTATTGATAAGTATGAACAGCTTATTACTTATGTCGGTGATAGAGCGGGACATGATGTCAGATATGCAATTGATGCCACTAAGATCGATAAAGAGTTGAACTGGACGCCAGATGAGACTTTTGCAACAGGCATTAAAAAGACCGTTGAATGGTATTTAGAAAACACTGTTTGGTGTGATCGAGTTAAGGATGGCAGTTATCAAGGCGAGAGATTAGGAGTGGTTAAATCATGAAAGGAATAATTCTAGCAGGTGGATCTGGTACACGCTTATACCCCATTACTAAAGGTGTCTCAAAACAACTGCTACCTATCTATGACAAGCCAATGATTTATTACCCCTTATCAGTATTAATGCTGGCTGGGATAAAAGACATCTTAATCATTACAACTCCAGAAGATCAAGAAAGTTTTATTCGTGTATTAGGTGATGGATCTGATTTTGGTGTTACTCTAACCTATAAGGTGCAACCGAGTCCAGATGGTTTGGCACAAGCATTTATTATTGGAGAAGAGTTTATTGGTGATGATAGCGTTTGCTTAGTGTTGGGAGATAATATTTTCTGGGGACAGGGGTTTACACCAATTTTAGAAAGCGCAGTTAGGCGCCAAAAAGGCGCTACCGTTTTCGGCTATCAGGTTAATGATCCTGAGCGGTTTGGCGTTGTTGCGTTTGATGATAATAAAAAAGCCGTTAGTCTAGAGGAAAAACCAGAAAACCCTAAATCTAACTTTGCAGTCACAGGATTATATTTTTATGATAATGATGTAGTGGAAATGGCGAAACAAGTGAAGCCGTCGCACCGTGGAGAGTTGGAGATTACAACACTAAACCAAATGTACTTGGATCGTGGAGATTTACATGTAGAACTTTTGGGAAGGGGGTTTGCTTGGCTAGATACAGGAACGCATGAAAGCTTATTAGAAGCAGCCATGTTCGTCGAAACTATCGAAAAACGCCAAGGCTATAAAATAGCGTGCCTGGAAGAAATTGCCTGGCGTAATGGTTGGTTGACTGATAAACAAGTGCTAAAAACAGCTAAATCCCTATCTAAAAATAGCTATGGACAGTACCTAATGAGATTAGTTAAAAGTTGAGAATGTCGAAAAAAATTCTACACATTGCCGGTTGCGATAAATTTATTCCGCCGTTTGTTGAGCTCGTGAAAGAGTATTTTGATTTTAGTGTACATGATTTTTTGCTAATGAATGGCATGGCTAGCAAAGAGCTGAAAATTACACCAAATGTACATCTTTCAAAGAGCTCTATTCCATCAAGGTTAAAGCACTATTGGCAAGCCATGATAAAAATGCACCAAGCAGACAAGGTGGTTTTACATGGACTATTCGATATTTATTTGGTAATAATGCTGTTTTTTATGCCGTGGTTGCTTAAAAAATGCTACTGGGTGATATGGGGTGGTGACCTTTATTCGTACCAACTTAGCGAACATAACTGGAAATGGAGGCGAAGAGAGTTCTTTCGCCGCTCTGTGATTAGGCGTATGGGATATTTAGTTACTTATATCAAAGGTGATTATGATTTAGCAACTGAATGGTATGGCGCAAGAGGACAGTATCATGAGTGCTTTATATATCCGAGCAATCTTTATAAAGAATACGCTGTACCAGACAAACAACATTCAGGCTTCAATATTTTGGTTGGCAACTCTGCCGATCCTAGTAATAACCATTTAGAGATTTTTGACAAGCTTGAAGTATTCAAAGATCAAGATATAAAAATTTATGCACCGCTCTCTTACGGCAATCAGGCCTATGCAAAAAAAGTCATAGAAGAAGGCAGAAAACAATTTGGAGATAAATTTAAACCCTTGACCGACATGATGCCGTTTGATCAATATCTGGAGTTTTTAGGTTTAATTGATGTGGTAATCTTTAACCATAAACGTCAACAAGCAATGGGAAATACGATTACACTTCTTAGTTTAGGCAAAAAAGTATTTATGCACAGTGGTGTAACTCCTTGGGAGCTTTTTGAAGATATAGATGTGAAAGTTTTTGATGTTGAGAATATTAAACTTGATTTATTAGATGAGAAGATAAAAAAAGATAATCAAGAAAAAATAAAAGAGTACTTTTCAAAAGAAAATTATCTGAAACAGTTACAGAATTTATTTGAGCTTTAAGATGGCATATTACACACAAAAAGAACTAGAAAAACTAAACTTTAAACAGATAGGTAAAAATGTAAAAATTAGTGACAAAGCCAGTATTTATAACCACGATAAGATCGAAATTGGAGACAATTCGAGAATTGATGACTTTTCTGTTGTTTCCGGAAGAGTGTCAATTGGTCGTAATGTTCACATAACACCACAATGTTTAGTTGCTGGTGGAAAAAAAGGCATATTTTTTAGTGACTTTTCAGCAATTGCTTACGGCGTTAAAGTTTTCAGCCAATCGGATGACTATAGTGGGAAATACATGACTAATCCAACGGTGCCTCACAAATATACAAAAACAACTGAAAGATCTGTCTTGATAGGTCGACATGTGATTGTGGGAGCAAATACAGTTATCTTGCCAGGAAGTAAGATATTGGATGGCGTTTCAATCGGCGCATGCAGCCTTGTGCAGGGTAGATTAAAGGAATGGTCTATATACCAGGGGAGTCCTGCCGTTCTAATTAGGGAAAGAAGCAACAGGTTGATAAATTTTGAAAAAGAATATCTTAAAGAATATGGAGAAAAATAGTATGGAAAAAATATTTAATCTTGTTTTGGAAACGGTTAAGGAAATTGGAGAAGATCAGGAAAAACCAGAGTTAATCAATGCGACAGAAGATACGCGATTATTTGGCGATAATCTGGATAGCATGGGAATTGTCTTTTTAGTAACGGATTTAGAAAGTCGTATCTCAGATGAAATGGGGGTTGATATTGCTTTGGCTGATGAGAGAGCGATGAGTCAAAAAACTTCACCATTTAGAAATGTTAAAACACTTACCAAATATACTCAAGCGCTGCTTAAAGAAACTGGCTTGGAGTCATAGTATGAGCTTGGTTTATATCATTACAGGTACACGCAAAGGTCTAGGCAAAGAGCTTGCTGAATATTATTTAGAAAAAGGATCTAAGGTTTCGGGGTGCAGTCGAGGAAAGTCTTCTATAGAGCATGACAATTATCTTCATTTTGAACTAGATGTTTCAGATGAAAAAATGGCAATGGCAATGGTACGAAAAACCAAAAAAATATTCGGCAAAGTAGACGTTTTGCTTAATAATGCTGGTATTGCAGCAATGAATCATATTCTAACTACTCCCTACTCTAATGCGCAATCTATTTTTAACACAAATTTTTTTGGCACATTTTTATTTAGCCGCGAAGTTTCCAAGGTAATGCTGCGACAGCAGTACGGGTCTATTGTTAATTACACTACTGTTGCAGTACCACTTAACCTGGAAGGTGAAGCTGTTTATGCAGCGAGTAAGGCAGCTATTGAGGCTTTCACTAGAATTTCTGCTAAAGAGCTAGGTGAATTTGGAATTCGTGTAAATGCAATTGGACCAACACCTGTTAAAACCGATTTAATTCGAAATGTACCCGAAAATAAACTTCAAGATTTACTAGAACAGCAAGCGATACAGCGCTTTGGTGAATTTGATGATGTGGTCAATGTCATCGACTTTTTTAATTCAGAAAAGAGCAACTTTATCACAGGTCAAATTTTATATTTAGGAGGAGTTTTTAAATAATGTCTTGGCTTTTATCCCATCTGAAAAATTTAAATCAAAAGATTGCTATTGTTGATGAATTTGGTACATTTTCATATTTAAATTTACATGAACAAGTTCAACTATACCGTGACTACTTAAAAAGAAAAAATATAACAAGTGGCCAAGTTGTGGCGATATTGTCTGATTACAATTTTTATTCAGTCGCCTTATTTTTGGCGTTAATAGAAAATAAAGCAATTATTGTTCCAATTGTCTCCAACAACAAAGAAGAAATTGAAAAGAGACTTGAAGTTGTCCAATATGATTGGGTGATCAAACTCAATGAAAAAAAACTTAAGATTGCAGAAGGCTGCTCTAATTCATTAAAACATCAGATGATTGTAGAATTGGTTAAAAAAGACTATACAGGCTTGATTCTATTTAGCAGTGGTAGTACAGGTGAACCCAAGGCCATGATTCATAACCTGGATAATCTAGTGAATAGCTATCAAGGTAAGAAAGTGAGAGATATTAACATGCTGATATTTTTGATGTTTGATCACATTGGCGGTTTAAACACTTTATTGAATACTTTGGCAATGGGTGCAAAAATTATTCTACCTAAAAATAGACGCCCTGAAGATATCGCTCAGTTGGTTGAAGCTCATTTCATTCATGTGTTACCCGCATCACCCACTTTTTTGAATATGATGCTAATGGCTAAAGTACAAGAAAAATTTAACCTTTCCACATTAAAAATGATTACCTATGGCACAGAGCCAATGCCAGATAGTTTATTAAAAAAACTTAAGTTGGCCTTTCCAAAAACCAAATTACTACAAACATTTGGGACCAGTGAAACAGGAATTTCACAGACTTCAAGTCGGTCATCAGATAGTTTGGAAATGAAATTCAACGACCTAAGCCTTAAATATAAAATTGTCAATGGAGAGCTTTGGCTTAAAAGTAAAACTCAGGTAATAGGATACTTAAATGCTTCAATGGAGAGTTTTACGGAAGATGGCTGGTTTAAAACAGGTGACTTAGTAGAAGAGCTTGAAGATGGATATCTGAAAATTAAAGGCCGTGCTAAAGAGGTGATCAATGTCGGTGGCGAGAAAGTATTGCCAATAGAGGTGGAGTCAGTAGTTTTAGAATTGAATTTCGCTGATGATTGCATGGTTTATGGTGCTCAAAATGCTATTACCGGACAGATGGTCGCGATACAAATCGTTTTAATAGAAGGCTTTGATAAAAAAGAAGCTAAAAGACTAATTCGAAAACATTGCAAGCAAAATCTTGAAAACTATAAGGTTCCAGTCAAGTTCGAATTTGTAGATAAAACAAATTTTGGCGACAGATTTAAAAAGAAGAGAAATAATAATGACAGGTAAAATAATCAAGTTTAATAAGCCACCCTTGACAGGCAATGAAGAGCAGTATATTTTGCAAGCGATGCAAAGTAATAAGATTTCGGGTGATGGCTTGTTTGGTAAAAAATGCCAAGCTTGGTTTGAAGAAAAGCTAGGCTGTCAAAAAGCTTTATTAACACCATCTTGCACAGCTGCTCTTGAAATGGCAGCCATCTTGATTGATATTCAGCCGGGCGATGAAGTGATCATGTCTAGTTATACCTTTGTAAGTACTGCCAATGCTTTTGTATTACGTGGTGCAAAAATTGTTTTTGTGGACATTCGCCCTGATACCATGAATATGGATGAAAAGCTGATTGAAGCGGCGATCACCTCTAAGACCAAAGCCATAGTACCTGTGCATTATGCAGGTGTTGGTTGCGAGATGGATGTAATTATGGATGTTGCTAACCGCCATGGTGTATTTGTGGTAGAGGATGCCGCACAAGGTATGATGAGCTCCTATAAAGGCAAGCCACTAGGTACGATTGGACACATTGGAGCTTTTAGTTTTCATGAAACAAAAAATTATACAAGTGCTGGTGAGGGTGGGCTGCTTATTATTAATGATGAGCAGTTCATTAATCGCGCTGAAATCATAAGAGAAAAAGGAACAAATAGAAGTTTATTTTTTAGAGGTATGGTGGATAAATACTCTTGGGTAGATATAGGTAGTAGCTATCTTATGAATGATGTGAGTGCAGCTTATCTTTGGGGAAATATTGAAAAAGCTGATGAGATAAATGAAAATAGAATTAATAGTTGGAATATTTATTATGATGGACTGCAAGAGCTAGAAGATAAAGGTTTCTTAAAATTACCAACTATCCCTGATGATTGTATTCATAATGCTCATATGTTTTATATAAAAGTTAAGAATCTAGAAGCTAGAACTGAACTTTTAGAGTATTTAAAACAAAATGATATTTTATCTGTATTTCACTATATACCTCTTCATTCTGCTCCTGCTGGATTGAAGTTTGGGAGGTTTGATGGTGCTGACGTGTACACTACTACTGAGAGTGAAAAATTAGTTAGGTTGCCTATGTATTATGATATGAGTAGTGAAATAAATAACACCGTTATTAAAAGTGTAAAAGGATTTTTTAATGAAGCTCAGTAAATATCATAACAATAGAGGTTGGCACAATTGGTCGTTATACAATATAGGCGACAAGTTTCTAGATAAATATTCAAAATATTATAAAGGAACACTGGTAGATTTGGGTTGCGGAACCGCTCCATTTAAAGAATATTTTTTACAATATTGCGCCAAATATATTGGCATAGATTGGACAAAAACTCAACACAATTCAAAAGCAGATATAGTGTCTGATTTAAATAAATCTATTGAACTAGAAGATGACATGGCAGATACTGTTATATCATTAAGTGTTATGGAGCATTTATGTGAACCTCAGTTGTTTTTAAATGAATCGTATAGAATACTAAAACAGGGTGGCGCTATGGTGCTGCAAGTTCCTTGGCAATGGTATGCACACGAAGCACCGCATGATTATTTTCGCTATACACCTTATGGTCTTAAATATATGTTTGAAAAAGCTGGGTTTGTAGATATAGAAGTAGAAGCACAATGCGGATTCGACGACCTGGATAGTAAAGATGAACTATTTTAGTGCTAGATTTATACGAGGACCTAAGCCTCTAAAATGGATAATAGGTGCTGCACTACTTCCTTTTTGGACACTAGGACAAGTTTTAGCTCCATATCTTGATAAATTGGATAGAAATTGGGATGCGGAAACACAAGGCTATTTTGTATTGGCTAGGAAAAAGTAGTTGAGTCTAAAACAGAAAGCTATAACTGGATTAAAGTGGACTTCAATATCAACTGTAATAGTTACAATATTACAGTTGGCGCAGTTGGCAATACTAGCGAGGTTTTTAGATCCATCTGCATTTGGTCTCATGGCTTTAGTGATGGTTGTGATTGGTTTTTCACAAGCATTTTTAGATATGGGAATAAGTAATGCCATTATTCACAAACAAGAGATAACAAAAGATCAATTGAGTACGCTTTACTGGGTAAATGTATTGGCTGGTTTTATACTTTTTGTTATCATTGCTTTGATAGCTCCAGTTGTATCAGAATTTTATAATGAACCAGAGCTTACAAAACTTATCTTGGTGGCGTCATTAGCCTTTCTTGTTCAGCCATTTGGCCAGCAGTTTATGATTCTGTGGCAAAAAGAGATGAGATTTTCTGAGATGGCAAAGATAGATATTGCTAATAAATTGGTATCTTTATTGGTGAGTGTTTATTTAGCATACAAAGGTCATGGCGTGTACGCTTTGGTGTATGGCGTGTTGGCAGGGGTGATTACTCAAACATCAATATTTTTATATATAGGCTTAAAAGAGCATAGGCCATCTTTTGTGTTTAAGATAGGTGAGATAAAAGAATTTTTGAGTTTTGGAGCTTATCAGATGGGCGAGAAGAGTATTAACTATATTAGTGCAAATATAGACAAAATACTTATAGGTAAATTCATAGGTATGGAGGCACTGGGATTTTATAATCTTGCTTGGCAACTTATTATTTTTCCACTTGCAAAAATTAATCCAGTAGTAAATAAAGTAGCTTTTCCTCTATATGCAAAAGTACAACATGATATAGAAAAGTTAAGTAGTTATTATACTAAGTCTCTTTCAGCTTTATTTTTGATAACAGTTCCACTTTTAGTTTTTATGTTTTTTTACTCTTCAGAAATTGTTTATTTAGTTTATGGGCAAGGATGGGAAACTACATCAGAATTACTAAGTATTTTAGTTATTGTTGGGCTTTTAAAGGTTACAGGAAATCCATCTGGTGCGTTAATACTGGCGATAGGAAGAGTAGATTTTGGATTTTGGTGGAATTTAGCTTGGGCTATTTTAGTAAGTTGTGTCTTATATATAACAATGTTAAATTCAGATGATATTATGAATGTTGCATATTCACTTCTTGTTTTATCACTTTTTACATCATATATTTATCACTTTTTAGTGCAAAGAGTTTCAAAAGTGCATTATAAACAATTAGTAAAAAACTTTTTCAAAGTACTAATTGTATCACTACTATTTGGAGTAATTTCCTATGTGAGTTTAAATATCTTTAATGTAGATAATTATTTACTCAGACTTATTATTGGATATATTATTGGTTTAAGTCTTTATGGTCTTTATATAAAACAATATGAAATGAAAATAATAAACTTATTTTTAAAAAAGGAAGTATAAATGCCAGGAATATATGGATATATAAAACAAAAAAAGGAAGATGATCAGTTGATACAAATGACTGAAAAACTTTATCATCATAAACATTTTGTAAAAGATGATGATTTTAATGATGATATTTTTCAAGCTTCACACTTGCACTTAGGAAAGATGAAAAAAGATACAAATACTTTCAATAAAGATGGTATTTATATCTCCATAGAGGGTGAACAGTACGATTATAAAAATGTAATTTTCGAAGGGTTAATATATAAAGCATATACTCAAGATAATTTAGAAACTTTTTTAAATAAGCTTGATGGATATTTTAATGCAGTGATATACGATAGTAATATCAAAAAAGTGTTTCTAATATCCGATAGATATGGCATGAGAATGCTTTACTATTATTGTAAAGATGGTAGATTTGCTTTTAGTGGCGAAGTAAAAGGATTACTTGGGCTTGATTTTGTGGATAGTGGTATAGATAGTAAACAGATTGATTGCTTTATGGATTTAGGGTTTTTAGTTGAAGACAATACTTGGCATGCGCATATTAAACTTATCAAACCTGCAACTATCATGCAATTTGATATAGATTCAAAAACTTTAACTCAAAAATACTATTGGAAATGGTCTGAAATAAAACCTCAAAATATATTTTTTGACGAAGCAGTTAATAAGCTTGGCAAGCTTTTTGTAAGCGCAGTAGAAAAAAGATTTAATCCAAATGATAAAGTAGGGGTGGCACTTAGTGGAGGGCTGGATAGTAGGGCAATATTTGCAGCAGTAGTTAAACTATACCCAGATTTTAAAGGTTATGCTTATACGTTCGGCATTCCAAATTGTGATGATATGATTATTGCGAAGCAATGTATTGCTAAAACAAACTGGAAGCATAAAGAGTTTTACTTTAGAGGTGGTAATTGGTTCGAGCCACGAAAAGATAAAGTTTGGTTTACAGATGGCATGTCGCCATTGATGCATATGCACGGAAGTGAATTTTTAGATGAAATAGAAGGCTCTATTGATTTTAATTTAAATGGTTATCTTGGAGACGTAGTATGTGGATTAAGCTATATAGATGGCAGAAAAAATATTTATAATAAAAAGATAGAAAAAACAATAGCTAGTATATTCTATAAACAATATGTCACGAATAGCTGGGCGAATTCTAGTTTTTTTGATATAAAACATGTAGATCCATTTCTAGCTATGTACAGAGGCAGGAGGTTTATTAATTTTGGTACGGTGAATGGACTTTATAAAGTAGATCAAAGAAAGCCATTTTTTGATAATAAAGTAATAGAATTTCTGTATTCAATTCCTGATGAATATAGAGAAAATAACAAACTTTACAGTGCAATGCTATTGAAATTTTTTCCAAATTTTTTTAAAGATATACCTTGGCAAAAAACAGGAAAAACTATAGATAAAAACACATCTAATGGTTTTGCTTCTGAAGTTATTAGAAAGATAAAAAGAATTCCATATAAGGTTGGAATATTGAAAGATAAAAACTCCTATACAAATTACAAGGACTGGATAAGAAGTGAAAATATATCAAGAGAATTATTAAGCCTATTAGATAGGAATAAATCTGAATACGGAAAATACACAGATATAGATTTTAAAACTAAGTATTTACTACCTCATTTACACGTAAGAATGGATTTTAGTGAGCAGATTTTAAGAGCGACCACCATAGAAATTTATTTTAAAAACTTAGTTGGAGATGGGGCGGCATATACTAGAAAAAGTAATTTTAAATAAAAATGGAGATAGGATGAGTAAGGCCAAAAATTTTTTAAAAGAGAGAATGAGAGAAGACTTTAAGTTGATTGGCGATGTAGATGAAAAAACATTAGAAAATGTAGCTCAAGCGTGGATGAATGATAAAACAAATTCAAAGCATAGATACGATTTTATTCAAAGAGAGATGCCACAGGCTGAAAAGATCTTAGATATGGCATCAGGTGCTGGTACATTCGTATATTATGGGTTGCTCAATGGTTATGATGTGCAAGGTATTGACCCTGAAGAATGGAAGGATGAGTTTAATAAATTAAAAGCAAAAGAATATAATTATCCACAAGAATGGCAAAATAAATTTATCAATGGATATGGTGAAGATTTACCATTTGAAACAAATAGTTTTGATTTAGTATCAAGTTACCAAACATTAGAACATGTTCAAGATGTAAAACAGTGTATTGTAGAGATGTGTAGAGTTGTTAAAAACG
>Ga0255775_1004560_pt1 | contig 10863 bp, 12 predicted proteins | sample 011ome_26_FD_179973 | JGI IMG/M metagenome (GOLD analysis project Ga0255775, IMG submission 179973) | Coastal salt marsh microbial communities from the Groves Creek Marsh, Skidaway Island, Georgia - 011511BT metaG (version 2) | ecosystem: Environmental > Aquatic > Marine > Intertidal zone > Salt...
CGATCACTCACACACTGATGGATGGTTCGGGCGTTCTTGTCGTCCCCCTCCAACAGCGTGCGAGATTTTACGATATATGTATGCAATGTCTGTCCAAACGTGAAAAGTTGTTCATGGTGGAACAGACCAAAAGTTCGGACAGGTTCAGGATGTTCTTGGATGTCGACTATCTGACAACTGAAGACCAAGGTGCCGTCACGGACGAAACAATCAAACGGTGGGCGATGCACCTTTATGAGGCATTTCCTTCGCTGGGTCCTGTCCTAGTTTCAACGTGCACACGCAAGCAAGATCGAGACTACAAAAATGGAATTCACCTTTCTTGGCCCCAGGTGACGGTGACGTATGGTTCCGCCATGAACATTTACAAGCGAGTGATGATGGAAATGAAAAACTTTGATGACTCTGTTCAGTGGGACAGTGTGTTGGATAAATCGGTGTTCAAGACCGGTCTCAGGACGATTTGGGCGTGGAAGATCAAGCGAGAAAGCAAGGAGCTGGTCGTTCCTTACGTTCCACGATTTGAAGTGAACAAAGATGGACTAACTGAGATCCCTCAGAGCAAGCCAACAGCTTCCATGCTCGAGCGATTTTCGATTTTGCCTCACGGGAATGAACCGAATCACTTTGCGGGAGACGACACGATAATCTCGGGTGCCAGTGTCGATGACGAGTTTGTCACTTGGATCAAGCAAGTGTACCCCAAACACAACATCTCCAAGGTGGAGAAGGTGATCCCCAAGAAAACACACTGGGTCATCACCACCACGTGCAAGTATTGTGAGTTCATAGGCAAGGAACATCAGAGTAATCACATCTGGTTTCTGGTGGACAAGGAAAGTCAGACCATCATGTCAAAATGTCATGATGAAGATCACAAGGGTCTAAGTGGGCGTAAGTTGATGGTTCACCCCAAGATAATAAAATATTTGCAAAAATTAAACAAGGTATGATCACCATTCTTCTTATCATAGGTTTCGTGACACTGTTCATACTAGGTCGTAGGTCGGCATATTCTAAGCCGGCAAGTCCGGATCTGTGGAAACCCATTGAGGATTTGATGCCAAATCTTTCGCGGTTCAGGGATCTCGACCAAGAGACATATTCACGTTTCGAGAAAGAACTTTCCAGGTCCAAGGAAGAAATGCTTAATCCAGATCTGACCATCCTAAAGGGTGCAAATCTCGAACGGAGTGGTATGCATCTCAGGCGTGCGGCAGATGAATTTTCATCGCTGGCGGGGGCTCTTCCTTCGGGTGATTCGGTCTATCACGATGAAATTGCCGGTCTGTCGGCAGAACTCGCTGTCACAGGCGAGAGGGTTCTCATGGAAGCTGCTGAACAAACCAAACAATCTTACACGCCTCGTTTGATAAATGCGCTTATTGATTGAAAAAACATTCCCGTTGCTTAATAATGGAAACGAGAACTCGTTCCGGACGCGTGGTCAAGAAACCTACACTTTACACACCCGATGAAGTCGTTGAAGATGATTTTGACGAGTCTGATTACGATTCGGATGATGAGTGTTCCGACGTGGAGTCTATTCGGACAGAAGACGAGAGTGACTACGATGGCATCGACGATGAAGACGATGATCTTGATGGATTCATTGTGTCGGATGAAGATGAAGAATAGGTGCGCTCATCTAAAACATTAAAAACATACATTCATATTAAATCCTTCCCAATGGAAGTAGCGGTAGAAAGCAATATACCACAGGGATTTGATATGGATGATGGGAATGCTGCTCCCATTTACAGACCAAATATTCCAGATTTGAGACAAGTCGATGAGGAAGAACAAGAAGATCAAGATGACGAACAAGTTCAGCCCATCTACTACGAGGTTCCAATGCCAAAGCAGGAGCGTCAGCCCGAAATTATATACCAACAGGCACCTCCGCAGCAGACCGAGACAATATTCAATAGCATCAGCCCTTTGGTATGGATGGTGATTGTGTTCATAGGTTTCATTCTTGGATTTTTCATGGGAATGGGATCTGGCGGTAAGGGAGGTTCTCAGGCTGCCCCGATTATTCTCACAACATCAGGCAGGGGCATGACCAACGTCTAAAAATCTGAGTAACTAGTAGAAGATGGACGGGTTTAACACCATCGCATCTATTGCATTCGGAATGCTCGCCGCGTGGGCCATTTTGGAACAGAGGGAATCTTATGTCCCTCTCCATACAGACCCAGGTGACGATCCTTCAAAGTATTATGCCTCGCCCATGGAGGTCTTGGGCGAAACGCTGTATGTAACGAATCCAGAATCGTTATATGCAGGGTTCAGTTTGGAACCGGGTCAACAGGTTCAGAAAATCCCGATTGGACCCGTGGTGGATCGACTTGGAAATGTCCAGGAGATTCCAGGTCTACCTGCAAGAGATATTCTTTATCCCATCAAGGAAGATGCCAACTTGGAAATTGAAATGCTTCCCGTGCCAGGTTCTGGTTCAGGTGAAGTTGAAGTGTTTCCCAATGCTTAACCACTGAACATCTGTTCAGGGTCCATCTTCTCCTTGCCCTTGGAGGAACCAGAGGCCTCCTCAGTAACTTCCTCGATCGCCGGGAGGTTCTTCTTGCGCTCCTCCTCTCGCTCCTTGATGAGCCTGGCGACCTCCTCGTCTGCCATCTTGACAAGTTCCTCCATGCTCTTGTCAGGGTGCTCCTCCTTGAACTTCTCAACCAACTCGGATGGGTGAGGAATGGGAGCCTCATCGGGCTTGTTGTAGAACTTCGAGTTCTCGTCGCCAGACTCCAAGAAAGGCATCTTGGAACCGGAAGGTGTGGCAGCCATGTCTTCCTTGCGCTTCTCGAACATCTGCGCGGCATGCTTCTGGTTCTCCTTGTAGCCATCCATGATTGCCTGAAGACGCTCGTCGGTATACTTGACGTTGTCCATCTCAGAGACCGGAGGAGGGGGAAGAAGAAGCCACTCGTACATGTTCACCACGTAGATGTCCACGGACTGATCCAGACCCTGGAGCTCCTTGGCATGATCCTCAGCCTCTCCCTTGGTTCCAAAGGCTCCGCGAATCTTGATCATGAACTCAGTGTGCTTGGCGCCCTCAGCAGGACGAACCCAACCACCATCAAGGTTTCCAACAAATGAAAGGCATGCCCATGACACACCAGGAACGACGAGTTTATCCTTCGCAAGACGAGACATTGTACTCTAGTATATAATTTCTTCTTTAACTGTAAGATGTCACAGAAGATAATAATTTATGTGACCATGTGGTTGCTCCTTTTGTCCTTTTTGAAGATGGCCAAAGAGCCCAAGAGTTTGGTGACGCTTAGGGAAAGGTACACCAAGTTGCGTGAAGAATTCAGCAAGCTTCCGGAGGGTCACAAGTTCCGCAAGTTGGAAGAACCCATTTTATTGGTGGGTTATCACGGAATGCAGGGGGGACTTCTGGGATTCAACACCAACAAGGGTTCGGAGATCGGTCTTTGTGTCGACGGGTGCCCAAATGAACTGATGCATGTCCTTCTGCACGAACTTGCCCACGCGACCGTCAAGGAGTACGACCATAGTCCGGCATTCTGGGCAAACCTGGACGAACTCAAGGATTTTGCCGAGGGCAAGAAACTTTACAAGACCATCGAGGACCCCAAGGGATTTTGTGGTGCCCGCATCCATGATTAATTTTGTGACTCAATAGTAATATGGCTGACGCTACTGGTGTGGTGCCTGCGCTTAATCCCGCCGAGGCTGTTTACTTCATCGGTCTGTACTTTTACAACTACTTTGTTCTCCAGTTGGTGAGCAAGATCATGGCGTTGTTGAACAAACCCGTGTCAGAGGAAGGTTCAGACGAAGAGAAGACTGCCACATTTCAAGAGTTCTTCACACTCTTGTTCTACATCCTCTCCGTGATTTCACTGTTGTTCATCACCCTTCAGGCCAAGGGATCCAGTCGTCCGGCGACCTTCTCGGGGCTGGTGGTCGCACTGATTGCCGTGCCAAGTTCGCTTGGCCAGTTTGATCTCTTCAACGATCCCTACTGGAAGTATCTGGTGCCGCTCGGCGTTTCACTGGTAACTAATTATTATATCGGGTAATAGCAGAATGTCGGAACCTTATCTTCCGACAATAAAGGATTTTGACTTTTTCTTCAAGTTTCTCTTTGCCTATTTCTTCCTCCAGGTCTGGGCTATCTTGATTGGTCAGGATATCCCTAAGGAAGACAAACGCACCAAGGAAGACTATGAAAAGGCCATAGCCAGGTTGGAGGCGAAACCCGAGGATGAACTTACGTTCTATGAAAAGATTGAACTTAACGCAGCAAAAACAGCACTGAAGAGGATGGAAGAAAATCCCATCAGTGAAGATCAAGAAAAACTCTCCAAACAACGCCGCCAACTGTTCAAGTTCATCTTCCTCTCGGCGTCGATGTTCATTTTCGCATCTGTGATGATCGGGTTTTTGGATGTTCCCGCAAGGGACGTTGGCAACATCGCCGTATTTGTATTCATCACCGCTTCCCTCTTGAAATATCTTTTTGATTACACGATCACAGACAATCAGGTTCGCATGATCATTCTTTCTGGAATTGCACTTTATGTGGACTCGCTTCGTGAAACCGCTGGACGCATCGCCGCCCAATTTTAAAATCCAGAATAATAGTAATAATGGATGTATCGAGTCCAGGGTACATGTTTGGTTCTTGGGTCCTGTGGTCGGCCCTGATCCTACCTACCATGTATCTTAATGTCAACAGTGACCCAAAGGAAGCCAAGTCGCCAAACTGGGCGAGGGCGCTTTTGTTGTTTCTTCAGGTGATTATAAGTGGAGGTGCCTTTGCCGCTGCGCCCGCCGCCAGAGCATTATTGATGAACCCGATTCCACCGATCGTGATGATCACCATTTACATTCTCCTTCGTTACGTTCAAAAGGACCAGGAGTTTGATAAGAATCGTCTTATTCAGTGGGTGGGCGGTACTTCGCTTTTGGTCGTTGTGATACTTCCCCAACTCATCACGGCTGTCAAGCGTGGAAACTTTGTCGGCGGTGAGTTCACAGGTCTTCAACCGGGGACTATCAACTACACCATTGCTTCGCTTGGACTCTGGTTCGCGATTCTTTTGCCGACTCTGTGGTTCTTCATTGAACGTCAGAACAAGGAAAAGAGTGGAACGGCCATTCTCGGTCAAACGCCCGAGTTTTTCCGTCTGGTCATGGTGGCGATCCAGGTTTTCATCATGGTGTTGGCGAGCATAAATCCTTACACCCAAGGTCTCATTCGCAACCCGATACCCCCTTTGGTGACTTTCGTGGTCTATTTCTTCACCAAATACATCGGCGTGGTAAAAGAGCAAAGGGTCCAAAGCACTGGTATAATCACGGCAGTCTTGGTCGTGCTTTTCCAGATCATTCAAGAGTCCCTTCCTTCGCTTCTCAGCATAAAGGGTGTCACGCTGACCACCGGTACTTCATTCTACAATAATCTCAGTTACCTGGCATGGACCCTGATCATTATTCCGAGCCTCTACTTCTTCCTCCGCGGACGCAACAAGGTCGTTGGAGATTCCGTCACCCAACTTCCCTATAACCGAAACATGAAAGGCTTTGAGAATCTTGGTAACTGGCAGAAGGACATGGTTCCTCTGGTTCAGTTGATCGTTCTCTATGTGCTTGCCGTGGGTGTGCAATCCTTCCGCGGTCTGTTCATGAACCCAGTGCCTCCCTTGGCCATGATGGGTCTGCTCGTATTCACCATGTTCGTGCAGTCCAACAATCCAGGCGCAGACTACCCAGACAACGAGGGTCTGGCTGCCATCATCGCCGCCTTTGGTTTCGGCGCCAACTTCACCTTGGCCGACCCCGTTCTCAAGTCGATTTTCAAGAACAGTGGAGGTGCGCCACCCATGGAGCCTGAACCTGTCGTGTTTCCTCCTGAACCCGTGATGTCCCCTGTGGTGGAACCCGAAGTCCAGTCAAATAAAATCACAAACACTAATAGTAATGGCAGACAGTAAGTCAAGCGATGGTCGCGTGACCGCGTTCACACTTCTTTTTGCATTTGCAGTGGTTCTCGCTGCCTACCTCTCAGGTCCCGAGAATAACTTTTGGATGGCCCCCGGTGCCATCATGTACATGGTGCTCCTCCTGTCGATCGCCATCCCGCGGTGGTGGATCCTCGGCGACGACACCAGTCTCAACAAGAATCTTGGTGTCATTATTGCATTGATGCTGGTTCCTTCGGTGCTCGCTCCGGTCTTTGGCATCAAGACCAGCACCAACGTCTATAACTACTGGCGGTCCATCATGATCCCCCTCTATGCCGGCTACGCCCTTCAGAAGAGAGGCATGCCTGGTTCAGGAATCCTGGTCACCTTTTCCACCCCGCTGGTTGTCATGCTCTCCATGATTTTCAGTATCAATCCTCTACCCAATGTTAAAATCCCCGGGACCAATGTCTCCAACGAGTGAAAAATTCATTCAGGCTCTTAAAGAATAGAAACGCAAGGTAGGTACATTACAATGCCACCCAAATACGAAAAGAAGACCCTTCACCAACACTGTCTGGATAGGAGTGATGCGTACATTGGCTCGTGTCTTCCAGAAGACAGGGATGTGTGGGTGCCTGATAACAACAAGTTTGTCAAGCGTACCGTGCGTGTCTCCCCCGCACTGACCAAGGTTTTCGACGAAATCTTGGTGAATGCTCTGGATCAGAGTTCTCTGAATCCGTCCGTTACAAAGATCTCCATCGACGTGGATGAATCGGGTAGAATCACCATCGCCAACAACGGCGTCTCCATCCCAGTGGTGATCCACGAACAGACACAGGTCTGGACGCCCGAACTGATCTTCGGTCACCTGCTGACTTCATCCAACTATGATGACTCCGAGGAGAGGACCACTGGTGGGCGTAACGGCTATGGTGCCAAGTTGACCAACATCTACTCCAAGGAGTTCGAGATCAAGGTGGATGACCCAGATACCAAAAAGTCCTATCACCAAGTCTGGATGGACAATATGCGCGTCTGTGCCGAACCCAAAATCAAATCCTTCGCCGGCAAGACAGCCAAGGTGCAGGTCAGTTGGGTGCCGGACTGGGAACGCTTCGGACTGAAGGGGATCACCAAGGACGTCAGGGACATGTTCATGAAGAGAGCCCTGGATGCCGCTGCGTGGGTGCCAGCCAAGTGCAAGGTTCACTACAACGGTGAAGTCTTGGCGATCAAGCATCTTCAGGATTACACTTCACGCTTCACTGACCAACCCTTGGCACAACTCAAGCAGGACAGGTGGGAGGTACTGGTATGCTCATCAGCTGGTGCGGGCTTCAAGCAAATCTCATTCGTCAACGGCATCTGCACCGAGAAGGGTGGAACCCATGTCGACCACGTGGTCAATCAGATTACTTCAGACCTAGCCAAAAAGACCAAACTGAGACCTTCACAGATCAAGCAGTGCATGTTGGTGGTGGTCAAGGCGGTTCTGGTCAACCCTTCATTCTCCAGTCAGTCCAAGCACGAGTGCATGTCCCGCGTTCAGGACTTTGGATCCAAGTTTGAACCCACGCCTGCCTTTTTGAAGCAGGTCAAGGGCGTTCTGGAACAGGAACTTTTGGCACAGACCAAGGCTTCCGAGGTTCGCGACCTCAAAAAGACCGACGGCGCCAAGAAGAGCAGGATTTCAGGCATTCCCAAGTTGGACGACGCCAATTGGGCAGGGACAACCAAGTCCAAGATGTGTACGCTGATCATCACCGAGGGGGATTCCGCCAAGGCTCTGGCTATCAGTGGATTGTCTGTGGTCGGCAGGGATCAGTATGGTGTCTTTCCACTCAAGGGTAAGCCAAGGAACGTTCGGGACTTGGGGTCGAAGGCACTGACTGCCAATCAGGAGTTTTCGGATTTGAAGAAGATTCTGGGTCTTCAGCAAGGCAAAAAGTATTCCGACTTGAGTGACCTTCGCTACGGGAGACTGATGATCATGACCGATGCCGACGTGGATGGTTCACACATCAAGGGGTTGGTCTTGAACATGTTCGACTGCTACTGGCCCGAGTTGATCACCATGGGCTTCGTGGTCAGCATGATCACTCCTGTGATCCGAGTGAAAGGAGGACGGATCAATGAATCCTTCTACTCGGAAAGGGACTTTGTGAACTGGCTCGAGCAGACCCATCAAGGAAGAGTTCCACGCGGAGTCACCATCAAGTACTACAAGGGTCTGGGTACTTCAACCTCTGCTGAAGCCAAGGAGTATTTCATGGATCTTGGACGACTGACCGTTGGGTTTGTGGCTGACCAGGAGAGTCAGAAGTCAGTGGGTCTGGCATTCGACAAGTCGTTGGCGGACGATCGGAAGCGCTGGCTCGCAGAACCGTTTCGCGGCGATCCCCTTCCATACGGCAAGGTGACCTCTGTGACCGTTTCGGATTTCATTCACAAGGATCTGATTCAGTTCAGTCACGCGGATATTCGCAGATCCATTCCAGATGTTCGTGACGGTCTGAAGCCTTCACAACGCAAGGTGATCTACGGGTGCATCAAGCGCAATCTGACATCCGAGGTCAAGGTGGCTCAGTTGTCTGGCTACATTTCCGAGCACACAGCCTATCACCATGGCGAGATGAGTCTTCAAGGAACCATTGTGGGGTTGGCACAGGACTTCGTGGGGTCGAACAACATGAACCTGCTAGAACCATGTGGTCAGTTCGGAACTCGTTTGGCTGGAGGTTCGGATCACGCAAGCGCCAGGTACATCTTCACACGTCTGTCCAGTCACGCCAAGGTCTTTGATGAGAGGGACAATGCCTGTCTGACCTACCTCAAGGATGACGGAAAGCCCATTGAACCCGAATACTACCTACCCACACTTCCCATGATTCTGGTGAACGGCGCAGAGGGCATCGGAACGGGCTTCAGTTGCAAGGTGCCTCCACACAACCCCATGGACGTCAAGGAAAATCTGAAACGGTTCATTCGTGGCGAGTCACTGAAGCCGATGAAGCCCTGGTTCCGTGGATTCAAGGGAACCGTTACGGCATCGGACGAAGGCATCTGGACGCTTAAGGGTGTGTGGAAGGCAAGTGGGGACAAGGTCGAGGTCACCGAACTCCCACCGGGTACGTGGACCCAGACCTATAAGGAGTTTCTTGAAGGGCTTGTTGAGAAGAACGTCATCAAGAACTACAGCAATCACAGCACAGAGGAGGATGTCCGTTTCGTGATCACCGGCTATAAGGGTTCTGCACCAGAAAAGGATCTCAAGTTGACTTCGACGATCCGAAGCACCAACATGTATCTGCACGGACCCAATGGCATCGAAAAGTTTGACACGCCCTTGGACATCCTAAGGACTTACGCGACCGAGCGGATGGCACTCTACGACAAGCGCAAGAAGTATCTGGTGACAACCTTGGCGAAGCGCTCCGGGATGGCGATGGACCGTGCCAACTTTGTCAAGGGCATCCTCGATGGATCCCTCAGGGTCATGGGACTGAAGAAGGCAGACGCCGAGGAGAACATGCTCAAAAAGTTCAAAAAGGTCGACGGAAGTTTCGAGCATCTCTGGGGACTGAAGACTTCGCGCTACACCCAGGAGGCGGTGCAGGAACTCATGCAAGAAGCCAGAACCCTATTGGACGAACTGAAGCGAATCCAAGGGATGACCACCAAGGACATGTGGCTCGAGGACCTAAACCACTGAGGCAACCGAGGCTCTGGTAGGTCTTGCGCTCTGTTCTGCTTGGGGTAGACTTCTCCACCTATTGGTGGCTTTGTTCAGCAGGTTGGTCCACCGGGTTGTGTGTTCCTGAACACTTTCATCATTCACTCTTTCGGAACTTGAATAAATCTTAAATTTTCCATTTGCCATTTCGGGTCTTGCCAACTTATTCTCAGGGTCTTCTTCGTCCATCATTTTCTTGTATTCTTTGATGATGTCGCTCGGAACTTCGGGTGCATGGTCGATAATTTTGTCATAGTCTTCGCGGACCTTGTGGCAGTATTCCACGGCATTCATTCGGTCTTCGGGTTCCAGGGAGAGTTCCAGGGAGATGTCACGTGCCAGGCGACTGAACATCTTGGACGTCTGCATGTTGGATTCATACTGCTCGCCACACCTCAGGAACTTGTGGACACTGGCAATTCCCGCGGCCGACAAGTTCAAAAAACTGAATACGTACAAGAGTACTTGTGAGTTTTCTTGTTCAGAGGAAGCCACCAGAGTCCCCAGACCAGCCAGGGTGGTCAAGGCGATGTTGATAATAGAAAAGTTTGTATGAGAAACGCTGTGGCGTACCGCGCATCTGTGATGGATCCACCGGTACCCCAGAGCCTTTTCACCCCAAGACTTGATGAGTTTCTCCTGTTTCGGGTGCCAGCTCATGGCATTCTCGATGCGTTTTTGTTTGTCCACCAGGAACTTGGCTTCCAGGTGTTCTATGTGACCTTCTTCTTCTGCGTCTGACGCCATCTACTTAAACATTACATTTTAATAAATAGAAATGAAGTTCTCTACCAAGATTGTTACTTTGGAAGACGGGGTCAAGGAGGTTGCTGTTCGTGCGGATGATGGAAAACCTTTGTTGGTTACACTCAAGGGAGCCCAGGTGGTTTCGGTCGACGATGAACTTCTTATCAAGATTGATGATGAGGCCGTGGCACAGTGCGAGGATTATGTTCTTGCAAAGGCTAAGGAGTCTAAGGTGGCTTGGTTCGGTAAGGAGATCGCAGACTCTCGACTTGAAAGCGCATTTACTTCTTCTTTTTCTCTTGACGAGAATATCTTGAGCGTGCACAAGGCGGAAACGGTCAGGGTGTATGATGCCAAGCGGGCGTTGCTTGAGGATAAGGAACTTGCCAAGGATGACGTGGTCGACGTGGTGGTCCAGCT
>Ga0255775_1004573_pt1 | contig 10849 bp, 10 predicted proteins | sample 011ome_26_FD_179973 | JGI IMG/M metagenome (GOLD analysis project Ga0255775, IMG submission 179973) | Coastal salt marsh microbial communities from the Groves Creek Marsh, Skidaway Island, Georgia - 011511BT metaG (version 2) | ecosystem: Environmental > Aquatic > Marine > Intertidal zone > Salt...
TTCGTGCTGATTTAGCTGGTCAGCAAATCAGGGACTCACTTAAAAATCTGGTGTCTGTCCCCGGTGAGGAGATCCAACCACTTGTGAATCTCGCATATCAAAAAAGGGATATTAATCTATTTGAAATGTATCTTGATGACTACGAGGGTAAAATTAAGCCAACTGAGACTGAGCTTCAAGCGTTTTATGATGAAAATACGTCCGCATTTATTAGGCCCGATCAAGTTAAGATAAATTTCATTATTTATTCCGTAGCTGGGTTGGTACCCAAAACAAAAGTGAGTGATGCTGAAGTTAGAGAGTTCTTTGAAGCGAACAAAGACCTTTACCAAGGCGACCAACAAAGACGCGCTAAACACATATTGTTCTCACTGAAATCTGGAATATCTGATGAAGAGAAAATTCAAATTAAAGATAAGGCTCTTTTAACCCTCAATGAACTTCGAAAAGATCCAAAACTTTTCGACGCCAAGGCTAAAGATCTTTCTCAGGACCCTGAATCTGCCAAAAGAGGGGGTGACTTAGGTTTTTTCTCGCGAGGATCCATGGTTAAACCTTTTGAAGACCAAGTTTTTAGTATGGAAAAAAATGAGATATCAGATATAGTCGAAACCAGCTTTGGCTATCATATTATCATGTTGACTGACATCAAGGGTGAGGAGGTAACTTTTGACTCTGTACAGGCACAAATTAAAGGTGAATTACTCTACGGAAAAGCGCTCGAGGAGTATGCAAATAATGCCGAAGAGTTTAATAATACCGTATATGAAAATTCAACTGATCTAGAGTATGCGGCTAAAAAATATGGTCTTGAAATTCAATCCAGCGAATGGCTCTCGCTCGATGATGCAAAACGCTTCTTCAATAACGACGCTTTTGCAAATTCAATCTTCAGCCAAGACTCTATCGATTCGAAAAAAAATATCGCTGCATTAGAGGTTTCACCGAATAACTTGGTTTCTGCAAGGGTTATAGATTTTAGAGCTTCTGGCCAAGAATCATTTGAAAATGTTAAAGATAAAATCAAAACCTTTTTGGTCAAACGTGATAGCCAAAAATTAATTATAGAGGAAGGCAATCAGCTCGTTGAAGACCTTCGATCATCAAGTAAGAAAGTGGACTGGGTCGACAAATTAACCCTGGATCGTGTTGATAAGCAAGGTTTGCCAGATCCTCTAGTCAATAAGATCTTCCAGATGGATGCGACAACGTTGCCTGCCTATGAGGGTTTCTTTGATACGAAGGGCGAGTATTATGTTATTAAGCTCAATCAGGTGATTGACGAAAAAGTTGAAGATGAACTGTCAGTAGATTTGTACCGCGATGAGTATGAAAAAGCTATCAAAGAGGCGGTTCAAGCCGCCTACATTGATGACCTTAGATCTTCAGCTGATATTGAGGTGAACACTCAGCTCCTTAATTAATCAATTGTTCCCGCTGCGGTAATATTCATTCCTCCGTCGACGTAGGTAATTTCACCGGTAATACCTGACGCTAAATCACTGCATAAAAAGGCTGCTGCGTTACCAACCTCATCAATTGTGACATTTCGTTTTAATGCTGCATGCTTTTCATTAAAGCCATACATCTTATCAAAGTTTCCTATACCGGAAGCAGCCAGGGTTTTAATGGGTCCGGCAGAAACGGCATTTACACGTATTCCCCTTGCCCCTAGGCTGTGCGACATATACCTAACATTAGCTTCCAGACTAGCCTTTGCAAGTCCCATAACGTTGTAGTTTGGCATAGTTCTCTCGGCACCCAAATAACTCACGGTTAACAGAGCGGCATTTTCATTTAGGTATGGCAGCGCTGATTTGGCGAGTGCTGTAAAACTGTAGGAACTAATATCATGCGCGATTTTAAAATTCTCACGTGATGTCTGCTCAACAAAATCGCCCGATAATGCTTCTTTTGGAACAAAAGCGACAGAATGTACCAAAATATCAAACTTGGCCCAATGTTTTGCCAGAAGAGGAAATAAGTTATTTATTTGGTCATCATCTGATACATCGCAAGGCAACACAATCGACGAATTAAAGTTTGCGGCCAGTTTTTCAACACGTCCTTGATGCTTTTCCATTTGGAAAGTAAATGCGAGTTCAGCACCTTGCTGGTGCATTGAGTGTGCGATACCATAAGCTATAGAGCGGTCACTTAACAATCCAAGAATGAGGACTTTTTTATTTTTTAAAAAACTCATACGGGCCTTTCTAGTTATTTTTGTTCTTTGGATCCAAGATATCTCTCAGTCCCTCACCCAGCAAATTATAACCCAATACAGTCAATAAAATTGCTAGACCAGGAAATAAAGACAGCCACCATGCGAACTGAATATATTCTTTGCCATCCGTTAATATATTTCCCCAAGATGCTGTTGGGGCTTGCACGCCAAGCCCTAAAAAACTTAACCCAGACTCAACTAAAACAGCACTTGCGATACCAAGCACGGAGCTTACAATGACAGGTGTTAAGCTGTTAGGTAGCAAATGGGAAAAGATTATTTTGAAGTCACTAGCCCCCATAGTTTCTGCCGCCAAGACAAATTCTCTTTGCCGCAGACTAAAAAACTCAGCTCTTACAAGACGCGTTACACCCATCCATGAGGTCAGGCCAATGACGATCATAATATTCCATATGGATGGAGTAAGAAATGCAATGACTGCCAATATCAGAAAGAATGTTGGTATAGACAGCATAATGTCAACTAAGCGCATTATTAAAGAATCGACCCAGCCTCGGTAGAAACCGGCTATCGAACCCAAAATAATTCCAATTAAAGTGGCTATCCCAACAGCAACGAAACCTACCAATAAAGATATTTGTGCACCGAACAGCATGCGAGAAAATACGTCTCTTCCTAGGCCATCTGTTCCCATGATATGTTTTGTGCTTGGAGCCGTAAGAATCGAATCGATATCAATAAAATTTGGGTCGTAGGGCGCGATGAGCGGGGCAAAGAGCGCTAAAATGAGTATGGCGACAATTATAATTAGTCCAGATAGCGCGAGTGGGTTACGAAAAAAAACTCTCATTTGACCAAGCCCTTTCTGACACGAGGGTCAGCCCAAGCGTAGCCTAAGTCTGCTAATAAGTTTCCGATCAAGGTTAAGAATGATCCTATGGTTAAGATACCCATGATTACTGGGAAGTCACGCATAAGAACGGCGTCATAGAAGAGTTTCCCCATGCCCGGTATCGCAAAAATTGATTCAGCAATCACGGATCCCCCGATTAAGCCAGGGATGGATAGGCCCACGATGGTAATGAGTGGTAAGATCGCATTTTTTAAGGCATGGACAAAGACCACTTTCTTTTCATTAATGCCCTTAGCGCGAGCAGTAGTTATAAAATCTTGATTTAGCACCTCCAGCATACCATTCCTAACATAGAGCGATATTCCAGCCAACCCACTCAGGCAAGATATTAAGACCGGCAGAATTAAGTGCTTAAGAAGATCAAGGGTTTGATCAAATTCACTCAAGTTGAGGTAGCCGGGACTATGAAGGCCAGAAATTGGCAACCACTGATTTACTACGCCGGTCCAGTACATTAGGAGTAAGGCAAGCCAAAAGCCAGGTATTGCGAAACCGACAAACACAAATAGAGTGACGGAGCGATCGACCCAAGTATTTTGTCTTACCGAGGCAAGTGTTCCAAGTACGATTGAAATACTAAAAATAATAAAAATACCCAACAGATTTATGAGTAAGGTAATGGGAAGCGCTTCTTGAATAAGGCCTTTCGTGATGTTGCCATTTTTATCTTCTGTTTGCCATAGGACAGGACGCTGGTGCGAGGCGAAGGAGTTACCAAAATCCAGTTGACTGATTCGTTTTAGCCACAATCCATATTGCACTATGACGGGTTTATCTAAATTATAGAGCTCCCGCAGCTTTTGTCTTGATTCCTCGGAAGCTTTAGGGTTAAATGCAGCTTCATTTGATGTGATATCACCTGGTGCTAACTGCATAATTAAAAACGATATAAGACTAATCCCTATTAACATTGGGATCATCCATAAAATTCTTTTTATAAGATACTTAAGCATTATTGAGCTGCAATTTCATTTCTTCTGAGGGCTTTTGGAATATACCACTCGAAGCTATTTTGATAGATACCCGCAGGCGGAGCTGGTTTCTTAATACCTTGAACCCTCTTGTTGATTGCTGAGAGGCCATATCCCGCATAAAGGTATACAATTGGCGAGTCCTCAAGCATTAACTTTGAAAATTCATGATAAATCTTTTCTCGCTTACTAGTATCCAGCTCTCTCCGACCCACCTCTAAAAGCTCATCCACCCTCGGATTCTCATAGCCTACAAAATTAAATTGCCCTGGGCCTTGCTGTGAGGAGTGCCATATGTTGTATTGGTCAGGATCCAATGAGAGACTCCAGCCAAGGACCACAGCTTTAAATTCACCAGTTTTTATAAATCGATTGATAAAGCTTGCCCATTCAATGACTCTTATCTTGACGTCTATACCAATTTCTTTAAGTCGTCGTTGCACGAGGACGGCAGTCATTTCGCGTTGTTTATTTTGGTTTGTTAAGATTTCAAATTCAAACGGCTTGCCATCCTTTACTAAAATTCCATCGGCATTCTTTTCGTATCCAGCCTCTTGAAGTAACGCTAGAGCTTTTGAGGGATTGTAGGGATAGGGTGATAACTTAGAATTATTCCAACGTGTACCAGGTTTATATGGGCTCGCGATAGGCTCGCCAAGTCCCAATAAAACCCCCTTGATAATTTCATTCTTGTCGATAGCATAGTTCATAGCTTGGCGTACTCTAATATCATCAAATGGTGCCTTCTTGAGATTAAAGCCAAGATAGGTGTAGCCATTGCCAAGTTCCTTGTAGAGACCTATCCTTTGTTTCAGATCTTCGCGGGACGGAAATACCCTTTGGTATTGGATAGGGTTAATATTCATGAAGTCAATATTATCCGCGATAAGCTCTAGGAATTGTGAGGAGGTATCCGGGATGATCCTAGAGGTTATTTTATCAATATTTGCTTGCCCTTGAGTGCTGTTTCTATTTCGTTTTAAGGTTAATTGTTGCCCATTAATCCACTGGTCAAGCTGATAGTATCCAGAGCCCGTAGGCTTTCTAGAGAAGAATGTATTATTTATGTCCTCGTCCTTTAACACATGTTGCGGAAGTATTTGTAATGAAGCCCAGGTATCCAAAGCGGGTGCGTAAGTTTGCTCATAGGTGACAATGAATGTTCTAGCATCCGGCGCGCTAGCTTCTTTGACTAACAAGTAATCTGAGGCGTAAGGTGTTCTCGTATTAGGATCGGTGACCAGCTTCCAGGTAAAGAGAATGTCTTGACTTGTCAAAGGTTTGCCGTCAGCCCAAAAGATGTCATTTTTGAGCTTAAAAGTTATCGTCTTTTGATCCTCTGAGATAAACCATTGTTCCGCTAGCTCAGGCGCTAAGTTTAAGTTTTCGTCATACTTGAGCAAGGTGTTGAATATATTTGCCGCAATCGCTGAGGAGGCAGAATCTCCTGCAATCATAGCCACCAAGTTGCTTGGTTCACCAATCATGGCATTGACGATTTCCCCTCCATCTTCAACTAAATAATTATCTTTATAATCAATAGCTTCGTAGGAATCATTAGAGCAACTTATTAATAAAAAAACACTGATGAGGGACGCTGTAGAAAGAAATTTATTAAGCATGCTATTTTGGAATATCGAGAATGTCACCCGCACGAATTCGCGTGGATCTTAGTTCATTAAACTCTATTATTTCCTTTACTGTAACACCGTAAAGACCTGCAATTTCGCTTAAGGTTTCACCTTTTTGAATACGATGCGTTTCGATTGTTGAGTAATCAATCATGCCACCTGTTGCGGTAGGAAATTTGGTTGCGTCATTGTCGTGATTTGGAATGATGAGGATATGCTTGCTGCTGAACCTTTTATTTATACTCACCTGATTTACTCGGGCCAAAAATCTAGCGTCAACCTTGAATTTTTTTGCAATTAACTTGAGTCGCTCACCCTTTATCGGCTTATAGACGGTCCAATTCGATAGTGGCTCGGATTTTCGGTAGAGTTCGACGTTGAAGCGCTCAACAGCATAGTTAGGGAGGAGAATATTTTGCTCACCCCCATGGTTAGACTTTATGATGGGCCTGTTATGCTCGGCGTTGAGAAGCTGAAACTCTTCGAGTGGAATATTTGCAAAGCGTGTCGCCACCTCTATGTCGATTTGATCTGGCACGGTAACTTCGGAGAAGTAAGGCTGATCATAAATCTCCTGTCGATTTAGCCCATATTTTTTTGGATTTTGAATAATATTTTTAATCGCTAATAGCTTGGGAACATAGTTACGTGTTTCCATTGGTACATTTAAGCTGTAGTAATCTGTTCCACGTTTGTAGCGTTTATTTTTTTTAATTTGACGGTTCACGCAACCCTCACCACAGTTATAGGCGGCTAGGGCATGCTCCCATGTGCCAAATTGCTCATGGAGTTTTTCTAGGTAATCCAACGCAGAGTCAGTCGCGTTTATAACACTCCTTCGATCGTCTCGCCACCAGTCCTGCTCTAATCCATAGATCCTGCCAGTTGAAGAGATAAATTGCCATATGCCTACAGCCTTCGCCTTTGATTTGGCAAGTGGATTGTAGGCGCTCTCTATCATGGGTAATAAAGCAATCTCCGTCGGCATATTTCTTTTTTCTACCTCATTTAACACATGATAAAGATAGCGTTCAGATCGAAGGATCATGCGGTTAAAATATTCTGGATGCTTTGCGTACCAATTTTCATGACGTTTTAGTCGCTTCAAGCCTTTTTTGCTTGGGGTGGTGGTTAATTTATAGCCACTTATCAGACGGTCCCATATGCTCTTTGTTGGGGTGAAAGGGGTTTCCGCAATTAAGTCAGCCTCCTCTTTTTCCTGAATTGAAGCTGGAAGAGGGGTGACAATTACTTCATCTTGCAGGATGATAATTTCATCCCCCCTTGCATTTGTTGCTGCCATTAATGGTAGCGAGAGATAAAGACATATTATTAACAAAAGAAGGTTAGTTGTTTTAGAAAGCATCTTTTTTTAGCCTGAATTCCCTAAATTGATTAACGTCTTGAGCTAAAAAAAATGGGTTTGTTTTTAACTCCTCGGAGATAGATGAGGGTAATGTTAGATCCAGATTCTTACACTTAGTAAATCTTTCTCTTAAAATTTTATTGTCTGCAAAGATTGTGAGAGCAAACTTAATATTATTTAGTGTGTATTCGTGTGCACAAAAGACTTTTGTCGTTGGTTTAAGTTTTTTTAATTTATTCAATGACGCATACATTTGTTCAAATGACCCTTCAAATATGCGACCGCATCCACAGGCAAAGAGTGTGTCACCACAAAAAAGATTTTCATCGTCGAAATATACAATGTGGTCAAGGGTATGCCCAGGCGTTTCCATGACCGTGAATCGCAAGTTAATGTCGTTAATGAAAATTTTATCTCCCTCAACTACCTTTTGGTAAGGAAAATCAAGACTTGGCGCTGCAGGTGCGAATATTTGGATATAGGGATAATGATTGAGGAGCTCTTTGACGCCGCCAACATGGTCCGGATGCTTATGCGTGATAAGGATTGCGCGAAGACTCAGCTGGTTTACTTGAATAAAGTCAAATACCGGTTTGGCGTCACCGGGGTCAACAACGACCAATTGCTGCTCATTAGAGATTGCCCAGATATAATTATCTTGGAAGGCTCTAATTGGTTCGATTTTAGCTATTAAATTACTTGAATGTTCTATAATCATTGAGTATTAAAGTTTACTATGAAATCATCAGATATTTTAATTTATGACATGGTTTAATTCGACCGCAGGAAAATCCCTACTCGAGCATGAGATAAGGGTCCTACAACCTTTTTTAGAGGAAAAGTTTGGTTATTACGCCCTGCAAATTAATTTTTCAGAGTTCGATTTTCTAAAGACTTCAAGAATTTCTAAACATTTGTATAGTGCTGGCAAGTCAAAGAATATTGATTTCGCTTTGGACGCACTGCCTTTTGATACGGATGGATTGGACCTTGTAATCTGTCCTCACCTGATCGAGCAGATCAACGACCATGAGCATCTGTTTGAGGAGCTCTATCGAATTATTATACCTAATGGTTATTGCCTTTTATGGTCCTTTAACCCTTTTAGCTTTGCGGGGCTGCGCCATTTTTTTGGTTTCGATAACACCCCGCCTTGGAACAGCCGTTTCCTCTCAGCTGGCGCTTGCCAACAATCTTTGAAAAATAAGGGTTTTGTAATTGAGCAGGCGCGTGTGTTTCATTATCAACCCCTTTTTTTGGATGAAAAATATCGACATTACAGTTTCCTCGAGTCTGCTGGTGATCGATGGTTTCCATTGCTGGGGAATGTATACTGTGTCATGGCAAGAAAGGATGTGCCGGGCATGACGCCAATTAAACCCAAATGGAAGAAGGAGAAGAGGGCACGCGTGGTCCCCAATAAGACATGATTAAAATTTACACAGACGGTGCTTGTAAAGGCAATCCTGGTAAGGGTGGCTGGGGCGCTTTAATTCAGTTGGGTGGTGAGAGTATCGAAATTTTTGGTGGAGAGCTAAATACAACTAACAATCGCATGGAGTTAATTGCTGTGATAGAGGCCTTAGACAAGGTCAAGGCAGAACCGTCCAGGGTGATGGTTTTTACGGACTCAACCTACGTGCAAAAGGGAATCTCCGAGTGGATTCTTAATTGGAAAAAGAACGGCTGGAGATCGAGCAGCAAGCAACCAGTAAAAAACCAAGACCTGTGGATGCGACTTGACGAGCTCAAGCAAGGCATGACGATTGAGTGGAACTGGGTGAAGGGCCACGCGGGACACCCTGAAAATGAGCGTGCTGACTTTCTTGCAAATCAGGGTGTAGAATCCATATAATGGCAAAGCAAATTTTTTTAGATACAGAAACGACAGGCCTTGACCCAAAGCAGGGTCATAGAATTATTGAGATTGCTGCCATTGAATTTAACAACCGACAACCGACGAGTCGTCGATTTCATGCCTATATCAATCCTGAGCGAGACATTGATCCGGCGGCGGAGGAGATTCACGGTCTGTCAATTGAATTTTTACAAGACAAACCATTATTCAAGGAGGTGGTGAATGACTTTTTATCCTTCGTGCAAGATGCTGAGGTCGTAATCCACAACGCACCTTTTGATATTGGCTTTATCAATAGTGAGCTTGGACGCTTGGGTCTCAGTAAGTTTGAGGAGAATGCAGTCACCATCACGGACTCCCTGAAATTTGCAAAAGAATTAAGGCCGGGTCAGCGCAATAGTCTTGATGCCCTTTGCAAAGCGTTTGACGTCGATAACTCCTCACGAACCTTGCATGGCGCTCTGCTCGATGCACAGCTCCTGGGTGAGGTTTTTATCGGAATGACGCGAGGTCAAGAGGCAATCTCGATTGATTTTGCTGAAGATGTCGATGAGCAAATTTTTAAGAGGGTGGACTTGTCAAAGCTCTCTGTCGTGCAAGTACCCCCCGAGGATATCGAGGCACATAAAAGTTATATTCAAAAACACGACCTCACTGACTGGTAGCTAAAACACCTCAAATAAAGCCGTATACTTCGAAACTTTTTTTAGTAAGACTCAGCCCAGTTGTTCGGTGTTTCATACAGTCTAACTTTAATTGGAATTATTGTTGCTTTAAATTTTTCATCAAACACTTTTTTTAATTTTTCCATAGCTACCAAAGCCATATTTTCTGCTGTTGGTACCTTGGGAAAGATAACTGTCTTGTGATCCTTGAGGGTGGCCAAAAAATTAATGACCTCATGATCCTTCTCGTAAACAATGAAGGCATGATCCCATGGCGTGATAATGGTTTGCCTGATTAATTCTTTCGCGTCTTTAAAGTCCATAACCATCCCAAAATCTGACTTTTGCTCCTCGTCGATGATCTCGCCCTTAACGGTGACCTCGATCGCGTAGCGGTGGCCGTGTAAATTTTTGCAGCTGCTCTTGTGACTGGGAATTCGGTGCCCGGCATCAAACTCCATGCGTGTCGTGATTTCCATGATTAGCGCTTATCTATCGCCTGTATCCGCAGCAACGCTGGCGGGTGCGAGTCATAGAAACTCGAGTACAAGGGGTCAGGTGTTAAGGTCGAGGCGTTGTCACGATAGAGCTTGACGAGCGACTGCTTCAGGTCCGATGCCTTGGCAAACTGGCAGGCATACTCATCGGCCTCAAACTCATTTAAGCGTGAGTAGTAGGCCATTATCGGGCGAATGAAAAAGACAAACAGGGGTGAGACCAATAAAAATAACAACAGGGCATTCGCGTCTGTCATACCGGTCACACCGAGGCCCTCGTAGAACCATTCACTCTCTTTCAGTAGACCCAGTAAGTACAAACCAACAAAGCTCACCACAAACATCAATATGATACGTTTTTTGACATGGTTATGGTGGAAGTGACCGAGTTCGTGTGCTAAAACCGCTTCAATTTCCTTGCCAGTTAATTTTTCCAGCAGCGTGTCGAAGAATACAATACGCTTCGATTTACCAAATCCAGTAAAGTAGGCGTTGCCATGGTTGCTCCTCAAGGAGCCGTTCATGACAAATAACCCGTTTGACTCAAAGCCACATTTCTTGAGCAGCTTCTCAATTTGGCTTACCAAGGTCTTGTTCTTCATGGGTTCAAATTTATTAAACAGTGGGGCAATGAAGATGGGGTAGACTGCCAGCATGATAAAGTTGAAGGCGCTAATGAAGATCCACAGCCACAGCCACCATAGGTCACCCAGATTGCCAATGATCCAGAGCGAAAAATAGAGTACCGGCAAGCCAATGATTA
>Ga0255775_1004578_pt1 | contig 10846 bp, 8 predicted proteins | sample 011ome_26_FD_179973 | JGI IMG/M metagenome (GOLD analysis project Ga0255775, IMG submission 179973) | Coastal salt marsh microbial communities from the Groves Creek Marsh, Skidaway Island, Georgia - 011511BT metaG (version 2) | ecosystem: Environmental > Aquatic > Marine > Intertidal zone > Salt...
GCCCACTCGTCCATAGTTAAGACTTTGTATATTTGATTATCCAAATTGAACTCCTTGGTTGTACTCATCACATTTTCAGTCATTGAAAAGAAAAAGAATAATAATGAGCCTGTTAATATTTTTTTCATCTCATAAGTCTTTGTTAGGCTTGCTCCAAGTGGAGTAAAACTTTAAAAAGCCATACAAAGCCCATACGACAACGAAACCCCACCATAAAACAAAAAACCAATCGTTTTTATTTGTTCCGTTCCAGCTCAGCCACTCAAAAACAAACGCTTCAACAAATAAATCAAATGATAAAAGAAAAAAAAATCCAAAAACCCACAAAAGAATAAAATTTGATAACTTCATGGGTATTTATTTCTCTGCTAAATCCACCTTCTGGTTACTTTTGTATATTTATCAAAGTCATCTAAAAATAAATCTCTCATAGCTCTTTCTTCTGGAATAATTTGAAACTTTGTAATGTATAAACAAAATAAAGCGATCAAAATAACGCCGCCTAAAAGATTGAAAAATACAGCTATCGAACCTAATACAAGGGCCATACCGAGGTACATTGGGTTTCGAGAATACTTAAAAATTCCATCTGTTACTAACCTTGTTGCTTGCTCAGGGCTTAAAGGGTTTATCGTGGTTTTGTCTTTTTTAAATGATCTAACAGCAGATATTAGGATCGTCACACCTCCCAAGAGCAAAAGGATTCCAATGTAAAAAGAATGCTGAATCTGAACCGCCTGAAATACACCTCTAGAAAAATAAATAGAAAAGCCAAATATCAAAGTGACTATTGGTGGTGGAATTTTTGTTTCCATGTTACTTAACCCTCCTAACTCTTAAGCTGGTTTTCTTTCCTTCGACCTTCATGACATAACCGCTGATAAATCCTTGGGAAATAATAACTGTTTGTCCTTTGCTTACTAGGGCTCGATCGTAGATATCCTTTACACTTCGCCAAATTTGATCATTCTCTAAAGTGATGTAGATTTTATAATTTCCGCGCTTGTTTACATTGACTATTTTTGAGGTGATAGAAAATTCATCATTTGGTTTTTCTAGACCAAAATCTTTTTTCTCTTGGTCATCTGTTTTTGTAGTTGCGATTTTTTTGGGAATAATATTTACCTTTTCAATAGATTTGCTTTCTTTAAATAAAGCGTCATAACAGCTGAGTCTTGCGGAAGGATCCTCGATATCTGAACAAATTTTGGCATCTGAATTGAAAGAAAAAGCTGGCATGCATAAAAAAAACAATCCTATCAGAAAAATAGATTTTGATTTATTGAAATAGTACATAGTTATAAAAATATAAACCTCTAGCATGAGAAGTCAAAAAATTTTTTAAAATCGAATATCCTAGACTTTATTGTCTGCTTGGGTATTAGGAGGCTCCATGATTGTACTGAGCATTTCACTTAAATTCTTTTTTTTCTTAATGTCATCAATCATGGATGACCAGGCCATAAAAGTTATCTTTGCTGGATTATAAGTATTAACATTGTTGACCAAGCCAAACTTCACAGGCTCCTCCTCTGGTTCAAAAGTGCCAAACATTCTGTCCCAAATTATTAATAGATTTCCATAATTTTTATCTATATATTGCTTGTTAGAACCATGATGCACTCTATGGTGTGATGGGGTATTAAAAAACCACTCAATAAAACCAAGCTTCCCAATAATTTGTGTGTGGCCCACTATTCCCCATAAAGTACTAATCACTCCTGCTGCTGCAATTATCGTTGGGTCAAACCCGAGCATAGGAAGCAACATAAAAAAGGGTATCTTAGAGACAGGACCAAACCATGCCTGCCTAAAGGAAACTGCAAAATTCATTTCTTCACTTGAGTGATGACTAAGATGGATGGCCCAAAGAAATCTTATCCTGTGTGACATTCGATGATATATATAAAAAACGAGATCAATTACGACAAAGGTCAAAATCCAAAATAACCACAATGGCAGCATTCCAGAAAGCTCAAAAATCTTATATTGGTATAAGTAAAAATGAAGGGCTAAAATTAAACCCTTAATAGAAAATGCCACAATGATGTTCCCTGCTAGCAAACCAATCGTGCAAAGAGTGTCTTGTGTCTTGTAATAATTTTTTTGTTGCCAGTTAGAGATCAAAATCTCAACAAAAATCATGGCTAAAACAATTGGAGCTCCAATTGCATAAACCTCACTTACTGATAAGTTAGTCAAATTAGTTAAAAAGTAAAATCATGGATTTAATTTATAAGCCTGTCTAAAAGTTTTTTATTTGTTTCAGTATATTTCATCCAAAATTGTTCAGCATTGTGAAACAATGCAACATAAAGCCCGGTGCTGATTGCAAGCTTTAAATCAAACGGAATGGCGGCAACAAATGTTTCAACAAGTGGGTCTTTGCCGATAATCCATACAGCCCCATTAACAACAAGATGCCAGATTAATGCTGCTGCAAATACTCCCCAAAAAAGGCTTTTAGTGTAGCGACTCACCAAAGGAGTGATAGCAAAAACAAAAAGCAATGCAGCCAAAATGAATAGATTGACTGGCTCTAAGAATAAATTTGTGAAGGCAACTATTGTGACTGGAAGCAAATGTTGGATACGAAGATCATCGGTAAGTCTTGGCATAAATAAAGCCAATGCTAGCAAGGGAGAAAAGTTTGCTGGCAAGCCTATAAATCTACTTGCCGCAATTAGTGCAATTAATATAGCTAGGTTCTTTAACATTTTAACTCCTTAATGATTCGTATCTTGAATATGAAAATTATAGTTGAAGATCAGAGGTCTACTCCTTTGCGAGCCATAATGCCCTGATTATATGCATGCTTTATCTCTTTAACTTCAGAGACAGTATCAGCCCAATTTGCTAATGCTGCGCCTCCACCACGCCCTGTAACAACTACAGATTGCTGGGCAGGACGATTACTAAGGGCCTCTATAACCATCTCTTCTGCCAAATACTTAAAACTTAACATATAAGTTAATTCATCCAATACCACTAAATCATAATCATCATCCTGAAGCATCTTTAGTGCGATACTCCAACTTGCCTCAGCTGCAGCAATATCGACCTGACGATCTTGAGTTTCCCAAGTAAAACCAGTATTCATTTGATGAAAAGTTACTGAGGGGCATCTGTCTCGAACATAAATTTCTTCGCCTGATAACTGTTGCCCCTTTATAAATTGGACAATCCCAACTTTGTGGTCATAACCCAGTGACCTAATAACCATTCCAAAAGCTGAGCTGGATTTTCCCTTACCATTACCCGTTAAGAGAATGCCTACACCTCTTTCAATATTCGCTGATTTAATTGAGGCATCAATGTTCTGCTTGAGCTTTTGCATTTTTTTCTTATGGGTGCTGTCTGCCCCTTTATTTTGATTGCTCATATCTAACTAAAATATTTCAAATTAACTATATCAGTTGATGATTATTGAATAAATTTAAAGTTTATACCTAATGCCAAGATAAGCTCCAAAGCTAAGGGGTTGATAGCCGTAAACTTCTTCATAATTTTCATCGAATAAGTTTTCTAATCGCAAGTAAGCATCTAATTTTGTATTGATGCTTAGATTTGCGCTTAGATTGGCTACTGTATATTTTGAGAGCTCAACATTGCTTGGAAAAACAATATCTTGCTGGGACCCATTATGTTGAATATTTGCAGAAATGTTAAAAGAGTCGCTTTGTTGCCAGTACAAATTTAAACTTGCAATATGACGAGGGCGCCTCACCTCCCTTTGATAGATGCCGCTTGAATCAGGCTCTTCTGAGTCTGTAAAAGTATAGGAAATACTAAGAGTTAATGTTTCCTTAAGATTGCCTGAACCATTAAGCTCTATACCTTTTCTTTTGCTTGTTCCAATTTTATTTATAGCTGTGTATCCAAATGTTATCGGGTCAAGAGCATTGCCATCTATTTCATTGTATAGGTCTGAGTTAAATATTGTTGCGGAGAGTTTCCAACTTCTATTTAACGGCTCATGATCAAATCCCAGCTCCCAATTTTTTGACTTTTCTGGTTGAAGCATTGGATTGCCAATAAAGTTAGTATAAAAACCAAAACGCTCAGTGAATGTTGGATTTTTGACTGCTGTTCCATAAGCCCCTCTGACCCTTAGCGCATTATTTGCATCAAGAATTACCTCAAGCCTATAGGTACTAGAATCCTTAAACTCCGAATTATTATCTCGACGCACGCTTGCTGCTGCTGTGATGTTATCTAAAATATCAGCTCTATATTCCAGTGCGGCACTAGATGTCTTTCGCTGTCGATCTTGATTTGGGTTAAAAATACCATACACCCCATAATCGTTAACTTGACCGCGTTGAGAAAAATCTTCTTTTTCATGCTCTGCTAAAAAAGAAATCCTATTTGAAAGTTTGTTTAGTTGAGCTGAGCTTATAAACCTTAACTGATCTTTAGATGAAGCAGTCTGTGTGCCAAGTAGGCCCCTAGTAAAATCTTTATTTTCATTTTTAGAATTCGATATAGCTAACTGATGTTGCCATTTTTTTTCTAATCCTAGATAGTCAACCTTAAAGCCTTTTGTAGAGTTTTCAAATTTTGCAATGTTATCCTGATCATCCACCAAGCCATCAAAGTTAGTATCAGAATCATAATCATTGCTACCATCAGATTGCCGAGCCACAAATGAGGATTTCAGCTTCTCATTTATCGTCCAGCCTGACTTGAAGGAAATATTTTGATTGTTGTATCCATCTTTTTCTTCACCAAGGCGAGAAATATTCTTACCATCTGTCTTAATCTCGCTTAAGCTCAGTCGAGAGTTAAAATTATCTGAGTTTAAACCTATATTTACACCACTATTTTGAGTTTTAAAACTTCCAGCCTCGGAAAATACACTCATGCTTTTAGGCGCATCTGCACTTTTGGTAATAATATTAATGACGCCTGACATTGCGTCACTACCAAGCATAGAGCTTTGTGGACCTCGAATGATTTCAATTCTCTCAATATCATTGGCCATTAAGGTGCCCCAGCTAAACTCATCACTTTGTGCAGAGTTATTGGCTTCAATTCCATCAATTAGTACAAGTAAGTGATTTGCTTCACTGCCTCTAACTCTGATTTGGGTTTGAGAGCCTTGCACACCACTTTTGCTAACAGCTAAACCTGGAACATCACGGAGAAGATCGCTAATGCTTAAAACTGTACGATTTTTAATTTGGTCTGAATTAATAATTGTTATTGCATTTGCCGAGCGTTTTGAGCTTATAGGCAGCAAAGATGCCTGGACCAATATTTCTTCAATATCATCTATAAAATTTTCATCAGCCTCAACACCTGCCAACGCAAAAATAGAAAATAAACAAATAATCCATTTCATCCTCATCATATATCCTTAATGTTTTTTATTAACTTGAACTATATAAAGTGACAACTTTACAAATACGTTTTAATACTTTCGCTAGTAACCTAGAACTGGTGCGAGCCAAGTTTCATTTTCATCGATGCTTTCTTCTCGCGCGGTTGCATAAGCCTCTACTTGGTCTTTATCCACCCTGCCTAATTGGAAATAGCGTGATTCAGGATGAGCAAAATATAACCCACTCACACTTGCTGTTGGCCACATAGCCAATGACTCAGTAAGGGTTAAGTTTATGGCCTGCTCAACATTCAACAATTCCCAAATATTTAGTTTTAAGCGGTGATCTGGACATGACGGATAACCTGGAGCTGGTCGAATGCCCTGATATTTCTCTTTTATCAGCTCGTCGTTGTCAAAATTTTCTTCAGCAGAGTATCCCCAAAATTCACAACGAACTTTTTTGTGAGCCCATTCCGCGAAAGCTTCGGCAAAACGATCGGCTAAAGCTTTCAAAATAATTGCATTATAGTCATCTAACTCTGATTCAAACCTTTCTATATGTTCATCAATCCCGTGACCGGCGGTAACAGCAAAAGCTCCAATATAATCTTCTTTTTCATCAATGAAGTCTGCTAGAGAATTGGACTCTAGGTCTTCACGAGACTTCTGTTGTCGAAGACAATGAAGCAAAAGCTCTTCATTAGTTCCATCTGCTTTTATTACAGCAATAGCGTCTCCAAGAGATCTAGCTGGAAATAAACCTACCACGCCTTTTGGTTGTAGCCATTTTTCACTCATTAATTTTTTTAAGATAACTTGAGTGTCATCCCATAACTTTTTAGCCTCAGGGCCTTTCACGGGATCAGAAAGAATATCTGGGAAACGTCCGCTAAATTCCCATGCATTAAAATATGGCATCCAGTCAATGAATTCATGAAGCTCCTCAAGAGATGGAGATAGCTCAGTGATGCCGGGCTTTAACGGTGGGTTGGGTTTAAGAGACATATCTAATTTAGGTTTAGAAAGTTGCGCATCCGCAAAAGGTCTTAGGGGTGATTTTGCTCTTGAGGCATATGCCTCGCGTTTGTTTGCGTGAGCCGAAGCAAGCTCTTCAGCATATATATCATGGTCGCCCATTAATCGCTGTGCTACGCCTACAGCTCTAGATGCATCTTTGACATAAACAACTGTTCCATTGTATGTAGGATCAATCTTTACTGAGGTATGTGCAGGGCTTGTTGTGGCGCCACCAATTAACAATGGGATGGAAAGTTTCCTGCGCTCCATTTCTTTTGCAACACCGACCATTTCATCAAGTGAAGGAGTTATTAAGCCTGATAATCCAATTAAATCGCAGTTTTCTTTTTCTGCAACATCTAAAATCTTCTCAGTTGGAACCATGACGCCCAGGTCTATTACTTCGAAATTATTACATTGCAAGACAACACCTACAATATTTTTTCCAATGTCATGCACATCCCCTTTGACGGTAGCAAGAACCATCTTGCCGTTGCTTTGCATTTCTCCACCGCCCTTTTCTTCTTCAATAAAAGGCACCAAATAAGCAACTGCTTTTTTCATAACTCTCGCAGATTTTATGACTTGCGGAAGAAACATTTTGCCAGCACCAAACAAATCCCCAACTTTGTTCATGCCATCCATCAGCGGACCCTCAATTACCTCTAGTGGTTTTGCTACAGCCAACCTGGCCTCTTCTACATCTTCAATAACAAAAGTATCTACCCCGCTTACTAGGGAATGATTTAATCTTTCGTTAACATCAAGGCTTCGCCAATCTTGGTTGGCGTTGCTGGTTGCCGAGCTTTTATCGCTGGCATATTTGGGCGCAAGGTTTAAGAGTTTTTCTGTGGCATCGTCTTTGCGATTTAAAATAACATCTTCAACCGCTTCTCGAAGCTCACTTGGCAAATCATCGTAAATTGCAAGCTGCCCAGCATTGACGATTGCCATGGTGAGTCCATTTTTAATAGAGTGGTAAAGAAAAACTGAGTGCATGGCTTCTCGAAGCACATTATTACCTCTAAAGCTAAAAGAAACGTTTGATAGACCTCCAGACAAAGAGGCTCCGGGACATGTTTTTTTAATTTCCGCACAGGCTTGAATAAAAGATAGCCCGTATTCATTGTGCTCTTCAATGCCGGTAGCAACAGCAAAAACATTTGGATCAAAAATAATATCATGCGGATCGATGCCAACTTGTTGGGTCAAAATGTCATAGGCTCGCTTACAAATCTCTACTTTACGTTCGAGAGTATCTGCCTGGCCCTCTTCATCGAAGGCCATTACAACAACAGCTGCTCCGTATCGTTTAACCAGCTTTGCTTGTTCAATAAACTGCTCTTCTCCCTCTTTCATGGAGATTGAATTTACTACAGCCTTTCCCTGTATACGTTTTAAGCCCTCTTCGATGATGTCCCACTTGCTTGAGTCAATCATGAATGGAACTCTTGAGATATCTGGCTCTCCTGCAATAAGATTCAAGAATTTAATCATTGCAGATTTTGAATCCAGCATCCCCTCATCCATATTGATATCAATTATTTGTGCGCCGTTTTCAACTTGCTGTCTGGCAACTTGAACTGCGCCTTCGTAATCATTGGCCTCAATTAATTTTCGGAAAACGGCCGACCCGGTAACATTTGTTCTTTCCCCTATATTGATAAAAAGAGAATCTGCATCAATCCCGAGAGGCTCCAGCCCACTTAATAACATTGCCTTGGGCGAACTAGGGATTGATCTTGGGGGCAAGTCGTTGACAACATTTTTAATTTTTTCAATGTGCGAGCAACAGGTTCCGCAACATCCACCAACGATGTTGAATAGGCCCTCTTCTCCAAAACCTCTGAGAATTTCTGCCATCTCATCAGATGTTTGGTCATACTCACCAAACTGGTTAGGCAGCCCAGCATTAGGGTGTACGCTTATGTAACAATCAGCTATATCTGAAAGCTTTTGTAAAAATGGTCTAAGCTCAGCCGCTCCTAAAGCACAATTAAGCCCCACTGAAACAGGGTTTGAATGGCGCATAGAATGCCAAAATGCTTCTGTGGTTTGTCCAGATAATGTCCTTCCTGAGGCATCAGTGATTGTACCGGAGATCATAATTGGGATATCCATATTTCTCTCGGCTGAGACCAGGTCTATAGCAAATAGAGCCGCCTTTGCATTAAGAGTATCAAATATTGTTTCAACCATTATAAGATCGGCTCCACCGTCAATAAGCGCGGAGGTAGCAACCTTAAATGTTTCTACAATTTCATCAAAGGTTATGTTTCTAAACGAAGGATCTTCTACATCTGGGCTCAATGAACATGTTCTGTTGGTTGGCCCCAATACACCAGCCACAAAAACTTCTTGAGAATCGTTTTTCGTAAAATCATCAACAACATTTCGAGCAATCTTAGCTGACTCAAAATTTAGCTCATGAACCAAATCCTCCATCTCATAATCAGCCATAGAGGGAGCATTAGAGTTAAATGTATTGGTCTCGATAATATTGACGCCGGCTTCTAAGTATTCTCTATGAATATCAGCAATAATTTTTGGTTGAGTGATGCTAAGAAGATCATTATTGCCTTTCAGGTCAATGGGCCAATCGGCAAACCTATCTCCCCTGTAATCTTTTTCCTGCAAATCATGACCTTGAATCATAGTTCCCATAGCTCCGTCTAAAAGAGCAATTTGAGAATCTAATAATTCTGTTAGTCTTTTTCTTGACGTAAGAATGGGGCTATCTTCCATTTGGCCCTCCGGCAAAGAAACTATTTATGTACATAAGGTTTATTATCAAGTTAAAAAATTTATGTTTCTTGTGATTTGATCTTGAAAAGCTTTTCCGTTTTAGCACTTTGTTTTAAATCGTAGCAATAGGATCAAATCACGATGTATGCATTTTATAGCTTCTAGGCTTATTTGCAAATGTTTGGACTGCGAAAACTAATTTAAGTTGACCTAGGTTTAAAGTCGAGCACTGTGGCGTTGATACAATACCTTGGCATGCCATTTGGGCCATCGGGAAAGACATGCCCTAAATGTATGTCTGACGTAACCGATCTAATTTCTGTTCTTCTCATTCCGTAGCTATTATCAGGCCTTGAATAAACTGATCCTTCTACAGGTTTAGTAAATGAAAGCCATCCTGAAGAAGAATTAAATCTGTCTCTAGTATCAAATAAAGGAGCGCCGCTCAACTTATCAACAAAGATACCATCTGGTGTATTTTTAAAAATTTCGTATTCCTTACAAAACCTTGCATCTGTACCTTGCTGAAAAGCAACTTTATAGGCCTCTGAGTCACCTAACTTAAAATACCCAAGAGCTTCATAAAATTCTTTGGGGCTAAGATATCCTTGATAACCAAAAACCTCTTGCCCATTTTCTAGAAACAAAATGGTTGGGGTTGCCCATGTGGGTGTTTTAATTTCTAGGTCCTGAAGTTGATTGGCCATTCTAAAAACAAGCGGGATATCGCCAAAATAATTATTTACTACATTGGCACGGAATTTATCACAGTATGGGCAATAGCCTTCTGATTCAATGACGATAATTTGCTTTCCTGTGAGCAATTCAGAATTATCAAGCGTAGGCGTTACTTTGCTCTTGGCAAATTTAACACCTGTGGAGTGATCTGGACAATATCCATTTGGATTTTTTGCTATGTAGTCCTGATGGTATTTTTCAGCTTTATAAAACTTTCTGATTGGCTTCACTGAGGTTGCAATGGAGCCATAGCCAGCAGCTGATAAAAGCTCTTGGAAGGTTTGAAGAACTTTATCAATTACCTTTTTTTGTTCTTCTGTTGAATACAAAATGATGGATCTATACTGGGTACCGATGTCGTTTCCCTGACGATTTATCTGAGTAGGATCGTGAGACTCAAAATAATGCATAAGAAGCTCTTCAGTAGAAATAACATTCTTGTTATAAGTAACCTCAACCACTTCAGCATGATTGTTATTGTTAAACTTATTTTTAAGTTTAGTAATTTCTCTATAAGTGGCCCTTACTCCCTCACCGTCAGCATAACCAGAAACAGCGTCGATTACTCCAGGCAAAGATTCATAACCCTTTTCAGCTCCCCAAAAACAACCTGAGCCTAAAACAATCTTTTCTGAATGTAATGTGGCCTCATCAATGGTAGATGCAGAAAGAACACCCAAAAAAAATAGAAGAGTGAGTGAATATAAAGAAAGTATTAGTTTTTTCATTAAGTTGAAATTTTATCAAATAAAATTGAATGCCATATCAAACAAAGCCACGATTGATAAAGCCCAAACAAAGCTTCTTAACGGTTGAGCTTGATGCCCAGAGTCATTGGCAGGCTTTAAGTTAAAGCCTGAAATATAGATTGCTGCAAAAATAACTCTTAAAAGAAGCCAGTAACTTGCAGCCACAGTGTTAGTCTGAACATCGAGGAAAATTGAAAGAATTGCTAATGCTAAGAATGCTGGCAATGATTCTTTTAAATTTTCAGTTGCGCGCCTTGACCTTTGAAACATC
>Ga0255775_1004591_pt1 | contig 10829 bp, 8 predicted proteins | sample 011ome_26_FD_179973 | JGI IMG/M metagenome (GOLD analysis project Ga0255775, IMG submission 179973) | Coastal salt marsh microbial communities from the Groves Creek Marsh, Skidaway Island, Georgia - 011511BT metaG (version 2) | ecosystem: Environmental > Aquatic > Marine > Intertidal zone > Salt...
ATATCCAGACGATTGTAAGCCGCAACCGTTTCCAAACCTGTAGGAACCGCGCTATCCAGTAAATCGCCCACATATATCCAATCAGCTGTGGCGGACCACCCTTCAGCAAGTTGCCATTGCGCGTTGAGCCCAAAGCGCCAATCGGGTCGCTGCAACAACGAGCCGCCACCATCAATCATCACATCAACGTAAGTCGCATTTACGGCAATAGATGCGAGCGCGGTCGGTTTGAACCTCGCGGCGAATTCCATCCCTTCACTGCGAACATCACTCTCATTGACTAAACGAAATATCATAGGGTCAAAGTTTATTAGGTTGTCATAGTCAGAGCGGAAAGCACTAACGCTCACCTCACTCTTCTCTCGTTGCCATTCAACACCTGCCTCAACATTTCGACTCGTCTCGGGCTTTAGATCGGCATTGCCTACAAGCGCATGTCCTAAAGCGTAAAAGCTCGGCAATTTAAAACCCTCACCACCACTCACGAAAAACCGTGCATTACCGCTTTGGTATTCAACCCCCAACCGGCCGGTTATGCGCTCCTCAAAGCCGTCCGCCTTATCGATTCGCAAGGACACGTTGACACCAAATTGCTCGCTAGGGCGATGTGCAAACTCAGAAAAGAAACCCGTAGTCGTCCGGTCCAATGCAAAGTCTTGAGGCAACGCAAAACCCGGAAATAATTCGATTTGACCAGCAAGTTCGCCGTCCTCTCGAAGGTAGTCGATCCCCAATATAGCTTGCGTATTCTCTGACCAATTCAGAGCACCGTGTATCGCCACATTTTCACGTCGAAACTCAGAGTCTATGTTGCTGGCCGGCACACCATCCCTTACGCCAGGAGCTACAGCGGGTGAACTGCTGATCTCGTCGTGCTTGTTGGTGCCAAGGAGCAGGTTTAACTCGAGTTGATCGGTGTATTGATAACGTGCCGATGCAGACACTGCGAGTTGATCTTTCTCGCGATCCCCTAGCGCTCTCAACACAGACAAACGAGGCCCACCACTGTCGTCGGGAAACGCTCGAGACTCGGAGCTCGAAAGCAACCCTCTGACCGAAATCGACAAAGCGTCGCCATCATTAAGACTGTAGCTTCCCGTGAGCGAGTCATTGGCAAACTCATTGCCAACGAGGATATCCCCATCGTCTTCAGAGGATGCAGTGAGACTAAGTTGACTGATATCGGTCACGGAAGAAGAAACACTGATCGACGTTCTTCGAAAACCTGACTCGCCCAACACAATGTCAACCATGCCGCCCAGATCGACGGACTCTCGGGTGGTGATGGATATAACCCCCCCAAGGCTATCTGAGCCATAGACCGAGGACTGAGCCCCTCGCGTAATTTCTATGCGCTCCACCTGAGCGAGCGGTAACGCGGAGAAGTCAAAAGACCCACCTCGCGCGTTCGTTGGATCGTTGACTTTTATACCGTCCACGAGCACTAAGGTGAAGTTAGGGTCACCCCCTCTTAACTGGACAGAGGCGACCCCTCCCCGTCCGCCAGACTGTGCAACATGTACACCGGATTCACCGCGCAGTAGGTCGATAATATTTTCATCAGCCCGAGCCTCGATCATCTCTCGCGTAATCACAGTCGTTAGACCACTTATGGGGCTCTGATCTGAACTGATGCGAGTCCCGGTGATTGTTACCGACTCGATTTGCAGAGTCGAAGCGGCTCCATCCTTCGTATTCAGGTCAAATTCTTCCGTCTCAGCCAGCGCCGAACTCAACCCGAAATGGGTCATAAGTAAGCACACCCAAAATAAGTAACCGAGGCTCGATGACCTCACAGAGAGCAGATGAGCGTTAGCTCGTGGAGCGGACATTGAATTTCCCTTACTTGCCTTTTCCTAAAAAAACTTTTTGCGCACTTATTTAAGTAGCGCGAAGCCTGTCTCGTTAACGGGGAGATAAACACCACGCCACAATTGCGTAACGTCGAAAAAACTCGCGAAACCCAGACGCACCAACTTGCGTCATGCGGCGCCGGACTATAAGCGATGTGACGGGCTTATCCCAGTGGGTTTCGGCGCATTCCAATCAGAAAACGTAGACATCCCAAGTGAACTACCGAAGATATAAATCGTGCGCGTGCCGCGCGAAGCATTGCTTGAAACATGGCTTCAGACGTACCCTTTCGAACCCATGGCCAGCAAAAACTCCTTATGACGCTTCGCTTCACTTTCTCTGTTTTTTTGTCTCTGTTTTTTTTAGGCATGGGCGCTCTACAGCTGAACGATCCTGATCCTCTCTACTGGACAACTGTTTACGTAATGACTGCGGTGATTCCTCATAGTCGTGTGCTGGGTCGCACCTATGTCACTATTTTTTGGATAACTGCCGGATTGGTACTCGCTGGCCTCTTGCACTCACTCAACGGGTTCATCGATTTTGCGGCAATGGGCGACTGGGAACTACTGACCGGACCGATGACAGACAGACTCCCCGCTATTGAATACGCTCGCGAATTTCTGGGCTTACTCTTTAGTGTTGCTTGTCTCGTGGGGTACCGGAAGGCGACCCGCGTTTGACGTTTTCAACACCGCTTCATTGACTTGGCCCTCGAAACCCTTTCCGGCGGTTGCAGCGCTTAAACTCTGATCATTACAACATTCGGCCTTGGAGGATTGGCCTGACCAGTTTACCATTGTACTTCTAGCTGACGGACGAGAACATCATGCAAGAAACTTGGCGCTGGTTTGGCCCTGATGACACGGTAAGTCTAGAACAAATCGTGCAGGCTGGCGCCTCAGGCGTGGTCACAGCCCTCGATCATATTCCAACAGGCGAAGTATGGCCTAGGAAGGATATTGCAGAGCGCAACGCACTGCTCCGATCACACGGACTCGAGTGGTCAGTCGTAGAGAGCGTCCCCGTTCACCAGGATATCAAGTTGCGAAAAGGCGATTACCAGCGGCTGATCGAGAATTACCGAATCACACTAAAAAACTTGGGTGCTGAGGGGATTACTCGCGTCTGCTACAACTTTATGCCTGTGGTCGACTGGACGCGAACAAATCTAGATTTTGAGCTTGATAACGCCTCGAGTGCACTGCGTTTTGAAATGACCGACTTTGTTGCCTACGACGCTTTTATCCTAGAGCGCGAAGGTGCAGCGAACGACTACTCTGACGATCTACTTGAACAGGCAAAATCCCGCCTACAAACCATGTCAGAAGCGCAGCGAATAGACTTGGAGACCAATATTATTGCTGGATTACCAGGTGGTGAGGGCTCCTGGCATCGCGAAGGTATTCGGGGTGCTATCAAGCAATTTACCGACCTCGGAACGGCAGGCCTGCGAGCAAATTTAATCGCCTTTCTTCGCGATATCATTCCCGCGGCCGAGGAGGCAGATGTTGTCCTCGCTATTCACCCAGATGACCCACCCTTTTCACTATTCGGGCTACCCCGAGTGGTTTCCACGGCTGATGATGCACGCTACCTCACAAGTGAAATCGACAGTGCGCACAATGGTCTCACGATGTGTGCCGGGTCCTACGGCGCTCGCTCTGATAATGACTTAGTCGCTATGGTCAAGGAATTCGGGAGCCGGATTCAGTTTGTACATCTTCGAAATATCAAGCGCGAAGCGGACGGATCTTTCTACGAATCCGAGCACTTATCTGGTGACAACGATATTGTTGGATTGGTGAGCGCGCTCTTAAATGAGGAGAGGGAGCGCGTGGGCAGTGGTGCCACATTAACTCAGATCCCGATGCGGCCCGATCATGGGCATGCGATGGGCGATGAGAAAAACGACCCCAATGTCAGACCCGGGTACTCCTATGCAGGTCGCATGAAGGGACTCGCCGAGCTTCGAGGCGTGATACACACCGTCTCTGCTCTTCAATCGAGATAGTTTTATGCTGCATCCTGATCGGCTTTTACCCACAGATGATCATCAGCGCACTATCGCGCGAGCGCTTTACGACAGCGTTCGCGATCTGCCTATCATAAGCCCTCACGGGCACACAGACCCCCAGTGGTTTGCAACAAATGCGCCCTTTACGGATCCTGTGAGCCTATTTATCACGCCTGATCACTACGTTTTCCGAATGCTTTACAGTCAAGGCATTACTCTAGAGGAGCTCGGTATCGGCAGCCCCCCGCCGAATGAAGAAAAGGCCCGCAGCATTTGGCAGCTATTTGCCGACAACTACCATCTGTTTCGCGGCACACCCTCGCGCATTTGGCTAGATCACGTATTTGCAGAGGTCTTTGGCATCGAGGATCGACTAGATTCAGGCACTGCAGGGGCTTACTTCGATACTATAAGTGACGCACTGAAAACAGAAGCGTTTAGGCCACGCGCGCTGTTTGAGCGATTCAACATTGAAGTGCTAGCGACCACAGAGTCGCCACTGGACACGCTACCATTTCACGATCGTATAGCCGCCTCTGGGTGGAATGGTCGCGTGATAACTACCTTCCGTCCCGATCCGGTGATTGACCCTGAGTTTGAGGGTTTTGTGGCTAATGTGGAAACGCTGGGTGAATTAACGAACACCGACATTCACTCCTTTGCGGGCTATCTAAACGCGCTTCGCGATCGCCGTAGCTATTTCCGTGCGCGCGGCGCAACTGCCACTGATCATGGTCACCCTACGCCGAGGACCGCGGACCTCAGCGATGCAGCCTCCGAATCGTTGTATCAAAGAGTGTTGAGCGGCTCTGCTTCATCTGAAGACGCCGATCTATTTCGCTCGCAGATGCTCACCGAGATGGCCGCAATGAGCGTCGACGATGGGATGGTCATGCAAATTCATCCAGGCTCTTTCCGAAACCATAATCGAGCCCTTTTTGAACGCTATGGTCGTGACATGGGGGCCGATATCCCCCTGCAAACATCGTATGTGAAAGCCCTAAAGCCCATGCTTGATAGATTTGGCAACAACCCAAAGCTATCCATCATTCTGTTCACCTTGGATGAGACTACCTACTCACGCGAACTCGCACCACTAGCGGGGCATTACCCTTCGTTGAAGCTTGGGCCTGCGTGGTGGTTTCACGACAGCCCTGAAGGTATGCGCCGCTTCAGACAGCAGGTCACCGAGACCGCTGGCTTTTACAACACCGCCGGCTTTAATGACGATACGCGCGCTTTTCTATCTATACCCGCACGACACGATCTTGCGCGTCGCATTGACTGTGGACACCTCGCAAAGTTAGTTGCTGAGTATCAAATTCAGGAAGACGAGGCCCATGAGCTCGCGCATGCCCTGGCCTACTCGCTTGCAAAAGACGCTTACCGGCTGTGATTCAATTATCTGAGCAGGCCCTATCGGATCTCGAAGGCGTGTTGAGGCCTAGCTATGATCGGGATCAAGTCCGACCCGGCGTCCTACACATTGGTGTCGGCAACTTCCATCGAGGACATCAAGCTATTTATTTCGATGATCTACTCGCAACGGATCCACGCTGGGGCATCGTCGGTGTCAGTATGCGAAGCAAGGGCACTAGTGATCGGATGGCCCCCCAAGACTATCTGTATACGGTGTGCGAGAAACAGGGAAACGAAAGCAGGCTCCGGGTTGTTGGCTCGATCTTGGACTTACTCGTTCTCTCTGAATCGCGTCAGGAAATCCTCAACCTGAGTGCCAATAGTGAGATTTCATGTATTACGCTGACAGTGACGGAAAACGGCTACTGTCACTCAAACTCGGGCGACCTTAATTGGCAACACCGCGAGATTGCACACGACTTGGAAAACCCAGATTCGCCGATATCCGTACCCGGCCTACTGGTCGCGCTCCTCGACGCTAGGAAACAGGCTGACGGTGGACCTATCAATCTCATTAGCTGCGATAACTTATCCGATAACGGCAGTATTCTTCGATCGGTTGTAACTCAATTCGCAGAGCGTCGAAATGCGGGCCTGGCGAAGTGGATCGAGCGAAACGTATCTTTTCCAAGCACGATGGTTGACCGAATTGTGCCTGCAACAACCGATAAAGATATTGAAGCCTTTGCCCGTAAACATTTTATAGACAATGCGCTAATCAACACCGAGGAATTCACTCAGTGGGTGGTCGAAGACTGCCTCATAGGGAATGCGCCGCCATTAGCGAAAGCTGGTGTCTTACTTACCCCGGACGTGGTCACGTTCGAGACAATGAAGCTGCGGTTTCTCAACGCCACACACTCAGCTCTTGCCTATACAGGGCTGTTGTGTGGCTTCGGGGTTATCCATGAGGCACTAGAGGATCCTGCCCTGTATAGCTTCGTCACTGCTCTGATGCGTTCTGAAATTGCACCAGTGACGATGACGCCCCATGAGATCGACATCGACCACTATCAGCAGAGTGTGCTCTCGCGCTTTAGCAATGCATCCGTGCCCTATAAAACAGCGCAAGTGGCCACCAATGGCTCACTGAAACTCCCGCAGAGGCTCCTTCCCACGATCGAATCCCACCTTCAAAATGGGCACATCCCTAAGCGTTTGTGCACTGTCATTGCGTCGTGGTTGGCATGCATCTCAAACGCAGAACTCGCTAAACAGTTCTCCGATCCAATACTACCCATTGCCCCTCTGAAGAGTTGCCTCGGACGCTCAGATTTACTGGGAGAACTGGCAAATAACGCGCTCTTTACTCAAGAGGTGGATAGCCTTCTGCAAAGCATAAAGCGTGAGGGTGTACGAGCGGTCATAGTGACGTGAGGCTTACCGATCACTGTGATCTCAAGCGAACCGTCTAATCGCCCGTAAGCTTGCAGAAAGCTGTAAGAAACGTCTCCGATGCTTTAATCCCTGGGCTAAGCGCAAGAACAACTAAGTCACGCGATGCATTAGCTCGCTTCTAACTCGCGCCCATCAGTTAAACCGGATTGCCCTCGAAGTGTCTTGCGGCGGACTCCGTCGCAGCTTGGAGATGGACTGTCATAGCCTGGCGGGCGGCACCGGGGTCCCTCTTCATCAGAGCGTCGAGAATAGCCTTGTGCTCCTCCAATGTCGGGAAGATCCCTTCCTCAACAATGAGTCGGTGGTAGCCACGGCTAAAACCACTTTGCAAACGCAGCCGCCACAGCCATTCCACCGTTTGCGCCATCGCCGTGTTCTCAGCTTCCGTCGCGATAAGTGTATGGAACTCTCTATCAATCGCTTCCATCTCAGGCCGACCATTCAGATCCACCATCGACTGAAATAGCTCAGTTAAGCGCTGAAGTGCCCCATCAGTAATGCGCTGAGCGGCCAAAGCACATATTTCGGGCTCAAGTAATAAGCGCATTTCCAAAATCTCAAAGGGGCCTACACCGCTATCAACCAAAGGCGTCGATATGGAAGATCCACCGCTCGTGACAAAAATGCCGCTTCCCGTGCGCACCTCAATAAGCCCGGAGACCTCCAATGCGATCATCGCCTCTCGAATAGACGGACGGCTTACCTGGAGCATATCGGCCAGCACTCGCTCGGAGGGCAAGCGATCACCAGGCTTCACCTCACCAGACTTAACCAAGTCAGCGATACGTCGAGCAACACGAATGTATAGGCGCTCACTCGAGGGCAAGGGCTCCAGCTTAACCATGCTGCTCATCCGCTAGTTTCTGAGCCAACATACTCAGCTCTGCCGCCTTGAAGATATGCGCTTGGCTCATCGCCTGCTCGGTGCCATTGAGACTATCCAGAATCAATTGACCGAAAAACGGGAATCCAACCTGACCTAAACAATTAATCTCATGCACACCTGTGTTGTCTGCCAGGATGACCAGTGATGCGGGTGCCAATCGTGCGACATCGACATACTTTCGGATCTCTATGGTTCCCTTGGTTCCAGTGATAAATGTTCGACCATCACCCCAGACAGGCATCCCGGCAGGGGTGAACCAATCAACGCGGCTATAAAACGATGCCCCAGTGTCTCCCACCATCGCCATTTCGCCAAAGTCTTCAAGCCCCAAATACTCTGGATGTTTGCGAACACGCGCCATCGTCAGCGAGGCTTCTTGGCACCCCGCATAAGTTAAGAACTGCTCGACCTGATGGCTGCCGATATCGGTCAAAATGCCACCATAAGATTGCTTTTCGAAGAACCAGCCAGGGCGCGTAGTAGCAGCAAGGCGATGGGGTGCAATGTTCAACACTTGAATAACGTCGCCAATTTCACCGCTTTGTGTGATCTCTCCTGCGCGCCAAGCGGCCTCGTTATGAAGGCGCTCAGCGTAATAAACAAAGTATCGCCGCTTTGTTCTTTCAACGGTCCGCCGAACTATTTCTAACTGTTCTAGCGTTGTAAACGGCGATTTGTCAGTGAAGTAATCTTTTCCCGCCTCAAGCACCTGCAACCCAATATCCGCACGCTGATTGGGAATAGCTGCGGAAGCGACAAGCCGGATCGAGTCATCCTCAAGAATGTCGCCAAACTGCTCAACCACTCTTGCCGTTGGAAACCGCTCACAAAAGGCTTTGAGTCTCGTAGGGTCCGTATCATAGACAGCGACCAACTCACCACCAGCGTCCAACAAGCCATTGACCTGCCCGTTTATATGGCCGTGATCCAAAAAAGCCGCAGCGAAGCGAAATTCGCCCGGACTGACGACATGCTCCGCCGATGCAGAAGGCGCATAGTTAGCGCCGTCAGAGATACTCACAACCAGCCCAGACCAACAGAGGTGCTGTAGGTCACGCTCGCGATAACCATCAGCACACAGGCAGCCATAGCAGCGTTGAAAAGTATCGCTTTACTTCCAGTGGGGGTGTCGCTACCTAGGTAATTGGGCTTGTTATTCAGAACAAGCCAGCCAATGTAGGCGAGGGGTAATAAAAAGCCGCAGATAGCCGAGGTGGGCAACACGACATAAGGCCCCATGCTTGACCAAAGGAATACACCAAGTACTGCAGGTGTCGGAATCAGGCAAGCAAGTCGGTATTGTCTAGAGTCCTCTTCAAAGCCAAACATCTCCATTGCTGCGGCACCACAGGTCAGCATGTGCATTACCAGCGAGCCCACGGCCATCCCCAAAACACCCAGGGTAAAAATGAGACGGCCTACTACCTCGCCTAAACCCGCCTCAGCGAACATTGCTGCCGCTTGTGCCGGCGCTATTCGGTTCTGAATGGGACTCTCACCGTCATACAAAGTGACTGCAGCAGCGATCGAGATCAAGCCAGTGACTAACAGGTAGGGCAGTACCAATCCCAACACGATGTCCCAGCGAGCAAGCTCACGCTCGGGTCTACCCCATCCTCGCTTAAGGAGTGTGTAGCCGTATATAAAGGTCATATTGATACCAACCGCGGAGCCTAATGCAGCCATCATAGTTGTGACACCCAAGGACGTTGTCGGCAGAGAGCGCGGAATAAAACCCGACAGTACAGCCGACCAATCCACGTCGCTTTGCAGCGATGCACTGACAACAACCCACGCGAAGCTCAAGACAATCACACTACTGAGAACCTTCACACCGTTCTCAAACATTCTGACTGCGCGGCCTCCCTTGCCATAGTGCCAGACTGTGAACGCGCACCCCCCCCACACTAGGAGGGCCAACAAGAATAAGTAGCCCTCCCTCAGAAACGTTTGGCCCTCGCCCGAGAGGTTGAAGCCACTCACGACATCAATTGACTCTTCCAACATACCCGCGCTGAGAGGATAGTGAGAAAAGCCCCAGATAACACTCGAAGCGAGTGCCGCAATCGCCCACAACCAAGCTACCGAGGGCGAGAAGTGATCCCGCATGGCAGTAAAGGGGCGCTCGCCTGTAGACAAGGTTTGGTGGGCCAACGCAAATAGCATGATGCACCCAATAATCATCGCTACGGGCTGCACCCAAAGATACTCGTAGCCAAACATAGCGCCAATCGATAGAGACGTAATTGCCGAGCCACCCCCGAGGGTCATAGCGCCTTGGAGCCAGCCAGGGCCTCCCTGTCTAACTCGATCGACCAAACTACTCATCGGTATGATTTCTCCATGTCAATTTCGACTTCTACATTCTGAGCCTGCCGAAGGGTACTAGAGGCAATACGCTCTGCCAGGTGCTGCTCGTAGCGCTGGCTCTCGACGGGCAAGGCAATCGCTTTTTCCTCCCACTGCGACAACAGCATACCGTTCGCCAACTGCAACGAACCCATGCCCTCGCTTGCGGGCGTGAGTAAGCTCGATGTATTTGTCAGGGCATCGACGAAATTCTGGATCACCTTTGCGTGTTGGTTTACCCCCTTATCGAGCTTCACGGTTTCACTGATAAACGACGGCATACCAAACATCTCTCGCGTCGTCGCGCAGTGCTCGCTCACACTCTGATCAGCCTGTAGCACAGTCAACGCAGTGTCATCCCAGGTAATGACGCCTGTATCACCAACAATTTCCAAGCGATTTAAACCGGGCGCTTCGCCACTAGAGGCCTGTAACAACCCAGTATTTCCTGACTCGTACTCTAATATGGCAGTGACTTCGTCTTCCACATCGATATCGTGAAAGCGTCCAAACGCTACTTTTGCGGAGAGCCTCTCTGGCAGACCGAACAACCACTGGATAATGTCTAGATTGTGAATGCACTGGTTGATTAGCAAACCACCACCCTCACCTGGCCAGGTCCCTCGCCAGGTACTGACCTTGTAATAGATATCGGGCCGATACCAAGCCGTCATTGTCCACGTGTAACGCCTAATTTCGCCGATGCGACCCTGCCCAAGTAGGTCCTTTATCGCGGCGTAAGCAGGATGGAAGCGTTGGTTTAGCATAACCCCGAACTGGACGCCCGTTGGCATTTGATCAATCAGAGTCTGAGCCTGTAAAACGGACATCGCCAATGGCTTCTCGAGTAAAACATGAAGACCATATTGAGCTGCTAACGTGGCAGCATGCACATGATCCATAGTG
>Ga0255775_1004609_pt1 | contig 10805 bp, 9 predicted proteins | sample 011ome_26_FD_179973 | JGI IMG/M metagenome (GOLD analysis project Ga0255775, IMG submission 179973) | Coastal salt marsh microbial communities from the Groves Creek Marsh, Skidaway Island, Georgia - 011511BT metaG (version 2) | ecosystem: Environmental > Aquatic > Marine > Intertidal zone > Salt...
TTGGATTACTTGATAGCACCTCAAAAAAAATCAATCAAAATATTCGAGCAAATGACAAACTCCAAAAAAAGTTTTTACAAATTTTCACGGCAAAAAATAAAGTAAATCGTGCGCTAAGATTGTTAAATAAAACAAATATTTTAGGAAAATTTATTCCAGCATTTGGCAAGATCGTTGCTCAAATGCAACATGATCTTTTTCATATTTATACCGTTGACGAGCACACCTTAAATGTGATTGAAAATATTCGTCGTTACAGCAAAGAAAAACTCAAGCATGAGTTTCCTGATTGTCATGATATCTTTAAATCTTTTACCAAGCCTTACCTCCTTTATTTCGCCGCACTTTTTCATGACATAGGTAAAGGTCGGGGTGGCGACCACTCCCTGATTGGAGAAAAAATTGCCATAAAATTTTGTCGTATGATGAACTTTGACAAACAGGACTCAAATTTAATAACTTGGCTTGTTAGATCCCATCTGGCAATGTCTCAAGTTGCTCAAAAAAAAGATATTTCCAATCCGCAAACCATAAAAGAATTTGCATATTTTGTAAAAACAAAAATAAGGCTGCAAGCGCTCTATTTGCTTACCGGTGCCGATATTCGCGGAACAAGTCCTGCGGTATGGAATCAATGGAAAGCTACCTTGCTTAAAGATTTATTTAATCAAACCAGTAATTATCTTGATGATCAATTAAAAGATATTCATGAAATTATTACAATTAGAAAAAATAACGTCTTATCAAGGTTAAGAATTACCTATTCAATCAACTCTATTGAGACTGAGCTATTATGGAATTCATTAGGGGAAGATTATTTTTATCGTTTTAATGAGAACGATATTCTTTGGCATAGTCGAGTCTTGTTGAAAAAGTTTCACTCAAAAGAAACCATCGTTAGCACAAGGCATGCCCCTGATGGAAATGGTATTGAGGTATTAATTTTTAGAAAAGAGAGTGAAAATATTTTTATTAAAGCATCACAATACTTTGCTAATAACAACTTTGACGTAATGGAGGCGAAAATTTATACGACCCATGACGGGTATGCATTGGATGTGTTTAATGTCTTAGTTGATGGGAATAACATAAGTTTCAAACATCTATTTAACTTTATAGAAAAAAGCTTAACGGAAACCTTAAATTCTGAATTTAAACCAATTACGATTTCTGATAATCAGTCGCGACAAGCAAAATTTCATAAAATTGAATCGAGTATTGTTTTCAAAAAATTAAATAAGGAATATGAGTTTACTGTTTCAACTGCTGCGAGAGAGGGTTTGCTTTTTCAGTTATCTAATGCCATTAATAATTTAGATTTATCTATCACGCACGCTAAGATTAATACCTTAGGGCATCGTGTAGAGGATTCTTTTATTTTAAAATCAAAAAAAGGACCCTTATCACTCAAAATAATTAATCAATTGTCAAACAATATCCAAAGGGATTTAGGGATAAGCATTGCAACTTAGCATGGTAAAAGGCCAGCCAAAGGCTTTAGTCTCTCTATTTTTTACTGAAATGTGGGAGCGATTTAGTTACTACGGTATGCGGGCGCTTTTGGTTTTATACCTTGTCCAATCAGAAAATTTTACTGAATTTGAGGCACTAAAAGTATATGCAATTTATACAGGGTTAGTTTACGTTACTCCCATCTTTGGCGGTTATTTTGCTGATCGTTTTTTAGGCTATAACAAAGCGATTATTATTGGCGGCTTTATAATGATCTTAGGCCATTTTCTGATGGCATTTCCAAATTTTCTTTATGTTGCAATGGGGCTTTTAATAATTGGGAATGGGTTTTTCAAACCCAATATCAGTACTCTTCTTGGAAATTTTTACTCAAAGACAGACCCCAAGAGAGATGCAGGGTTTAGCTTTTTTTATGTAGGGATTAATTTGGGTGCATTTATGTCTCCATTGATTATTGGTTACGTTGGGGAGACTATAGACTGGCATCTGGGTTTTAGCCTTGCTGCAGCTGGAATGTGTTTAGGTTTAATTCAATATCTATATCATCAAAACAAAATTATTCAAGCAGATAAATCGAATCAAACTAAGAAGCTTAAATCAAGAGATTGGTTTGAAATAGCCTTTATATCGCTTGCGTCTATACCATTCGTTTACATTTGCATAGAGATAAATTATTTTTTTAAACAATATTGGGCTGAAATACTATTAGGGCTTATTTTTCTATTAATTATCAAATTATCATATAACAAAAATAATCAAAAACTTTCAAGTGAAGAACTCAAAAGAATTATTTATATAACTACTCTGTCTATTTTTGTGATTTTTTTCTGGATGGGGTTTGAGCAAGCAGGTGGCTCATTAACAATATTTGCAAACAATAATGTTGACAGGCGTGTGGGGGAGTATCTTATCCCTGTTACCTTTTTTCAGTCTATTAATCCTCTAATAATAATTTTTTTAGGTCCTGTTATTGCTAATTTTTGGCTCAAAGTTGACAGTGCTCCAAATCACTTATCCACACCTCAAAAAATGAGCCTAGGGCTTCTTTTCCTTGGTCTCGGATTTTTAATTCTTGTGCTGATTAAAGATCAATCAAATATTTCATTTACCTGGTTAATTTTGGTCTATTTTTTGCACACGGTTGGGGAGCTCTGTCTTTCGCCTATAGGATTATCAATGGTTAGTAAAGTATCTCCAAAAAAAATTGCTTCGCTTCTTATGGGGCTTTGGTTCCTGTCAGCTGCAGCCGCAAATTATTTTGCTGGCAGATTACCTGAAATGGTAAAGCAATTTGAAGGCGATTTATTTTTATTCCTAACTTTTTCATCAATAATAAGTGCCATCATATTATTTTTAATTGCACCTTTTCTAGAAAAACTAATCAATAAAAAATGAAATTCAATTTTACAGATGAGGAAATTTCAAGAATTGTTGAAATGGCTTGGGAAGATCGTACTCCGCTTGATGCCATAGAGCGCTTATTTGGCATCAATGAAACAGCCTTAAAAAAACTCATGCAAGAAAAATTAACAGCTCGCAGCTATAGCTTATGGAGAAAACGAATGCGAAACAGTCGTCTTAGACATGAGTCTTTGAGGCCAAGCGGAATCACTCGTGCTTACGCAAGCAACCAGTATAAACAAAAATCTTAAAAATCGATTGATATCCCTTTCCATTCTTTAACACCCTCCTCGTGAATTGAAGAGCCTAAAGTATCTACTGCGACAGTAACGGGCATATTTTCAATATCAAATTCATACATTGCTTCCATACCCAGCTCTGGAAACGCTACAACTTTCGATTTTTTAATTGCCTGGGACACCAGATAAGCTGATCCACCAACTGCAATTAAATAAATTGATTTATTTTTTTTAATCAATGCTTGCGTTTCAGGGCCACGCTCCGCTTTACCAATCATTCCCATGACTTTATAGTCTTCCAGCATCATTTTGGTGTATTTATCCATTCTGTTTGCTGTTGTTGGTCCTGCTGGACCCACAACCTCATTACCAACTGGCTCAACTGGCCCAACGTAATAAATAAATTTATTCTCAAGATCTAATCCATTGGGAAGCGATGTTTTAGATTCCAATATATGCTTCAATTTTTTATGCGCAGCGTCCCTTGCAGTTAGAATTTTTCCAGAGAGAAGAATGGTTTCACCTAGTTTCCAATCTTGCATCGATGTTTTATCTAGAAGACTCAAATTAACTCTTCTAAAACTCTCGTTGGGTTGCCATGCTTTTTTTGGCCATAATTCTAAGTCTGGAACTTTTAGGTTTGCCGGTCCTGTTCCATCAAGTGAAAAATGTATGTGTCGATTTGCTGCGCAGTTTGGAATAATTGCAATGGGTAAAGATGCTGCATGCGTAGGATAATCAAGAATTTTCACATCCAAAACAGTCGTTAAACCGCCCAAACCTTGTGCTCCAATGCCTAATTGATTTATCTGTCGATAAAGTTTTAGTCTTAATTCCTCCAAATAATTTTTGGGTCCATGCGTAATGATTTCTTGGATATTTATTGGTTCTAATAGAGATTCTTTTGCTAATAACATAGCCTTATCGGCAGTTCCTCCTATCCCGATTCCCAATACACCGGGTGGACACCAACCAGCCCCCATTTTTGGTATGATCTCCAAAACATACTCCTCGATACTTTCAGAGGGGTTTAGCATTCTCAGCGTAGCCTTATTTTCAGAACCGCCGCCTTTTGCAGCAATGCTAACCTCCAGGCCATCTTCCTTAACCAAGCTAAAATGAGTAATTGCAGGAGTATTATCATTGGTATTAGTTCTTTGCCCAGCTGGATCTCGAACAATTGAGGCGCGCAGAGGGTTAGCTGAATCTTTGTAAGCCTGTCTCACACCCTCATTCACCATTTCTTCAATGGATTGATCCGTTTTCCATCTAACATTCATCCCTTGACGAAGAAAAACTGTAACGATCCCAGTATCTTGACAAAGAGGTCGATGGCCATAGGCAGACATCCTTGAGCTAGTTAAAATTTGCAGAATTGCATCTTTTGCAGGTTGAGATTTTTCTTTTTCATAGGCTGACTGCATCGCCAATATAAAATCTTCAGAATGATAATAAGATATATATTGCAACGCAGACCTAATTGACTCAATGAAATCCTCTTTTTTGATGGTGGTCATTATCTGATATCTGATTTAGCGACAGAAATTGCCTCTTCAATTTGCCTTCTTAAAATTTTACCATTTTTTGTTTTTGGAAAAGTTTCTGCAATATAAACAATTTTGGGGGCTTTGTACGATGCTAAATTTTCTCTTCCATATAATACTAATTGATTAGGGGTAATCTTACTTTCCTGTCTCAATATTACATATAAAACTACAAGTATTTTATCTTTTCCAATCTTTTCACCAATAGCTGCGCAATCAAGAACCTCTTGGTGATTTTTATATATACGTTCAATTTCATAAGGAGATACACGATAACCAAAACTTTTAATGATGTCGTCTTTCCGACCTAAAAACCATAAGTACCCATCTTTGTCATATCTTGCATAATCCCCAGTGAAAAACCATCCATCATGCCGGTATTTTTGTGTTTCATCGCCTAAGTTCCAATACCTTAAAAAAAGTCCTGGGTCATCTTCAGGAACACATATCATGCCCTCCTCCCCAGGCTCCACTGGCCTTAGGTTCTCTGGATCAAGAAGTTGTATATCGTGACCTGGTTGAGGGAAACCTGCCGAACCAGGCCTGATAGGCATATTTGCATTCTGAGATATATAGTATGAGAATTCTGACATTCCAACAGCCTCATAAATATCTAATCCAAAGCGTTTATGCCACTGCTCAAAGACCTCATCTGAAAGATGTTCTCCTGCGCTCATGCAATGCCTTAACGTCTTAACATCATTTCTTCCAGCATTAGATTTTTGTAAGATTTGCCGATAAATTGTAGGGACTCCTATAAAAATTGTTGCTTTGTGTTTTTTGATAAGATTAATCCATCCTTGCGCTTCATTTTTTCCTTCATGGACAATCACTGTTTTACCCATATACAACGGATCCATGAGACCAGAACCCAATACGTAAGTCCAGTTAAATTTACCAGTATGCAAAATTCGATCAGAAGAGTTTGAAAAATTAAACCAAAATTCTGCTGCCGGCTTTCTCCCAAGCAAAGCTCTATGAGCATGCAAAACACCTTTTGGAAATCCAGTGGTGCCAGAAGTGTAAACGAGATATGCGGGATCATTTGCAAGAGTATTCACGCTATCAGTAAAGGTGGTAATTTTTTCTAGCTCGGGACCTAAATGTCTTACCTTAATTTTATTTTTGTACTTCTTTTTTTTAAATTCACCCGAAATGAAAACGGTGTGCAAAAATTCAAGCTCTCCGAGCATAGGAATTAAATTTTCCCATGTTTTTATATCAGTCACTAAAACTTCCGCCCCTGAGTCTCTCGCTAAATAAATAATTTCTTTTGCAGTGAGTAATGTAGATGTGGGCACAGAGATATAGCCAGCTTTCATTGCTCCTAAAAAACATATAGGGTAATCAAGGCAATTAGGCAGACGGACAAGGACTCGGGACTGTTTTGTAATTCCTTGAGCTTTCAATAGCTCTGCAAATTGACTTGATTTGATAGATAGGTCTTTGTAAGTAATACTGGATGTTCCTAATTCCTCATCCTCGACAATCATTGCAATTTGATCATGCCTTCCGTCTTGGCTTATGGCGTCAGTGCATGCCTTACCGATATTAAATTTCTTCGGGATGTCCCAGACCCATGTTGAATTTTTGTTTATTTTTTGTGACAGCACTATTCCATGTCTCCATAGGGCCAGTTTTGTCTTATGACTTGCAAGGGCAGTTGATTAAGAACATCAAGCGTAAAATCCATATCATCTTCTTTCAACGCACGAAGTGCATAAGCTCGAAGCAATGTTTGGAGCGCTTTACCAAACATCGGTGGATCTAACATCTCTCCATCAAATTTTATAGCGCCCCCGAGGAGAGCATCTGCCGCAATTGCCGCTTTCAAAATTCGAATTTTCAAACTTATATCTGTAGGTGAGGGAGTGTAGGCGACCTTACATAAATGAATATGACCGGGATGTATAACTTGTTTTCCTGTTAATCCCAGCTCTCGCTCCCTGACAGCATGTTTATAAACAATTCTTGCTTCATCATCACCATGCAAATCGAGCCATCTCCTTACGTCATGCGGCTCCAAGAAATTACTCGGCATTGCACCTTGACCGATAAGCGTCTCAACGCCCCCTATTACCCCCTTTCCAGAAATTCTCGCCTCGAACATAAGTTGATTTAGAAAAAAGTTGAGCTCATCTAGCCAGCCAATGGGAGTAATATTAATTCCCATCGCTTTTGAAAAATCATGGATACCAAAAACAACATGCCTAACCGTTGGAAAAGCCATTAAGTCTGGAGATATTTTTAATGATTTCGGATGCTCAATGATTGGCTGTATGGTAATGCTTTGATTTAATCTATCCAATTCATTAGACAAGTCCCTGATTTCAGCTGACCCATAAACCTCACCAGCTTTTGATAACATTACAACATCTATGCATTCTGGTAATTTTTTAATGAGCTTCATGTCCTTCATGTACTCTTCTGTTCTGAAAGAGTTAACACGAATTGCAATTGTGATATCAGGTCTTGCATCACGAAGAGCAGGTAATTCATTCTCTAATAATTTTCGACTTAAATCCTTTTGCCGGCAACCATCCTCTAAGTCAAAAACTAAAGTATGCGCTTCTGTGGTGTGAGCATGTTTTTTCATGCGTTTACTAGCAGCATCTAGTTCCTCATATATACCCATGGAGGGTGAGTATTTAATAGGTGGATAATAAAGTTGAATTCCTGGCCATATTCCACCCAAAACTTCATAATTTAATTTTTTAATGTTTGATTTTGGATCCTGTTTTGTAGTTTTAGATTGCACCACCTAGCTCCCTATTATTCTTAATTAAACCAATCAAATAATTAAATTTTGTATTTGATTCAAATTGGTGAATCATCTGCCATAGCTCATCATCCTCAAGCTCAAGCATCTCAAGAAAAAGAGTTTTATTCTTATGACTCAATTCGGGTAAATTTTTTTTACAAAATTTATCAAAAATCAGATCAAGCTCCAGTTTCCCTCTGCGGCTGCGATAAGTTATTAAATCCTCGAGGTTCACTTTTCCCCACCCTTAATTTCAAATATTTTTTTTAAAGATTTCATATGCGGTTTTTTATCTTTTATTTGAAGTTGCTTTATAGTTGCAATGGCTTTCGATGGACTCAGTCCCTTGGGACAAACGTCTGCACAATTCATTATGTTATGGCAGCGATACAATCGATCTGGGTCATCCAAATTTTCAAGTCGCTCCGCTTTGGCCTGGTCTCTAGAATCCGCTAAGAATCGATAAGCTTGTAATAACCCAGCTGGCCCAACAAACTTATCAGGCTTCCACCAAAAAGACGGGCAAGCAGTTGTGCATGCGCCACATAAAATACATTCGTACAGGCCATCTAATTTTTTTCTATCTTCTGGTGTTTGCAGTCTTTCTTTCTCTGGTAATGGATCATGATTTATCAAATAAGGCTTAATAGAGTGGTAATGGTCAAAAAATTGATCCATATCTACCACTAAGTCCCTTATGACAGGAAGTCCAGGGACAGGTCTAATCTTTATGGGCTGTTTTAATTCATCAATCTTAGTAATGCATGCAAGACCATTCTTTCCATTTATATTCATTGCGTCTGATCCGCAAACCCCCTCACGGCATGACATCCGCATTGATAGGGAATCATCCTCGGCTTTTACCTTTATTAAAAGGTCAAGCAACATAATGTCAGTAGGGCTTCTTTCAACCCTATACTCTTGCATGTATGGTTTTATGTCTTGCTCAGGATTAAAGCGGTATATCAAAATCTTCATAGACTAATAGACCCTCTCTTTCAATGGAAAACTCGCAACAGTTAATGGCTTAAGATTCACTGGACGGTAACTTATATTCCGTTCGCTAGGATTGTAGAGGGAGTGCTTCAACCATGATTCGTCATCTCTATTTGGAAAATCTGCTCTTGCATGGGCTCCACGACTCTCTTTACGGGTCATTGCAGCTGTGATGGTAGCAACTGCCACATGAACAAGATTTTGTAATTCAAGTGCCTCAACTCTTGCTGTATTAAATATTTTTGAATTATCTTGAATTGATAAACTCTCCGCTCTTTTTTCAATAGTCAGGATTTTTTTATACCCCGCCTCAAGAAGCTCAGGAAAGCGAAAGACGCCACAATGTTCTTGCATAGCATTTCTCAGTTCATTACCAAGCGCTCTTGCAGTCTCTCCATTCTGATTTGATTCAAGCTTTTCTAGTCTCTGTAAAGTTTCCTGCCCAACGTTGTCAGGTAATTTTTTAATTTTATTTTTGGAAGTTTTTTCTAAAATGTTAAGTCCTGCTGCTCGCCCAAAAACGATTAAGTCGAGTAGGGAATTTGATCCAAGTCGATTAGCGCCATGCACTGAGACACATGCACATTCGCCTACAGCATAGAGTCCTGTAATAACATTGTTTTTAATGGAGTCTCGCACCTGACCATTAAGATTGGTTGGTATGCCACCCATCATGTAATGAACTGTTGGAACAACGGGTATAGGATCAATAACAGGGTCTACATTGGCAAATTTAATTGAAGTTTCTCGAATACCAGGCAACTTCTCGTTAATGAGTGCCTCGCCTAAGTGAGAAAGAGTGAGATAAACGCCGTCTTTGTTAGGGCCAATACCCCTTCCCTCTTTAACCTCGGTGGCAATGGCTCTAGAAACAACATCTCGGCTAGCCAGATCTTTAGCCTTTGGGGCATATTTTTCCATAAAACGCTCGCCATTTGAGTTAATAAGATAGCCACCTTCCCCACGAACACCCTCAGTGATGAGTACACCAGCATTTAAAATGCCTGTTGGATGGAACTGCCAAAACTCCATATCCTCCAGAGGAATATTAGCCCTTGCAGCCATTCCTAAGCCATCACCTGTATTAATATATGCGTTTGTACTTGCTTGAAAAATTCTACCAGCCCCACCGGTTGCCAAAACAGTATTTTTGGCATGGAAGATTGCTACATCCCCAGTCTTTAATTCGAGCGCAATAACACCCAACACATCGCCATCTATATCCCTAATGAGATCCAAGCAAATCCACTCAATAAAAAATTGTGTCTTTAATTCAACGTTCTTTTGATACAACGTATGTAACATCGCATGACCTGTTCTGTCGGCCACTGCGCATGTTCTAGATATTGATGCCTCTCCAAAGTTTTTTGTCATTCCGCCAAATGGTCTTTGGTAGATTCGGCCATCATCATTTCTGTCAAAAGGCATACCGATATGCTCAAGTTCATATATAGCATCTGCTGCATGTTTGCACATATATTCAATTGCATCTTGATCACCCAAATAATCAGAACCTTTTATTGTGTCAAACATATGCCACAACCATTTGTCCTCTGAGACATTTGCCAATGCTGCTGCAATTCCACCTTGAGCGGCTACGGTATGTGATCGAGTTGGAAAGACTTTTGACATCACAGCCACGTTTTGTCCTGCTTGAGAAAGTTGCATAGCCGTTCTTAATCCTGCACCACCACCACCAACGATTAGCGAATCAAATTCAAAACGTTTAAACATATTCTCGCCCCATCAAGCAGTATGACAAATAAATGATTTGAATTATTGCAAGCATTAAGAGTGCGCAATTAATGAGGCCTCGAAAAAAAACAGGCTTGATATAATCATCAGTTACGTGCTGAACACCAATCCATGCATGAATAATCATTAGCAAGAAAAATGCAGTCGTATTGATTCGCATCCAAAGGGGTGACATTAAATGATTCCAAGTAGAATAATTAAAAGGTTCTGTGGTCAAATAAAAACCAATTATTGCAAAATAAAAAATCATAAAAAAGGCTGTGAAGCGCTGATAAAGCCATTGCGTCATACCTCCAAATGGATTTTTTAACGTAACTCTTTTCATAGATAGAAGACTAAAAAGGTAATAAAAAAACTTATCAATAAAACCGTTTTACTGGTAAATCTTGCAACAATTAGATCATTACCCACTTGCATATCCAATAATATGTGCCTGATGCCTGCAATAAGATGATGGCAAATGCCCCACACTAAAATTACTAACAGTATTTTAATGGGCAATGATGAAGCAATCGTCATAAGGAAATTAAAATGAGCTTGTGATTCGAGTGAGTAGCAAAAGGCGTAAGTAACTAGAGGCATTAATAAATAAATAATCACCCCACTCATCCGATGTAAAATTGATACCACCGCAGG
>Ga0255775_1004612_pt1 | contig 10803 bp, 15 predicted proteins | sample 011ome_26_FD_179973 | JGI IMG/M metagenome (GOLD analysis project Ga0255775, IMG submission 179973) | Coastal salt marsh microbial communities from the Groves Creek Marsh, Skidaway Island, Georgia - 011511BT metaG (version 2) | ecosystem: Environmental > Aquatic > Marine > Intertidal zone > Salt...
TTATTATATATGATTATGTTTGGACATTCTTTACCAAGAAAAATTAATAAATTATTATATAAATGAACAAAAGGAAAAGACTATACGTAAATTAAAACATAAAAAAGAACTCTTAGAGGAGGCTTTGGTATGAATACAAAAAAATGAAAAATAAGGTAAATTATTTGCGTTCAACTGCTAGTAGTAGGGTCCCTTCTACAAACCAGAACAAACATAAAGAAAAATTTTTGGTTTAAGACGTTATGGAAATATTAAATCCATTTATAAAAGCCATAACCAAAATTTAATTCCGATAAAATACACGAAGATATAATAAATCCAATTCAAAATGAATATGTGAAGAAGCTTATTCCAAAAAACAGACATTGATAGAAGGAAAATTAATGATGTCAAAAGAGGTTATACAAAAGATAAATAATATAATCTATATATATATGTCGTTTGAAACAGAAGAAGTAAATGTTATTTTAGAACCTATTTTTAAAGAATCTGAACTCGAAGAACCAGTCGCTGAGACATTCACAGAGCCAGTCGCTGAGTCAGTCGCTGAGTCAGTCGCTGAGACATTCACAGAGCCAGTCGCTGAGACATTCACAGAGCCAGTCGCTGAGACATTCACAGAGCCAGTCGCTGATACATTCACAGAGCCAGTCGCTGAGACATTCACAGAGCCAGTCACAGAGAAACCAGTGGATGTTTTCGAAGATAATGTAATAAAAAATGCGAAAACTATCTATACACAAACCAATATGTTATCTAGCATTATAGATAATACAAAAAAAGGGCATCATATGAAAAATTATAAACGTCCTATTCCCTTATTATATAAAAATTGATTTTGTTTTATAATTTGATATATATCAAATGAATACATTTTCAGAAAGTCAACAAATCGCATACACAAATTATTTGAAAGGAGATAATGTATTCATTACTGGACCAGGTGGAACTGGTAAATCTTATTTTATAAAAAAAGTATATGAAGATGCTAAATCACGTGGATTAAATGTAAGTGTTACAGCAATGACAGGTTGCGCAGCATTATTGTTGGATTGTAATGCAAAGACAATTCATTCGTGGGGAAGCATTGGATTAGGCACAGAACCTATTGAATCCATCAAACAAAAAATTGTAAAATATCGTAAACGTAACATTTGGATAAAAACAGATTTACTAATTATAGATGAAGTTAGTATGTTATCGTGTGAATTATTTGAATTATTATATATAATCGCCCAAGATTTTAGGAGAAGTGAAAAACCATTTGGTAATATGCAACTTATCTTTTCAGGAGATTTTCATCAATTACCACCTGTATCTAAAGATAGCAAGTTTTGTTTTGAATCTCCCTTTTGGAATGGTTGTTTCCAACATAAAATTGTATTAAAGGAAAACTTTAGACAAAAGGGTGATAAAGTATATCAAACTATTTTGAACGAAATTCGCGAAGGAAATATAAGCGAAGAAAGTAAGGATATTTTAAGGTCTTGTTTAAATAAAAAGAACAATGAGCATTTGTCTCCAACGTTATTATATCCAGTAAAACGATTATCCGAACAAGTAAATTTATTTGAAAATATATCTTTGAAAGGTGAAGAAAAATTATATAAAATGAAATATATTATTCAACCTACTAAACAAATAGAAAATGAACTGATCAAACAAAAAAGAAATTTAATTGTAGATGAAGAATTAAGATTAAAAATAGGTTCGCAAGTAATGTGCGTAATTAATTTAGACCAAGAACAAGGAATTATTAATGGTAGTCAAGGAAAGGTCATTGGATTTAATTCTCAAAATGAACCTATTGTTAAGTTCTTTTATAAAAATATAATACGAACCATTTCACTTCATAAATGGATGAATGAAACATATGACAACAATGGTATTTTACAATTACCACTTATATTGTCATGGGCTATTACAATTCATAAATCACAAGGCATTAGTCTAGAATGTGCAAACATAAACATCGGTTCTAATATTTTCGAATGTGGTCAATCCTATGTTGCCCTAAGTCGTGTAAAATCATTGGAAGGATTATATATTCAAGGATTAGATTTTACAAAAATCAAATCTAATCCTAAAGTAATTGATTTTTACAAATCGATTAATTAATTTTACGAGTAGGTATTTTAGAAGATACTAAATAAATCGAATTTTCGGTCATAACAATATATTCTTCAGCTACTTTGAAAATTTTAGCAATTGGACTCGTATATTCTTCTTCACTGCGTACCAACATTTTTTCATCGTTGTCTCTTACCCCAATGAGAACTTTTGAATTATGTGAATCTACCCAATAATCCATCATAATTGGTTTATCTTCTTTACACGACATTTTACACGCGTTGATTAATACTTTTTGACTAGGAATAGGAATGTCATCACTCATATGAATTAGTGATATTTTTTTCTTTATATAGATTTTACGCAATATGAATTATTTTGAAATTTTTTTTTTTTGGTTTCATTATTTTTGGAATAGTATTTTGTTGGTATATTTCCGAAAAATGGTCATATAATATTTTTTTGATATAATCATAAATATGATATAAATCTTCATTTTCACATTTTCCTACAATTAAAATACTACCTGTTCTAAAAATCATAAAAGATACTTCTTGTTGATTATCCAATTTATATTTACATTGAATACCCGGATAACTACATGAATCAAACGAACATTTAACACCGTAATTTTGTTTTAAAATTTTAAATAAACGCTCACGATGAATATAATAATTACAATTGAAGTTTGAATTTACCAATATGGTTTCTCGTTTTGACTCATCTTCTTGTATATTATAATCATAATGAGGTTGTAATAATTGTTTAAGTTTTTCCACCGCAATGTCTAGAATAGAATCATCTTGTATTCCTGGTATTTCAACTTTGCCAGAATTAAATAATTTTAAATGTAGTTCTTTGTATTGATCTTTAAACATTATTCTATAAATGACAACAAAACAATTATAAAAGGCACTTTTTGATTTTTTTTTATAATTAATAACATCCTTTTTAGATAAACCAATACTAACTTTTCGGACATCTTTAAATGTAATACGACCTGTTGGATTTTCAAATTGATTTAAAATTTTAACATCTACTGGTAATGTAATATTTTTTATTTTTTTTTCAAATTCAGAAACATTTTCTTTGTTTTTAAAATTAAATTTCATTTGTTTTTTAATGATACCTTCTTTTATAGAATCATAAGATATCATTGGAAATTTCCAAAAAATTTCATTCAAATCTACTGTAATATTGAAATACAAAATTTTAGTTTTGGTTGAAATAATAATAGGACCACACGTTGGAACAATACTAGGTATAGAGCCTTTTATTTCAATTGGACCTTTTTCATTAGTTATAAATCGCATCCAAGCATCATCAATACTCATTAACCTTATAAAAATTATTTTTTATAAATCAATTTTGCAATTTATATAAATAAGGAATAAAACGTTTATTAAAAAAATTTAAATCATAGTCAACTAATAATCTCTTCATATAAGATATAATAGTACTATCTGTTTTATAATGTAGTAAAATATGCATAAATAATTTTATATTGAATTCTTTATTACCAAATGGTTTTATAAAATGTTTGAATCTAACAAAGGAATAATCTTTACAAATAGAGTCTATGTGTTTTTCTTGGATAAAATTACAAGAAGTATATTTGTAACATTGTAACGCATTTACCATACAACGAATATCTGGGTAATAGTTATAAATAATATCATTTAATATTTCCTTTTTTATTTGTATATTTTCATTTTTTATGATATGATTCAAATACTCCTTATAATTTGGTATATTATAAAAATGTATGGTCAAACATTTTTGTCTCAAACTTGGAATTAATTTACTTATATAATTACACATAAGAAAAAAACGGACATTTTTATTATCCAATAACAATAAAAGAGATTGTTGAGCTTGTTTCGTCATAGAATCTACTTCATCTAATATAACAAATTTTAGTTCACTATTTGTAAAAAATCCGTCACTTTGAACAAAATTATAAATGGTATTTCTTATAATATCTACACCTCTATCATCTGAAGCGTTCAAATGAATAACATTATGTTTCATATTGTATTTTTCGGTTATTTTTTTAATCAAACAATTGATTGTAGTCGTTTTTCCAGTTCCGGGAGGACCATACAAAAGCATATGTGGTATATATAATGTATCCACCATAGTATCAAACATAATTTTATAATCTGGATCCAATACAATTTCATATAATGAAGTTGGTCTATATTTTTCTATCCAAGGGTTCATTTATTAAATTATGAAAAGTATTTAAATCATTAAACCATAATTATTTATGACAGAAGAAATAAAAATACCAAAGAAAAGAGGTAGAAAACCAAAGGGTGGCAAAATAGTCGAACAAAAAAAAGATGCTGTAAATGTCAAATATGGGAATATGTCAGTGATACTTCATTTAAAATGTAGAAAGAGTGATATAATAGATAATGATTATGATCCAACAATTTATAATATTGAACCTTATACTAAGGATACAATACAATATGAAATTATCAAACATAATGAAGTAGATAAAAAGGAAGATAACAATGATTCTGTAAACGATAAAAAAAATATATATGATAAATTAAGCGAATTGGAAAAAAATTTACATAGTAATGATATAAATAATAAATCCAATTGTTTTTGGTGTACTTGTTCATTCGATACTCCAACTATATACATACCCAGTATCAAAATGAATGAACAATATAAAGTCTATGGTTGTTTTTGTAGTCCAGAATGTGCTACAAGTTATTTATTTAATGAGTCTATTGTGGAGACCATTAAATATGAACGTTATCAAATGTTAAATTATTTATATGGTAAAATTTATGATTACAAAGAAATTATAAAAATGTCTCCATCACCTTTTTATACACTTGATAAATTTTATGGTAATTTAACGATACAAGAATATCGCAAATTATTGAAATATGATCGTTTGCTATTGTTTACCGAAAAACCATTGACTAAAATCTATCCAGAATTACATGAAGATAGTAGTAATTTTGAACCCTTGTATAACAATAAAATGATAATGCGAAAACCAAATCAAATCAATAAAAAAAAACATATTGAAAACGCATTTCAATTGTAAGATTTTATTTTCTTATAACTATCTACCATTTTTCTGGGATTATATTTATAAGGTTTCCATTTTTTATAAGTGGGTAAATACAAACACGTGACATAATGTTTTTCAATTTCATTTTCCTTTTCATTGGTTAAATTTTCTTGTTCTTCATCATCACTATATTCGATATTCTTGTAATTTTTTTTGTTTTTGAAAATTTTGCGTAACAAGTAACTTGATTTTATATCGTTGACAAATGCGTTTCCGTAAAAAAATTCTTCTTTATCATTCATTACATATAAATGATAAACATCATTGAGTTCAGTATCTTTGTATACTATAAAATTACCAAATAATTTAGATAGTTTGTATATAAACGGTTTAGGTCGTAATTGTACAATACCATATACAGGGTAATTCATTTCACTTGCTTTGAATATAGGTTCGGCATTTGTCATATAAGGTAATTTAAAATTAGTAATGTTACGTATATGACTGAATTTTATGTAGGTATTTAAAATATGCTCTATTAATTGATAAGCATATTTCATACCCTTGTTGATTTTTGTATTTTTATAATAAGTTATATTCTCACAAACGAAAACATTATCTATCAAGGTTCCGTATAATGTTGTCCCTAAGGTAAGTATTGGATCAAATGATACGTATACTGATTTATGTATTTTATGTTCTATATCATATAAAATACATAATGGTTTTTTATTTTCTTCTTTGAATGTTGCAGTATACTTTTTTCCACTTGGAATCAAAATACTTGTAGTAGATGGATTTATATTATTGCAATTCGTGTACATTATATATATTTTTGTTCATATCTTTAAGTTGATTTAGAGATTTTTCTAATTCATTTATAATAGGGTCATGTTCTTGAGCTGTAAACGTTAGAATATCTATATTCATATAATACAACACAAAATGAACTATACATAAAATGAGTAGAGTATATAACAAAAGCATATATTCCATAATTATATTATTTCTTAGATAAAAACGAGACAACACTTTCTATTTGATCGATTGATTTTATCTCAAAGTAATAACTAATTTGATTAAGGTAACTATGTTCTACAAAATCCACATTATGATCTATATTGTATTTTTTATAAGTTTCGGTTACCACAATATGTTCATAAGGTATATGAGTATAAGTTTCATTATATTCATATATGTTATCTTCTATCATAAACTCATAACCTGAGTGTTTTAAAGAGAAATATTTTTCTTTCAAAGCATGTTGTTTTCTCCAATGTTTTTTTTTGTAGTATAATACCCCATTTGGAGTATAAACTATATCTTCTTTATACATATTATGAAATTCATTATGATCATAAATATGATTTTGAATAAATATTTTCATTCATAATATTTATAGAAAAGGTTTAAATAATATTATTATACTTAATAATGGTTATAGTTGTAACAATAAAAAAGATGGTTCATTTAAAAATGAACATACAAAGGAACTTTATAAATGTTGTAAATATAAATCAGAAAAGGATTTTGTAAAAATGCATCAATGGGATGATTATGAATTATGGGGAAAGCTGGAAATGAAAATAAATGTGAATTACCTGAATTGAATGAAATTTTTTTTGGTACATTATGTGTTTGTAAAAAAGACACAGATTTATCTCTGGATGAATGGTATAATGAAAAAATGGGTGGTAGCGAATTATTAGAAAGTGAATCTTTAAATGATGATTCCGAAGTATATTCCGAAACCGAGTATACCAAAGATGAATTACCTGAATTGAATGAAATTTTTTTTGGTACATTATGTGTTTGTAAAAAAGACACAGATTTATCTCTGGATGAATGGTATAATGAAAAAATGGGTGGTAGCGAATTATTAGAAAGTGAATCTTTAAATGATGATTCCGAAGTATATTCCGAAACCGAGTATACCAAAGAAGGTTACTTGAAAGATGATTTTGTAGTAGACGAACTCATCGAATAAGAATACGATCTAACATAGATTTATGTTTAACCGAATCACTATAGCCCAATAAATATAACTCATAAATAGAACATTGTTTTTTAAACAAACCATAACCTGGTATATTATACGAATTATATCTTTTGAATAATTTATAATTCAAATATAAAATATTACGATTATTAATTTGTCTCTTATATCTATTATAAAATAATCCACCATCCAAACTACATTTTCCATTGTAAAAATAAAATATATCTTTAAACGTAATCATTGGTATAAAAGAACTAGATATACAACATTTGGTCATATCACTAACGCTCAAAAACTTATTATATCCTTCTAAATTATTATAATTGGTTGTTACTGCAATATATTTATTTGTTGTATCAAACTGTTTCATATTCATTTTATTTATAAGTTTAATCGTCTTATTCAATAATGTAGGTAAAGGCATTTTTCCATTTAAATTCAATTGGAATAATTGTCTCAAAAAAATAGAATCGTATTGTTTGTCTAGAGACAAAAAAATGGTATTCAATGAACCTGCTGAAAATCCTATGATTTTTTTTCCACTTAAATCATAATTATTTTTTATAAAGTGACAAATACCTAATACATAAAAGCCAAGTAATCCACCAGGAGACAAAATAATATCTGGATTACGAATTAATTTGATGTTTGGTTTGTGTAAAATATAAAATAGTAAAAGAAACATAATAACATATTTCATATATAGTATCATAGGTTATGCTTTATTAAAAAATTGATATAAATATTTATAAATATTATTAATAAAATGAACATAAATGAACCGGATGAGTTTCGTAGTCGTATTCGACAACACATATCTAAGTATTTAGATAATGATTCTTATTGTTCCAATATAGAAAAAAGTATTTATAATTATTCAATCCAACAATCGGTTAAGTATAATATTAAAAAAAGATGGGATAATTCATTATTTGTAGTTATTTATTTGGATAAATTCAAACAAATTTGGCATTATTTAAAAGATGACAATATATTAGAAAAAATAAAACAAAATCCAAATTTCTGTAAAGAAATATCCTTTAAAACGGAACAAGAAATATATCCAGAGTATTGGAATGGTCTTACCGAAGAAAAAATAACTCATTTAGATAATAAATATTTTCCAAAAATAAAGGCATCAACTGATAAATTTAAATGTGGTAAATGTAAATCAAAGGAGTGTACTTATTACCAATTACAGACTCGATCAGCAGATGAACCTATGACTACATTCGTAACTTGTATTAGTTGTGGTAATCGTTGGAAATGTTAAATGATCTCTAAATCATTTACATTCCAATATTCAAATTTACCATTCGGTATAGGTCTTTTGATAATAAAAGGTAGTTTTTTTTCTTTTAGTTCACGTTCAACAACCAAAACTTTATCTATATTTAGATTTTGTTCGGGTACAAATGCATTGGCTCCACAATTCAGTTGGTTTACGCGAATACCAATTATTTTTGCCTTTTCATATTTACTTAAAACAGGATATGTTTTGTGGTTATCATCTATAATAATTCCTTTATCATTTCGAGTGACTAAAGATAAATTATGTATTTCTTCAAATGATAATTGTAATTCTTCAGGATGATATACTTTTATATAGTCTTTGTTATCTTCAAATTGATTGTAATAATCACCATCATATTCTGTTTGTGAATAATCTTCTTCTATTTGACTATTTAAATCAGGTTCGCGTTCTATCTCATCTACCAATTCTTCATCTTCTTCATCTTCTACCTCAGTGTCGTTATCGGTATTTTCATCGTTTTCTTCTTCAACTTCGTCTTGTTCCAATACACTATTTTCATATTCTTCATCACTCATTATAATAAGTTTATATATAATTTTAAATCAATTTTGTAACAGTAAATAATTATATAATCTATGACTTCCATGAAGAATCGCAAATCGTACACATATACATATATTTAAGTTGTTGTTCGTCGTATCTATAATAAATCACTTTAGGTTCAACATCCTTAGAATTATTTGTTTCACACAAATTATTTGGACATTTGATTTTATTCGAATAAGGTATAGTTGGATCGTATTTCAAGTAAGTATTTATCTCTTGGTCTATTTGAGTATCTTTTGTATAAGTTACTTCTTTTATACATTCGCTAGATGTTTGCTCTTTGGTATTTCCACATTTTCGACAATAATAATGCAAACTATTATCTTCCTCTGATATTTTTAAATAATACATATTTTCACATACTTCACAAAACTTCATTCTTATAGTATATAAATACTTTTATAAATCAATTTTTATTAATTCATTATATATTAATTCTAATATTTTAGATAATTTAATATAATTGGTTTCACAATATAAATTGTAAATATTTGTAGTATATGTTTCATTTGATTTATCTAATTTAAGAGATGAATAGTGCTGAATAAAATTTTTTTTTATTATGGGATAAAATGGTTTATAATTATGTTCTATATCATCTATATTCAAACATTTTAATATAGCTACTTCTATATTTCTATAATGAATAATATTATTGTAAGGTTCGACATTTGTATTTCGTATACTTATACCTGGTTCATTTATAAGAGGATTTTCATTAAATAAAGTACATAAAGATAGTAAAATAGAACGTAATGATTGACATGCACTCCATTTTTCACCAGGCCATGTATTAAGTAAAGATAAACATACATAACCATTCATATACAAGTTTGGATTGAAACGTGTTTTACCATCGTATGTTTTGAATATTACCTTAGGTGGAGCAAATGGATAATTATCTGGATAAATAAAATCAAAGAAATAATAGCCATTTTCATATGGTGTATCTTTAGGTCCAATGATCATAGCATAACCCATATTTACAACATCTTCATCTGCATTATAAAAGATATTATCGATAGGGTCATTCATAATATCTTTTACATCTAATAGTATTCTCTTAGTCGAACGATTCATTATAGATATATATATTTTTTCTTTAATAAAAATTGATATAAAATTATATTAATATTTATATTATGGACGTATGGATTAAAAAATACTCATCAAAAAATGGTCACACGCATACAAAAATTGGATGCGAGAAACTAGGTATATATGGCGGTAGTTTTATGATTCCATACGAAGATATAGATACATTTTATAAAGTATATAAAAAACATGTTTTAATAGAAAAAAAAAAGGCATATTTTACAGAAAAACAACTGGAAGAAGGACCATTGTTAATTGATTTGGACTTTCGTTATGTTCCAGAGGTGGATGAACGTCAACACAATATGGACGATATTGTACATATAGTAGAGCTTTTATTTGATTTATTATCCGAAATAAAAATTCCAAATGACAAATTCATTTCTTGTTCTATCTTTGAAAAACCTAATGTAAATACATCCTTAGATGAAGTTACCAAAGATGGTATTCATATTATAATGGATGTTAAAATGGATTTTATCGAAAAGATTATTCTTAGAGAAAAATTGTTAAAAAAGATTTCTAGTATTTATCAGAATTTACCGGTAATCAATACTTGGGACCAAGTCGTGGATGAAGGAGTTATGAAAGGGACGGTCAATTGGCAATTGTATGGGTCTCAAAAACCTGGAAATGAAGCTTATGAATTGACCTATAGATTCAAAGGACAATACCAAGAAAATGAATGGAACATCGAGCAACTGGAAATCAACCAGGACTATATATGTAAACATTTTT
>Ga0255775_1004613_pt1 | contig 10801 bp, 9 predicted proteins | sample 011ome_26_FD_179973 | JGI IMG/M metagenome (GOLD analysis project Ga0255775, IMG submission 179973) | Coastal salt marsh microbial communities from the Groves Creek Marsh, Skidaway Island, Georgia - 011511BT metaG (version 2) | ecosystem: Environmental > Aquatic > Marine > Intertidal zone > Salt...
AGTATATTCAATCTCACTAAAAGCACCAACCAAACAAAAGAACCTGTAGTTATTTTGACCATCAAAAGACTTCGAAGAAAATTTGGAAAACCTCAAAAACAAGCAACACCCTTAACTTATGACATTCTGACAAAACTTAAAAATGTTTGTTCTGATGATATAGTCGGCCTCAGAAATAGGCTGCTTTTACAACTAGGTTATGAAACCATGCGTCGACGTTCTGAAATATGTCAATTTAAATTTGAAGACTTACAGCATCATGGTAATCATAAACATGCACTGTTGCTTCAACACTCTAAAACTGATCAATACAATCAAGGAAAAATAATTCCAATATCTGGTGAACTTTCTGAGATGATCTTAAGCTGGTCACTAGCAATTGATCAAGATACTGGCTACATCCTTAGAAGCTTCAAACGGAATCTATCTACTAACCCTTCTCTTACGCCCGCATCAATTAATCATATTTTAAAAAGTCTTCAAAAGCAAGCTGGTCTAAATCAAATTGGTGAGCTATCTGGACACTCATTTAGAGTCGGCGCTGCACTTGATCTATTAGACATAAATATCCCACTAGAGAAAATTATGCTTAGAGGTGGCTGGAAATCAGAAACTAGTGCAATGAGATATCTTCAAAGCTGGAATGATAGCAATTGGTTGATTGTTAATTGACTATATAAAATCAATAACTTGATTTAATATTATCTATTCCTTGGGTATCCATCTGTATTTTGTGACTGCCAACGCCAAGTGTCTTCACACATCTCATCAAGCTCACATTCTGCCCTCCAGCCTAGTTGTTTTGCCGCATAAGCAGGGTCAGCATAACAAGCAGCGATATCACCAGGTCTTCTATCTACTATTTGATAAGGCACCTCTTTACCTGAAGCCTTTTCAAAGGCTTTAACCATGTCGAGCACTGAATAACCGTTTCCAGTGCCTAAATTCACTGTTAACACTTGGGGCTTATTCTCTAGTGCTTGTAATGCCTTAACATGCCCTTTGGCTAGATCTACCACATGAATATAATCACGCACACCCGTACCATCGGGTGTATCGTAATCACCGCCAAACACACTAAGTTTTTCTAACTTACCAACCGCCACTTGGGAAATATATGGGATTAGATTATTAGGAATGCCATTTGGATCTTCACCTATTAACCCACTCTTATGCGCACCTACAGGGTTAAAGTATCTAAGTAGTGCAATATGCCAACTATCGTCTGCCACAAACACATCCTGTAAGAACTCTTCAACCATTAACTTTGATCGGCCGTATGGATTGGTTACCGATAATGGAAAGTTTTCCTTGATAGGCACGGTATGCGGATCACCATATACTGTAGCAGACGAGCTAAATACAAAAGTCTTACAGCCAAACTCACGCATCACTTCTGCCAAAATGAAAGTACCGCCTACATTAGTATCATAGTATTCAATAGGCTTTTCTACCGACTCACCCACCGCCTTTAGGCCTGCAAAATGAATCACACCATCAATTGAATATTGCTCAAATACTCGCGTAAGCCCTGCCTTATCGCGCATATCCACTTTATGGAATGGAATATCGCTATCAGTCAATCCCTCTACGCGCCTTAAAGACTCTAAAGAAGAATTACACAAATTATCAACCACTACCACCCCATAGCCCGCTTTAATAAGCTCAATGCAAGTATGTGAACCTATATATCCCGCACCGCCCGTGACTAAAATTTTCATATTAATTTACTGCCATTTTCATTACTCGAATAATCGTATCACCTGTTTGCTGTATCTCATTCTCAGTTAAAGTTGGATGCACTAAAAACATCAAAGAAGTTCCACCTAGCTCTTTAGCATTGAGTAACCGCTCTTTTGGTCTAAATCCAGTATTGTCAAATGCTTTTTCTAAATATACCTCAGAGCAAGATCCAAAATAGCATGGTACGCCTAATGCATTAATCTCTTTAATAATCCTATCACGACTCCAATCATTTTTTAACGCTTTTGGCTTTACGAATACATAACATTTATAAGCTGCATGTTCTATATAGTCGGGAATAGCTGGCACTCTTAATCCTTTGCATTGTTTAGCAGCGTTCCAGATATTGTTGGCATTATTCAAACGCTTTCTATGCCAATCTGGCATTCTTTTTAATTGAATCCTACCAATTACAGCTTGAATTTCAGTCATGCGCCAGTTGGTGCCAAACGATTCGTGCAGCCATCTAAATCCTTCGGGAGGCTCTCGTTCATAAACAGCCTCATAACTTTTACCATGGTCTTTGTAGGCCCACATCTTTCGCCATAAAGGTTCATCATTCGTAGTTACCATGCCACCTTCACCACCAGTTGTCATTATCTTATCTTGACAAAAACTCCAACAGCCAATATGCCCAATTGACCCAACAGGTCTGTCTTTGTATTTTGCCCCATGCGCTTGGGCGCAATCCTCAATTACATACAAATCATGTTCATTAGCAATGGTCATTATTTCATCCATATCACACGGCCAACCAGCCAAATGCACACAAACGATTGCTTTAGTTTTATCAGTGACAGTAGAACGAATAAAATCTGGTGTAATATTTTGAGATGATAGATCCACATCGACAAATATAGGTATCGCTCCAGAATTTACAATAGAAGAGATTGAAGCAATAAAAGTTCGAGAGGTTACGATCACCTCGTCACCATCACCTATATTTAAAGCTTTTAGTGCAATATCCAAAGCCAATGTACCATTCCCTAGAGCTACCGCATACTTAGAATTTGACCAAGAAGCAAATTCTTTTTCAAATTTCTTACATTCATTTCCAGTCCAGTAATTCACTTTGTTAGAAAGAAGGGTTTTTTGAACTTCTCTGGCTTCTTCTTTAGTAAATGATGGCCAAGGTGACGAAAAAAGTATAGACATTAATTAAACCTAATTATCAACTAAAACTTCAGGTGTCAATAAATCAAATATCATAGAGAAATCACTGGAATTTACTTCTAAAAATTTATTGATACTGTCTATATCAGAATGCATTTGATCTAAATTAGGATGCTGTAAATATATGCGACAAAAAACCTGTTTTTCTGTACCAACCATTTGCTCAGTCACCTCATCCCCCTCTTTAAAACGAATAAGAATATCCTTGTAGCTTTTCAATTGAAAAATAGCATCAAGGCCAGAGATGGCTTTAATTACCCCAGGTTTTAACAATACCCAGACTGTAGAGGCATGAAAATTATCACCCATCCTTTTGTTTCGAATAAAATTAGAATAATCACTCGAAGGATTGCTTAATGAAAAATTAATTAATGCTTCTCTTTGATCAAAACCAAAGGCTGACTTTAAATGAATATGAAACCCCTCTCCTTGCAATCTAAAGCCAGGGTCATATGCGTAGAAGGTATCATTTTCCTTGAAAAATTGAATATTTAACACTCCATCCTTGATATTTAAATACTTGAACATCTGAAGTAATTTTGGCTGTACCATTAATAGGAACTCTTTCTCATATTTACTAGGGTAGGACGCCCCAATACAAACAGGACTACCCTTGTAAGTCTTATTAGAGGTGTATCTATCAGATGTTGCAGCCAAAAATGGAGTTCCATTTATAAACGAATAATAAGCGGCCATATCAGCACAAGACATAAACTTTTCAATCAAAACTGTTTTAGACTTTGATGCAGACTTCCCAACTTTAATAGCGGCGGACAGATCCTTAAAAGATTGACAAATAGAAATACCGACTCCACCCCCATTATCTACTGGCTTCACTAAAAGTGGATACTCCTCCTTCAAAATTTTATTATTAAGCGCCTCATACTCTGTAAAACGAGGTGTTGTTGTTATGTCATATAACTCACAAACCTCAATAAACTTGATTTTAGAACTGAACGCATCTACAGCCTCAGACGAAGCATATGTTGGTAAATTTAACCTCTGACATAAGTAATAATAACTTCTCACCAAAATATCTGCAACTCCTACCAAAACACCATCAACACGAATCTTTAAAGCTAAATCCTCAAGTGCATCTATATCCAAAGCATCCACTTCATACGATTCTTTAGCTACTTGTTTAGCTGGAGAATTTTCAACTGGATCAACAACAACAGTGTGAACACCCATATCATTAGCCACTTTAACCAAAGCTGCGGTTTCAGGATTTCCACCTAAAATAAGTAACCTTTTATTTTTCATTATAAATCCTATGAATTATTGAACTAATATCTTTACCTTTGGGTAAGCTTGGTTGGATAATTATGCAATCTTCACCCAAGTAAGCGGCCATATTCTTGGCAATATCATTGAATTTATTCTTATCAAAAGTTGCAATAATGCAAACATTTGGAGCCAATACAGTCAGCTCACTTGGAGGAATAACATCGACACCCCAAAGTTGACTTTCAAAACAATCTTCATCTACCCACCCAGCAAACTTATGGCCGGCCATAATAAAAGACTTCCATATTGCTTGACCGAACGAACCAGAACTATATAAAACAATCTTCTGATTCTTAAAATCTAATGGCATTGGAAAAAGCCAACTTGGTAACTGATTTTTACCATAAAGCCCACCAGTTCGTATCAGAATTAACATTAAGCGATAGGCGTCAATTTGCTCTTTAAAATCAAAATTACTACTGCCCATCTGTGTAATAAGAAAATCACACATTCGATTTATTGCAAACAACTCAACATCACTAGAGGCAGACTTTTTTAACATTGATCTAGATCTTTGACGATAGAAATATACCGGATTATGAATAACGGATAGCAAGTCTGCATCAGCTAAAGCTGGGTAAGTTACAACAGTATCTTCGCCTATTGTGATAGAGTCAGGAACCTTAAGTTGATATTTTTTGAGTAACTCTCTCTTAAAGAGCTTTCCCCATGAATACGTGGCTACGCCATGACAAGCAGAGTTGAGGTTGAAAATCATACTAGGAAAAATAAGCTTTTCAATTTTATCTTTAGAGTAAAGTCCTTGAGGCATAGAAGGAGTGAAAACAACCTCCTTCCCAACAAACTCTCGATAAAAACCAGCCAAAACAATGTCAGCTGCGCCATTAAGCGAGTTGGCAACTAACTTTTCAATACAATCTAAGGCCAACCAATCATCACCATCTACATTTAACACATATTCACCAGTAGCCTGGACAAGTCCTGACTTTCTAGCAGAGACTAGGCCGGTATTTTCTTTATTGATAACAATGACTCTATTGTCTCGCCTAGCAAATGTTTCACAAATAATCCGACTTTCATCAGTAGAGCCATCATCAACAAGAATAATCTCTAAGTTTTTATAGCTTTGCAAATAGATCGAATTAATACATTGATGAAGATAAACAGCAACATTATAAATGGGCACTATAACTGAAATTAAAGGGGGTGCTGACACAGTACTCATATTTGCCAAACTCCAGAAGGAAGGCCTACTGCATTATGACCCTCCAAAAGATAAAGACCACCAGAAATATCTAGCGCCTGATCTTCAGCGTATGTAACTAATAATCGATCTAGATTTTTACCTCCAAAAGCAACATTGGTGACGAATTTAAATGGTATTGAAAATTTTTTAGAGATCTCTAATGAGGTATTCAACATCCAGACTTCACCTAAACCCCACATGGCAATATAAATATTACCACTACCATCTAGACACATTCCATCAGGCGACCCATCTATGTTTGAAGAGTCAAATACAATTGACTTTGAATTTATATCAATCTTACCATTATAATAATCAAATGAATAGAGTAAACCTTTGGCGGAGTCAGAGTGAAGCATTCGAGAGCGATCAATTGTCACTATAGGCCCATTAGGAATAAAATAATCAGAATCCTCAAGAGATAATAAGCCAGCTCGGTAACTATACAAAGAGCCATTTGACTCATATTCAAAAGGCTGAGAGCTAATTAAATTAAACCAAAGGACACCGTAATAATCTATATAAGCATCGTTAAGCCTTTGATCTAAGAATAGATCCAAATCAAACAAGGGAGTTGACTCGTCATCTATAGAGTTCCAAATAATGACTTGATTTCCAGCTCCACATATGTAATTAATATTATCATGACAAGGGAAAATCCAGCTCAAATTTGAATTGAAAACTTTAATTTTAATTAACAAATTCTTGTCTAAAAAAAAACGATAAAAGCCTCCCTTGTCTATATCAACAAACTCATAACATTGAAGACTGGAATTCCACAACACCCCCTCTGGAAGAGCTAGATTGACATTTGATTTAATCTGGATCATGAAGCTTTCCGCTGATGCCTCCACTAAAATCTATTATACTGCCATGTAAAAATAGAGAATCTGAAGTAAAAAGCAAGTATAAAAACTTAGCCAACTCTAACGGCTTACCAATATCACCAACTGGATGATAATTTTTTAATAAATTAAATTTTTCTTCATTAAGGAAACCGGCTCTAAGCATTGGCGTATCAATCGCCGCAGGCTCTATAGAAAAAATACGGAAAGCACCTTTGTTTTCTATGGAAAAGGATTTGGTCAATGAGCGAAGAGAGGACTTACTTGCTGCATATGAGGCAAAACCATCTTTTGTTAAAGCTGAATGGATGCTTCCAATATTTATAAATTGCCCATTAAACTTACTTAATTTATCAAAAAACAATCTATACATCAAAAATGAGCTAGCGGAGTTGATGCATTGATGTTTTAAAAAACTCTCAATATCTTCTAAGGATTGAGAGTCAAGCTCCTGAAAACCAGCACAATGTACAATACCGGACAAAATGTGGCCTTCAATATGTTTGTTGATTTTGTCAAAAAAAATTTTACTAGATCTACTTGAGTTAACAAGCCGATAAAAATCAAAAATCAAAAAGTGGTCACAGAAATCATGGGAAGGAGGGGAGATATCAATGCCTAGAACGCTATAGCCATTCGATTTAAAAACATTAGATATACCGGTGCCGATGCATCCTGAAGATCCAGTTACAATGATATATTTTTTAAGCATTAAACATGCATCCTATTTAAAATAATCTACTTTATTAATGCCTACAGTTCTATCTTTATCATCTGGTAATGTAAAATAACTGTCACCATAGTGGCTAATTAAATATTCATGCGGGTTATTAAATGTTGTTATTTGGTGCCCTTCAAAAATAATAGTTGATAAAGGATAAATCCATTGAGGATCAATCACAATCTTAGAAGCTGACCATATTATTAGCTTACTATTAGTGGCCTGATTACTTTCACGCAATTTTATTGCCCGTTCGACTTTAGTATCTATCTCATCACTAATTATTCTTTTTTCATATTCGACTTTAGTAAGTCCACCAACTTTATAACGCCTTTCTATATAATTTTTTTCCTCTTTAGCAATTTTAAACTCAACCTCATTTTCTTTAGCCTCTACAAGACAATAAATATCGACCCAAACACCATTGAAATTAAACATAGGAGCATCAGGGTAAACATGTGAATTTTTATCACGAACCTTCATCCATCCCAGATAGTACTTTGAATCAACTTCTGGACATTGGACAGCATACTCATTTGGCAATAACTCTTGAAGCACTCTCCACGCCCTATCATAATCCTTGGAGAATATACACATATCAAAATCATCATCCCAAGGAATAAAATTCCCAGTAGTATATGCACCTAATAGAGTTCCACCACACACCATATAATCTATATTATTTAGATCAAAAATTCTCTTAATCTCTAAAAACATATCTAAAACTTGAGTATGCAGATAATCTAGCTCAGATTGAGAAAGGACAGAATAATGAAAAGCTTTATACCTTTTTGACTTAGTGAGGTATTTATTTTGATATGTTATAAATCCCTCCATTGTATTGTTGCAGTCTTGCTGCACTCCGCTACCTAATAAAATTGTTTTGAATGTAGCTAGAAAAATTTTAAAGTCATTAATAAATGTTATATTTTCAATATACTCGACGTCTAGCATTAGTTTTTGATCCCAGTCAAGATTATTCCTTCCAGAGACTTGCGCCAACCCAGTTATACCTGGCTTAACTTCATGTCTTTTCATCTGTTGACTTGAAAAATATGAAAGATATTTAACCAAAAGCGGCCTTGGTCCAACAAATGACATACTGCCTAATAAAACATTTAACAGGTTGGGAAGCTCGTCTAAACTAAACCTTCTGAGAAACTTTCCATATGCGTCAAGCCTTTCTTTGTCCAATTTGTAATTATCAACCTCGTCAGGTAAGACCGCTCTCATGCTTTTAAACTTAATGAGATTAAAAGCCTCTCCCAAATGCCCTGTCCTTTCTTGTACAAAAAATGGATTTCCTCTATATACAAAAAACCCTGCTATCGAAAAAATAAAAAAAAATGGGGTCAATATCAAAATGGCGCTAAAAGATATCAAGATATCTAGTAGTCTTTTGAAGTAATTTTTATAAAGCATGATCTATTAACCCTAATTGATGGAGAAGTTTATCGGAAGCAACGTCTGATGTGTATTTTTTAGAAATCAGATCCCTGCCCCGAATCCCCATTTCTCTAGTTTGAACAGGGTTTTCTAAAAAGAAATATAAACAATCAATAAAAGCTTCAATGTCACCCATTTCAACCCATAAACCTGTGGAATTTGGCTTTAAAAAAGATGAATTTACATCAGTAAATCGGTCAGTTGCCGCTAACACGGGCAAGCTTGCTGACCAATATGCAATTAATCTTGATGGCACATTAGGTATAGTGAAATTCTTATTAAGCAAAACTAAACCTAAATCAGCTTCTTTCAATATTAATTGATATTTATCTCTAGAGACTTTATTAACAAGTTTTACATTTTTAAGATTGTTATCTGATATTTTTTTTTGAATTTTATTTTTTTCTGTTCCTGTACCGATTATTATAAATTCAAACCTACTGTCACTTTTTATCTTACTTGCAACATCAATTAAAAATTCAGTATTTTGTGGAATTCCTAAATTACCACCAAACAATACTTTGAACTTTTTTTTATCAATGTTTTTAACTAAGGCACTATTTTTATCTATTATATTTAATTTAGAGCCCCAATTTTCCAGTAAATATATTAAATCAGGGTCTAGAAATTTATTTTTCTTAATCAAGTAGTCCACATTAGCTTTACTCATACATCCAATTGCATCTGACAAACCGTAAGTGAACCTCTCAATCCTTCGAAATATAGCATATAACAACGAAGGTTTTCGTATAAACCCCATATCAACCGCATTCTGAGGAAAAATATCCCTTAATATCAAATAAAACTTAGCGTCAAATTTTTTTTTAAGGAAATACACCAGAGGAGACAAAGTGATTGGAGGTGTAGGCATAATCACCCAATCTATATCCCAATTCTTCATGTATTTAGTCAAATATATATAAAACATTATGGGCATTAAAACCTGTTTAATCCCCTTCAATAAAGGGTTTTTATTAAAAAAATTAAAGAATGGAACTCTTATCACATCCACCCCCCCTTCATCGTATAAGCCTTTCTTATTATTTTCAAATGATGGGGCCACTACTTTAACATTTACATTTTTTTTTAGTTGTTGAATTAACTCCGTATAAAGTCCTGAGTCACTATCTATATCCATATAGCTAGACGAAAGAAAGAGGATATTTTTATTCATTACCCTCTTCTCCAAACGACTCGATTAATGTAATCTGTATAGCTATGGATAATGCGTACAATTTTATCGCTAACATTAGGCATAGAATAATCATATACCTGTCTAATAAGCCTCTCAGAGCCTCTTGACTGGGACTCTAAAATAGCTAATCCTTGCATAATCCGTTCACTCCCAAGGCCGGTCATAATAACTGCAGCCTCTTCCATTCCCTCTGGCCTTTCATGCGCTTCACGTAAATTCAACGCTGGAAAATTCATAATAGATGACTCTTCATTGATAGTGCCACTATCTGAAAGTACCACCTTTGCTGAAATTTGCAATTTGTTATAATCTTTGAAGCCAAGTGGCTTCAATAGCTGAATTAAACTGTGAAACTTAATACCCATAGCATCAATACGTTTTTGCGTGCGTGGATGAGTTGACACAATAACAGGGATATTGTAAGTTTCTGCAATAAGATTTAATGAGTCAGTTAATTTTAAAAAATTAACATCTGAGTCTATGTTCTCTTCACGATGTGCACTTACTACGAAAAACTCATGCTTTTTAAGATTTAAACGCTCTAATACATCTGAGTTATCAATCCCTTCGCCGTAAGTATTTAAAACTTCAAACATTGGACTGCCGGTTTTAATGACCATATCTGCTGGCAAACCTTCGCTCAAAAGATAATCTCTAGCAATACTACTATAAGTTAAATTAATATCAGCCATATGATCCACTAAGCGGCGATTGATTTCTTCTGGGACACGCTGATCAAAACAACGGTTACCAGCTTCCATATGAAATGTTGGTATCTTTCTGCGCTTAGCAGGTAATAAGGCCATACAGCTATTTGTATCACCCAAAACAAGTATAGCTTCAGGCTTAATATCTTCTAATACTCTATCAACTTTAATAATTACATTGCCAATAGTTTCGGCACCGGTTGCGCCAGCAGCACCTAAAAAATAATCCGGCTTTCTAATTCCCAGATCATCGAAGAAAATTTCATTTAATTCATAATCATAGTTTTGCCCTGTATGAATCAGAATATGTTCACAATGCTCATCAAGCTTCTTAATAACGCATGCAAGACGTATGATCTCTGGACGTGTTCCAACTACTGTTGCAATTTTTAATTTTTTCATATCTTATTTACCTCTACACTTTGTGAGCTATGGTATCAGGATTATTAGAATCAAAAATTTCATTAGCCCAAAGCA
>Ga0255775_1004627_pt1 | contig 10778 bp, 8 predicted proteins | sample 011ome_26_FD_179973 | JGI IMG/M metagenome (GOLD analysis project Ga0255775, IMG submission 179973) | Coastal salt marsh microbial communities from the Groves Creek Marsh, Skidaway Island, Georgia - 011511BT metaG (version 2) | ecosystem: Environmental > Aquatic > Marine > Intertidal zone > Salt...
GCCTGTTCCATTTCGTCTGCAGATTTTGCAACCTTCATGCCGCGTCCACCACCGCCAGCGGTGGCCTTGATGATCACGGGATAGCCGATTTCATCACCAATGCGTTTTGCATCCTCTAGCGTTGGAACACCACCATCGGACCCAGGAACACAGGGAACGCCAAGGTCTTTCATCGTATCCTTTGCCGTGATCTTGTCGCCCATCACGCGAATATGTTCAGCAGTTGGACCAATAAACGTGATGTCGTGATCTTCGACAATCTGCACGAAACGCGCATTTTCGGACAGGAAGCCATAGCCTGGGTGAATGGCCTGTGCGCCCGTGATTTCGCAGGCTGAAATGATTGCAGGAATACATAGATAACTATCGGTACCTGCTGCGGGCCCGATGCATACGGATTCATCTGCCATGCGCACATGCATTGCATCCGCATCCGCAGTTGAATGTACCGCAACCGATTTGATGCCCATTTCGCGGCACGCGCGAATAACGCGCAGTGCGATTTCACCTCGGTTGGCAATCAGAATTTTATCAAACATTTCTGTGCCTTATTCGATAATGACCAAAGGAGTTCCAAACTCAACAGCGGCGCCATCTTCGACCAAGATGCGCTTGATGGTGCCTGATTTTGGCGCTGGAATATGGTTCATTGTTTTCATCGCTTCGACGATCAACAGGGTATCACCCTCTGAAATACTTGCTCCAACGGAAATGAACGCAGGTGCGCCTGGTTCGGCTTGCATGTAAACGGTACCGACCATGGGCGAGGGGACCGCACCTGGATGGGATGCGGGATCATCACTTGGCGCTGCTGGGGCCGCTGCTGCGGTGGGCGCTGCAGCTTGCGCTGGCGCAGGTGCGGCCGCGACGGGTGCTGCTGCCATTACAGGGGCGGCGACGACACCACCGCGCGCGACACGCACGTTAAGGCTGTCATCCTCTCCGTATTCACGGCTCACTTCAAGCTCGTTTAAGTCGTTTTCACGCAAAAGCTCTGCCAATGCTTTAATGAATTCTACGTCCTGATCGCGATTGTTTTTTGTCATTTTATCCCTCAAGCGCCTATTTGGGTGCGTAATGCGTGCCCGTATCTGTTCGATTTGACTCTCTATACGCCAGAAAAACCGCCCTGAAAAGAGAGTTCGCTTGCCTGTTACAAAGTGATGAATTTTGTGAATTCAACCAGCGGGATCGCAAAATTTCCAGAATGACATTTGGCAGCGATTGCTTTTTCTGATCTCAGGGATAGTGTTTCGTATGTTGACTGCAGGAGAGCGATGATGAATTTGGCCAGTTGGCTTATGCGTACGGCGCAGGTTTCAGGGGACCAACCCGCACTGTTTCATGGCACAGATCAGATTGCGAATTATGCCGCATTGGCAGACATGGTGCAAAGCTGTGCAGCCTGGTTGCAGGATCACGGTGTTTCCCCTGGGGATCACATTGGTATTTTTATGAAAAACACACCTGAATATCTGGTGGTTTTTTATGGGATCTGGGCCGCTGGTGCGGTTGCCGTTCCGATCAATGGCAAATTACACCCCAAAGAGGCAGACTGGATTTTGGGAAATGCAGAGGCCAAATTTGTGTTCTGCTGCGATGCTTTGGGTGCGGCACTTTCTGAAATTGAGTGTTGCGTTCCTGTTTTTGTAGCTGCGTTAGATGATTTCAAGGATGGACGCTCTTTTCAGCTTGTTGATCGACACAGCGATGATTTGGCGTGGTTGTTTTACACATCTGGCACCACGGGACGGCCCAAGGGCGTGATGATTACCCATGGGATGATCCGCCAAATGGCACTGGGGTATTTTGCAGATGTTGATCAGGTAACTGCGCAGGATACGGCCCTTTACGCAGCACCGATGTCCCATGGCGCGGGGCTTTATAATATTATGCATATGCGGGTGGGCGCGCGTCATGTTGTTCCAAAATCAGGTGGATTTGAGGAAGGTGAAATTTTTGAATTGGCCCGTCACTTTGGCGATGTGCATATGTTTGCAGCCCCCACTATGGTCAAACGCATGACGCAGATCGCCAAAGAGCACGGGGAAACGGGCGCAGGCATCCGAACCATCGTTTACGCAGGTGGTCCTATGTATTTGGCCGATATTATCGAGGCGGTTGATCATTTCGGCCCAATATTCGTTCAGGTCTATGGTCAGGGGGAATGCCCTATGGGTATTACAGCACTTTCGCGTGATGAGGTGTGTGATCGCACCCATCCCAATTGGAAAGAGCGGTTAAAGTCAGTTGGCCGTGCCCAATCCACGGTTGAGGTGCAAATCGGGGACGAAAACGGAAATATTCTGCCCGTTGGTGAAATCGGCGAAATCATGGTGCGTGGTGATTTGGTCATGCCAGGATATTGGAAAAACCCAGAAGCCAGCGAAAAAACACTGCGCAATGGATGGTTGCAAACGGGGGATATGGGGGCGATGGATCAGGATGGATATGTCACCATGCATGATCGATCCAAGGATATGATCATTTCGGGTGGCACAAACATCTATCCCCGCGAAGTTGAAGAAGTGTTGATGACCCACCCCGATGTTATTGAGGCGTCTGTGGTCGGCCGTCCGAATGCGGAGTGGGGCGAGGATGTTGTGGCCTTTGTTGTTGGGGATGTTTCAACGGATGTTTTGGATGATCTGTGTTTGTCGCTGATTGCGCGTTTCAAACGACCCAAGGATTATGTTTTCCTCGATCAGTTACCGAAAAATAACTATGGTAAAGTGTTGAAAACAGTCTTGCGCGAAAGCTTCAAATAAAAAGGGCCGATCTGTGGATCGGCCCCGTTTTTTGTTCTGACTATGTTCGCTTAGTCTTTGCGGTTCATGCGGTTTGCAATCAGATCGTCAACCACCGCTGGTTCCGCCAAGGTTGATGTGTCACCCAATGCACCAAAATCGTCCTCTGCAATTTTGCGCAGGATACGGCGCATGATTTTACCTGAACGAGTTTTAGGCAGGCCAGGGGCCCACTGGATCAAATCAGGAGATGCGATTGGGCCGATTTCCTTGCGTACCCAGTTGCGCAGCTCTAGGCGCAATTCATGACTTGGCTTTTCGCCTGCCATCAATGTGACATAGCAATAGATGCCTTGGCCCTTGATGTCGTGTGGATAGCCCACAACAGCCGCCTCTGACACTTTTTCATGTGCAACAAGCGCGCTTTCAACTTCTGCGGTGCCCATACGGTGACCTGATACGTTGATCACGTCATCAACACGACCTGTGATCCAATAATATCCATCCGCGTCACGACGGCATCCGTCGCCCGAGAAATAGTATCCTTTGTAATCTGCAAAGTAGGTTTTGATGAAACGGTCGTGGTCGCCATAAACCGTGCGCATTTGGCCAGGCCAGCTGTCCTTCATGCACAACACACCTTCGGCAGAGGTTTCGGTGATTTCTGCACCAGATTGCGGATCTAGCAAAACAGGTTGAACACCAAAGAATGGTGTCGTTGCAGACCCAGGTTTGGTTGCTGTTGCACCTGGAAGGGGTGTCAATAGGTGACCTCCCGTTTCAGTTTGCCACCATGTGTCCACGATGGGGCAGTTTCCTTTGCCAACCACGTCGTTGTACCAATTCCATGCCTCTGGGTTGATGGGCTCACCCACTGTTCCTAATACTTTCAAGGATGATAGATCGCATTTTTCAACGAATTCGTTACCCTGACCCATCAATGCGCGGATCGCTGTTGGGGCAGTGTAGAATTGGTTTACGCTGTGCTTTTCACAGACCTGCCAGAAACGTGATGCATCTGGATACGTTGGAACGCCTTCAAACATCAGTGTTGTTGCACCGTTGGCAAGCGGGCCATAAACGATATAACTGTGTCCAGTGACCCAGCCTACATCGGCCGTACACCAATAAATATCACCTTCATGATAATCAAAGACGTACTCGTGTGTCATCGACGCCCAAACAAGGTAACCACCTGTTGTGTGTACAACACCCTTTGGGGCACCTGTTGAACCAGATGTGTAAAGGATGAATAGCGGATCCTCTGCATTCATGGCTTCGGGCGCGCAGTCTGCTGATGCCTCTGCCATTGCCGCAGTGTATGAATGGTCACGGCCATCTTTCATCGCAACATCGCCAGACGTGCGCTCAACCACAAGCGTTTGAACATCGCCGCAAATGTCCAATGCTTTGTCAACATTTGCCTTTAGCGGTGTGTTGCGCCCACCACGGGGTGCTTCATCTGCTGTGACGATCAGGGATGCTTTACAACCGTCGACACGCGCAGCCAAAGCCTCTGGGGAGAAACCAGCGAAAACGATAGAATGGATCGCACCGATGCGCGCACAGGCCAACATCGCATATGCGGCCTCTGGGATCATCGGAAGATAAAGAACCACGCGGTCCCCTTTGCCAACGCCCATATTTTTGTAAACGTTTGCAAGTTTTGACACCTGTGCGTGCAATTCATTGTATGTGATGTGCTTTGACTCATCTGGGTTGTCGCCTTCCCAAATGATGGCGGTCTGCTCACCGCGTGTCGCCAGATGACGGTCAATACAGTTGGCAGCAACGTTTAGTTCGCCGTCCTCAAACCATTTGATTGAAACATCAGGGTAGGCGTAGTTAACATTTTTAACTTTTGTAAATGGCGTCATCCAATCGACGCGCTTACCATGTTCGGCCCAAAAGGCTTCTGGGTCATTTACAGATGCGGCGTACATCGCATCGTATTTGTCTTTTTTGATATGTGCATTTGCAATGAAATCAGCACTTGGTGGGTACATTTTATCTGACATGAGTTCCCCCTAAGGTCGTGAATGTATCTGTAGATGGAGGGTTTCCCAAGGCCGGTCTATCTGACCTTGGGACAATGGTTTAGATCGCCAAATATTCAGCGCGCAGTTCCGCGTTATCCAAAACTTCTTTGGCAGTGCCGTCAAAAACAACAGATCCTGTGTCCATGATCACAGAGCGATCAGCCAATTCCAGCGCGCGAACAGCGTTTTGTTCAACGATAATTGTTGTGATGCCTTGGGACTTAATCGTTTGAAGCGTCTTTTCGATTTCATCAACAATAACAGGCGCCAAACCTTCGTAAGGTTCGTCCAAAAGAAGAACCTTAATGTCACGGGCTAAGGCACGCGCGATAGACAACATCTGTTGTTCACCACCTGACAATGTCACGCCCTCTTGTTTGCGGCGCTCGCCCAAACGTGGGAATAGTTCATAGATGCGATCAATGCCCCAACCAATGGGTTCAACGATTTGCGCCAGTTGAAGATTTTCTTCTACTGTTAGACCAGGAATGATGCGACGATCCTCTGGAACGAGGGCGATACCGTTCACGGCCGCTTCGTGGCTGGACATTGAGTGCAGGTTTTTGTGGTCAAGCCAAATTTCACCTTTCACCAATGCTGGGTCATCCAAACGTGCGATTGTACGCAAGGTTGATGTTTTCCCAGCACCGTTACGTCCCAACAGCGCAAGGATTTCGCCTTCGTGAACGTTAAAGCTGACGCCTTGTACGATGTAGCTTTCGCCATAGTAGGCGTGAATGTCATGCACAGACAGAAATGCGGGTGCATGTGAGTCCATTGCTAGGTTTCCACTCATTTCTCTGTCTCCTTACGCCGATTCGCCAAGATAGGCTTCTTTCACCTTTGGGTGGCCTTTGATTTTCTCCGGCACATCCTCGACCAAAGGTGTCCCTTGGGCCAAAACGGTGATGCGATCTGCCAAAGAGAACACAACATGCATATCGTGTTCGATGATCGCGATTGTGATGTCGCGCTCTTCTTTGATTTCCTTCAACAGATCAATTGTGTTGTTCGTGTCGGCACGTGCCATACCCGCTGTTGGTTCATCCAACAGCAACAAACGCGGCTGCTGACTTAGACACATACCGATTTCCAGGCGACGTTTGTCACCACGAGATAGGGACGCGGCATGCATATGCCGTTTGTCAGCCATGTTCATTTCCTCTAACTCGTTTTCCGCTTGTTCAACTACGTCCTTGTGCGACATGAAGTCGGAAATGGCATCCAATGCGAAGGCACCGTCGCGCTTGGCAAAAATTGGGATCATCATATTTTCAAAAACAGTCAGATCGCCAAAGATTTCAGGTGTTTGAAACACGCGCGAAATACCAAGCTGGTTAATTTCATAAGGTGTGCGCCCCAAAACCGATTGGCCGTCAAACATAACGCTGCCTGTGTCAGGGATCAATTTACCGATCAAGCAGTTCAACAATGTTGATTTGCCTGCACCGTTTGGTCCGATAATCGCGTGGCATGTGTTTTCCTCGACGTTCAAGGTTACATCACTTAGTGCTTGAAGACCACCAAAGCGTTTGCCTACATCTTTAATATCAAGAATACCCATTGTTCATGTACTCCTTATTCTGCAGGCTTATGCTCAGCAGCATCGTTTTTGTTTTTTGAGAACGAGCGCGAGATACGCTGTCCCAACTCAACCAAGCCACCTGGCAAGAAGATGATGACGCCCATGAACATTAAACCCAATGTTAGGTGCCAGCCCTTACCGATGAACGGGTAGATGATTGTCACAACGAAATCCTCAAGCCCATCGGGCAGAAATGAGAACCATTTGTGTAGAAGGTTGCTGTTGATCTTTGAGAAGATGTTTTCAAAGTACTTGATCAAGCCGGCACCCAAAACTGGGCCGATCAATGTGCCAACACCGCCAAGGATTGTCATCAAAACAACCTCACCAGACGCAGTCCACTGCATGCGCTCAGCGCCGGCAAGTGGGTCCATCGCAACCATCAAACCACCTGCAAGACCTGCATACATGCCAGAGATCACAAAGCATGCAAGCATGTAGGGACGTGTGTTCAAACCCGTATAGTTCAAGCGTTGTTGGTTTGATTTAATCGCACGCAACATCATTCCAAATGGCGAACGGAAGATCCGGATCGCGACGTAGAAAGCAATCAACATGATGATTCCTGCAACATAGTAGCCTGCATTGAATGTCCACAGCCAACCTGCAACATTAACCTGTAGGCTATCGCCCATTTCCAAACCAAATAAATTCGGTGCGGGGATGTTTCCGCTGTCGTTCAAACCATCAAGAATGCGTGGATCGTTCAGTGCAGTCTGTAGACCGGTTTCGCCGCCCGTAATAGGTGTCAAAACAGATGCTGCCAATGCAAAGGACATCTGTGCGAAGGCAAGGGTCAAAATCGAAAAATAAATACCCGAACGACGAAGCGAGATGTACCCGATCAAGATCGCGAATAGTCCCGCGACAACCGTTGAAATCAGAATTGCTGGGATGACGTTGATTGTCAGCAATTTTAGCATCCAAACGCCCGCATATGATCCGGCACCTAAGAAAGCGGCATGACCAAATGATAGGTAACCCGTTAGGCCGAACAGGATGTTAAACCCGATTGCGAAGATGCCAAAAATTACGAAACGCTGCATCAAATCTGGGTAACCCGCGTTGAATTGTGCAAGTGCACTGTTTTCAGGGAATGGGTTAAGAAATATTGGTGCGAGAGCAACCAATACTGCGACTGCGATCAGGAGTGATGCGTCTTTTTTAGAAAGTCCAAGCATGATTAGTCCTCCATCACACCTTTACGGCCCATCAATCCACGTGGACGCGTCAACAAAATTATGATCGCCGCCAGATAAATGACGACCTGGTTGATGCCTGGCAGAAATTCTATCACTTGGCGCATAGACGCGAAGCTTTCAAGAATACCCAAAACAAGGCCAGCAAGGATCGCACCAGGGAGCGATCCCATGCCGCCAACCACAACCACAACGAACGAAATTACAAGGAAATCCATGCCCATGTGGTAGTTTGGTGGGTTAATTGGTGTGTACATCACCCCGGCCAAGCCTGCGACCGCAGCCGCGATGCCGAACATAACCGTAAAGCGGCGGTCAATGTTGATGCCCAATAGGCCAACTGTTTCGCGATCCGCCATACCCGCGCGAACAACCATGCCGAATGTTGTGAATTGCAAGAAGGCAAACACAGCACCGATCAGGATCATCGCAAAACAGAAGTAAACAATACGCCAGTAAGGATAGATGATAGAGCCAGGATCCATTCCAATAAGAGCACCAAAGTCAAATGAACCGATAAACGCTTCAGGCGCTGGTGTTGGGATTTGGTTCGCACCATAATAGTACTTCACAATTTCCTGCAAAACGATCGCAAGGCCGAATGTCACAAGGATCTGATCGGCGTGTGGACGTTTGTAGAAATGTTTGATTAGCCCGCGCTCCATGATTACGCCAATCGCGATCATGACAGGAATTGCGAACAGAATGGACAGCGGAACTGACCAGTCGATAATCGCTTGGCCTGTGGCTTCGCCAAACCAGTCATTCACATATGGAACCTCAACTTTCAGCGGGTTCCCAAGGAAGTCTTTCTTGGTCTCATCAATGACCGTATGAGAGATCGTCAAGATACGACTTAATGTCACTGCGCAGAACGCGCCAAGCATAAAGAGTGCACCGTGTGCAAAGTTAACGACACCCAGTGTGCCGAAAATCAGCGTTAGACCCAGGGCAATCAGCGCATATGCGCTGCCCTTGTCCAACCCGTTCAGGATTTGAAGAATGATTTGGTCCATTTGGCCCCCTAGACCCCGCCGTGAGGTCGAGATGTACAAAAGCTTGTGAAAGCTGCGTCGATTTAGTTGTGAGTGCGAGAGTTGGCCCCGCCAATACTGCGGGGCCTAGGTGTATTATGCACCTGGGTTACATGTACCCAATTCGCCACCGAAGATCGCTGGATCGTATGTAAGCGCTTCACGCGGTGTGATGTCCACAGTTTCAAGAAGGTCGAACTGTGAATCTGGGTTTTCTTTACCGCGCACAACCAATGCATCTTTGAAGCACTGGTGGTCAGAGCCACGGTAAAGTGTTGGGCCGTTACCCAATCCGTCGAATTCGAAGTCAGCAAGAGCTTCTTGAACGCCACATGGGTTGAATGTGCCCGCACGTTGACATGCGTCAGCATATAGAAGTGTCTGACAGTATGTTGTGTGTGCCGCCTGTGAAGGAGGGAAGCCATACTTCGCACCGAACGATTGAACGAAGGCGTTCGTACCAACATAACGAGAGCCAGCAACATTCTCTAGTGACCAGTGCCAGTTTGTTGTACCGTAGATGCCCGCAACGTTTTTACCAGCACCTTGTGCCATCAAACGTGAGTATAGTGGAACAACAACTTGGAATTGCTTGCCATTTGCTTCCGCAGCGCGAAGGCCGAACTGAACAGCAGATGTCAAAGAGTTAACCATGTTTCCGCCGTAGTGGTTAAGAACCAAAACGTCAGCACCAGAGTTAAGAACAGGCGCGATGAATGATGAGAAGTCTGTTGTCGCAAGTGGTGTTTTCACCGCTGCAACTGTTTCCCAGCCCATTGCTTCTGTTGATGTACGAACCGCTTCTTCTGTGGTGTAGCCCCAGTTGTAGTCCGCTGTCAGGTGATACGCTTTACGGTCTTTACCGTATTCGTTCGCCAAGATTGGAGCAAGCGCTGCACCAGTCATGTAAGAGTTAAAGAAATGACGGAAACCGTTTGCCTTCTTGTCTTTACCTGTTGTGTCGTTTGAGTGAGTCAAACCCGCCATGAACACAACGCCAGCTTCCTGACATAGCGCCTGAACCGCAACGGCAACACCTGATGATGAACCTCCGGTGATCATGATTGCGCCGTCTTTTTCGATCATAGAACGTGCAGATGCGCGAGCCGCGTCGGGTTTTGTCTGAGTGTCACCTGTGACATACTCAACTTTCTTACCCAAAATACCGTTACCTTGTAGCGCTTTTGAGCTGAAAGTGTTCATCATACCGCCGTCGCCTTCACCGTTTAGGTGCTCAACAGCAAGCATGTACGCGCGAAGTTCGTCAGCACCTTCGTCTGCGTATGGGCCAGTTTGTGGAACGTTAAAGCCAAGTGTTACGCTTGAGCCTGTTGGTTCATTTACGTATGCAGCTGCTGAAGACGCAGTGAAGATTGTAGGTAGAGCAACGCCCGCACCTGCAACAGCACCTGATTTCAACACGCCACGACGCGTTAGAGTTGTTTTGGACATAAAATCCTCCCATTTGAGTAATTCGGATCAGCTCCTCCTGCTGATCGCGAAGCACAGATGTGCTGCACTAGTTTTCGTCAATTCATGAAAATTTCGCAATAAGCACCGCTATCAAAAGAAAATTTTTGTAAACAAATGAACAGTATTCTTGTGTATTTTGTAAAATAATTTACATTGCGCCGCAGAAAGTGACTGTAAAATATGGGAAAAATAGATGAGTGTTGGTGATCAGATCGGCGCACGTATACGCGAAAAGCGAGTTCAACTGCGTATTCGTCAATCTAAGCTTGCAAAAATGGTTGGTGTTTCCCCCTCATATCTCAATTTGATCGAACATAATCGCCGCAGAATCGGCGGTAAGTTGTTGACAGATTTGGCAGAGGCACTGTCGATTGATATTGACCTACTTAGTGAAGACGGGAAATCCTCAAAAGTCGCTCGCCTAGAAGAAGCTGCGCATTATCACAAAGTGGAAATGCAGGCCGAGTCTGCGCGCGAATTGGCAACGCGATTTCCTGCATGGAGTAATTTTCTGATAGAGTTGGATCGTAATGTTCGCAGCCTTGAAGCAAAAATTGATGCACTGAGCGATCGGCTGTCACATGATCCGCAGCTTGCGATCTCTTTGCACGAGGTCATTACAACCGTGACAGCCATCCGCGCGACCTCATCAATCCTATCAGGCAGTGATGACATTGATCCAATGTGGCAAATGCGATTCC
>Ga0255775_1004636_pt1 | contig 10762 bp, 14 predicted proteins | sample 011ome_26_FD_179973 | JGI IMG/M metagenome (GOLD analysis project Ga0255775, IMG submission 179973) | Coastal salt marsh microbial communities from the Groves Creek Marsh, Skidaway Island, Georgia - 011511BT metaG (version 2) | ecosystem: Environmental > Aquatic > Marine > Intertidal zone > Salt...
TCAATTTTAGGTCGTATTTTAGGTTATGGTTCTATAAGTATCTCTGGAACTGGTTCAGGAAATATAGTTTTAAAATCAATTGATGACCCATTACTATTTCAGAAGAATTTAAATGACTTAAGATTTAATAATTAGTTTTAACCAATAGTATCTGTTTTCAACAACAGCGAATGTAAAACCGATATAATCTATAGTTTGTTATCTTTTAATAATATAATAAAAATGAAGTTATTCTATAAACTTTAGGCACTGAAAGTTATACATAAAAGTTATACACTTTAGATATTATTTGTTTAAGAAATTTTGCGAATATTAATTACTATAAATTTTAAACTGTTTGACTTTTTTTAAATTGGCTTAAATTTCTAGGTAAAGCATGAATAGAGTAATATAATGCTTCTGCTATTTTATAATCTGGCAACCAATCAATATCAAAAGCAATTTCATCACCTAATTCAAAAAGATATGGATTGTTTCCAATACGGTCTATATTTTTACGGTAGATGTCTTTTGAAGCTAAAAATGCACCACTATTAACTTCCCAAAGCGGTTCAATTGTCTGAGTCCTTGGCCATTTTTGTTTTTCACGGTCATAATTTAAGGGCTCATTATCATTCCAGATAAATTTTTGAAGTTTTGTAACACTCATTAGTGAATCAAAAGAACATAGCTTTCTAAAATAAGTTTGAATAATTTGGCAATAAACTTCAGAAGTAATAAATGGAGAAGTCACATGTGTCCATAATATATGTCCATCAGGCATAATATCTGGTACATATTTTATTAAATCATCAGTAGTAGCTACAGATGTACATAATTCATTTGGTCGTGATATAACTTTAATTTTTTTTGATTTAAAGGTATTCGATATTTCTATAACTTCTGAATCGTTAGTGGATACAATAATTATATTTACAAAATTACATTTCAAAAGTTGCTCAAGTTTAATTTTGCAGAGACCTCCTTCAACACCTGAAAATGTTTTTGTATTTTTTTTTGGTACTCTCTCGCTACCAGCTCTCATAGGTAAGAATACATTTACACATTTATTCATTCTTAAAAATATCCTTGCTATTATAGTTTATAAATATCTTTAGCAATTAAACTGATTGTTTTATTCCATGGTTCACAAGTATTCTTTTCAAATATATCCACAGATGAACTTCTGGGATTCTCTAATATATTATTCCAAGAACTTTGTTTCCAATTTAAAAGTTTAGTTGGAGTCCCTACAGCTGCTGATATCAAGGGCACAGTCATTTTAGTTGATATAACCATATCAAGAGCTTTGCAAAGTGCAGCCACATCATCTATATCGTCATAATGATCTAAATCATTAAAATTGTGGACCTTAACTCCAAGTTTATTTTGGATATTAGCTAAGTCATCTTTAAAGTTATTATATTGTAGATTAATAAAAGTTATCCCAGGGATTTTTAATATAGGAAACCATTCAGATATAGGAGCATAATTTGGAATACGGCCGATTGACATATTAGAGCTTTTCCAACTTATACCTATGTAAGGTCCATTTCCAAGAGTTCTTAATCTTTTTTTCCAAAATTTAACTCTTGTAGAATCTGGAATAAGGTACTGATCAACTTTAGGGTTTCTAATTATTTCCTTAATACATTGTTTATAGACACTACCCATTGGTAGATGAAAGTCAAAGTCATTTCTTTCTTCATCAATATCTCTATTTTCAGCTTTTACATTTATATTTGGAAATGAACGTCTAAACAAAGGGATTAATTTTTCTTGACATTCTAGAATACAATAATGAGCTTTAGAGTTTAATAAATGTAAACAAGAGGACCAATTTATTGTATCTCCAATACCTTGTTCACTCCAAAGAAGTAAACACTTACCCTTTAGTTCTATCTCTTTATTCCATAATGGCTTAGAAAAAAAACGCTGACGTAAAAAACCTTTAGTAGTTTTCCAACGCCATTCATATTCATCTAAACCTTCTTTTAATTTATTGTTATTAAGAAGTGCGTAACTTAAATTTTGATGTGCTTCTGCATAATCAGGTTTGAGCGAAATAGCTTTATTATATTTGTTAATAGCTTCGTTTAGCTTCCCCTGATCTTTAAGTATGTTTCCCATATTGACATATGCATCAGCATAATCAGGTTTGATAGAAATACATTTTTGACAAGCGTTAATGGCCTCTTGAAATTTCCCAAGATCTTTTAGCGCACCACCCATGTAGCTATAAACCTCTGCATAATTAGGTTTTAATTTGATAAAATTTTTATAAGCATCTATTGCCTCCTCGAGCCTACCTTGATGTTGTAGAGCGTTGCCTAGGTTGCAGTAGGATTCAGCAAAATTAGGTATCAAAGATATAGATTTTTTATAAGTTTCAATTGCCATGTAATGTTTGCTTTGGCTTACATAGGTAATACCAAGATTGTTGTAAGCTTCAGCGTAAAAAGGCTTTAATGATATACATTTATTAAATGCATTTATTGCTTCATCATTTTTTCCTATCTCTTTATAAGTATTGGCAATATTATAATAAGCTTCTGCATAATCAGGTTTTAAAGAAATTGATTTTCTAAAAGCTTGAATAGCTTTTTTAATATTTTTTTGATCCCTGAGAGCACAGCCCATGTTATTATAAACTTCAGCAATGTTAGGTTTTACAGATATACATGTTTCATATACTTGAATTGCTTCTTCAAATTTGCCTTGCTCTTTAAGAGCAATCCCCAGGTTGATGTAGGCATCAGTATAATCAGGTTTTATTGATATACTTTTTTTATAAGCTCTTTCAGCTAAGTCAAACAATCCTATTTGTATTGATGACATTCCAAATATATTCCACAGGTCAAATGAATTAGGATATTTTTTTGTTAATTCTTCAGCTTGTTGTGAAGCATCACATAAATTACCTGATTGATACAATTCAACAAGATCACTTATTATTTTTTGGGGAGGATTTTGTGTGAGGTTTGTTGTGATAATTTTATTAAGAATAGCTAATCCTTGATGAGCCCTAATGTTTTTAGGAAATTTTATTAAAATATCTTCGTAGAGTTTTTTAGCTTCTGTAATTTGCTTTTTTTTAGTGTAGGATTTTGCCTTAATTAGGGCTTGATCTAAAGACATTTAAGTGACACTCCTAAACCTCTAACTTAAGTATGTTATCAACCTCAGGTCAAAATTAGTTAAAATTATTTCGTTTGTAATTTACAATAATTGTGCCAAATATAAGCCTTGGAATAATAAAATTTAGGTTAAATAAAAAAACATAAATTCTTTTATTTGATAAATGGCTATTCATCTCAAACTAATTATTAATTAAGTGGAGAATTGGTTAAAATTAAAATAACCTTTTGATGAAACATTCATAATATTAATAAAGATTATGCGCTTTCTAAATTTTATCTATTATATGATTTGAAATACAAGTAATTATACTTAAACCAAATTCTAAATATTATATCTAAAATAAATTAATACCAGCCAAATTCAAAACAACCATAACAATATAAAACGTAACCACCGAACCAATAATAATTTTTATATTTTTATTCATTTGTTTCCTAAACTTTAATTGAATGCCATTTTGTTATGAATATTCTCGAATTATTTGTTTTGCTACAAAAGCACCGTTAGAAATGCAAGCTTGTAAGAGGTAACCGCCAGTCGGAGCTTCCCAATCTAGCATTTCTCCAATCACATAAGTTTTTCTATTATTTTTGATCATAAAATTTTCATCAATGGATTCAAAGTTAATTCCTCCAGCAGTTGATATACAACGTTCTATTGCAAAAGGTTTTTCTAATATTAGTTTGTAATTTTTGATTATATAGGCCAACTTTTTTATTTCAAAAGTTTTTATCTGTTTTTTATTCCTTAATTCCACTATCAGTCCAATGGCTACGTTAGATAGTTTCAACGTCTTTCGTAATAAATTAGTAAGTGATAATTTGGGATGCTCACTTGAAAGTCTTTTTTCTATTTGATCAATTCTTAAATCGGGTTTTAAGTCAATAATTACTTCAGCATAACCGTTTTCATTAATATTTTCTCTTATAAAAGATGAAAGGGTGTATACTAAGCCTCCTTCAATTCCTTCAGTAGTTATTAGAAATTCACCTTTAAACTCTAAGTTTTTATGTTTTAATTTAATAGTTTTAAGAGGTTGTCCCCTGAATTTTTCTCTAAAAATATCTGTCCAATTAACATAAAAACCACAATTTGAAGGCTGAGGTTTTGAAATTTTTATATTTTCCTTTTCAAATATTTTTATCCAAGAACCATCAGACCCTAATTTTGGCCAGGATAATCCTCCTAGGGCAAATAAAGTTAAATCAGGCTTAACCAAAACTTCATTTTTATTATTGATAAAAACTAGATGATCTTTTTTCCAACCAACCCAATCATGGTTTGTGTTAAAAATAACTTTTTGTTCTTTTAACTTAGATAACCAAGATCTTAAAAGTGGAGAGGATTTGAAACTTTTAGGAAAAATTCTACCACTCGATCCTATAAAAGTATCTTCTCCTAATTTCTTACAAAAATCTCTAAGGTCCTCTTGAGAAAAACTATCTAATAATTTTTTAAACTTTTCTGAAGCTTTTCCATATTTTTTTATAAAAGTATTCTTTACTTCAGAATGTGTAATATTTAAACCTCCACGTCCTGCTAATAAAAATTTACGACCAACGGTTGGTTTTCTATCAAACACAGTCACGCAGAATTTATTCTTTGATAAAATGTAAGCGGCCATAAGCCCAGCAGGGCCACCTCCAACTATTGAAATATTAGGTTTCATAATTAAGAAATTGATATAAGTAGCTTTAGATGTGTATTATTTATCAAGATAACTGCAACAATAGTTAACTAATTTTTTAATCTCAACTTTAAAGGAAGAGTTCTTAGGAACATAAAAACTCATTCCTTCCTTTATTGTTTCCCAATTTTTACTATCTCTTAATTGTAATTCCATTTCACCAGATAAAATTTCCATATATTCTTTCTTTTCAGTACTAAATTCATAATTTCCAGGAAGCATAACACCTAGTGTTTTAATTGAGCCATCACTCAGACTAATGTTTCGGCTAACTACATTGCCTTCAAAATAAATATTAGCTATTTTTTTTACGTCCACATTTTTAAATTCATTCATAAGGTTACTTTCTTTTTTTTAAAATATACCAAATAAGTTATAGAATATATCTAGATAATAAAAAACTACATATATATATATTATGACGTATTATAAATCATAGAGTTTACTAATTTAAACTATGGAGTTTTTAGAATGTCTGTCTATGCAATAAAAGTATGGTTGTCAAAAAGCGAAAAGGACTGGTTTTTATATAGAGATTTAGAAGATCAAGTTGTGCATACTTATGATAGTAAAGAAAAAGCTGAAGAAGTAATTAACTTATTGGAATGTAATAGAGCTGAGATAACAGAAGAAATACCCCCGCAAGCACTTGCGAGATCTACGGAAAAAAAACAAAGACAAAAAATACAACAATAAAATAATCCAAAAAATGAACGAATTAAAAAATAAATCTTGGAAGGTTAGGTTTGAAGTAACTTTTTATGGAAACGACTCTAAAAAAGGAAACTTTAGAGAAATCAAAGAAGACTCTATTTCATTTAATGAGAACTTTGATATTAAAAATAAAGTTCCATTTGATAACCCTGAAAATGTTGAAATTAATTTTTTACTTTGGGTAGATAAATTGCCTATTGAAGAATTAACAAAAGTACCACATGATTATTATAGCAATGATGTAAAATATGATGAAGAATCAATTGAAGTTTTAGAAGTTATAAAATTATCCTAATTAGACTATGGAGGTGTTAAATGAAAATTCAAGGTGGATGTTACTGTGGTGAAGTTAGATATTTATCTTCTGGAGACCCTCAAGCGTCAATTCAATGTCACTGTAGAGAATGTCAATATATAACTGGAGGTAATCCTAATGTTCTTATGATTATGCCTTTAGATCAGTTTCAATTTACAAAAGGGACACCTAAAGAATTTAAAAGAAATGATATAGAAAATCCAGTAACCCGATTGTTTTGTAATAATTGTGGCACAGCTATTGGAACTAGAAGTCCTTTGAGAGAAAAATCAATTATTTTAAAAGTTGGAACTTTTGATGACCCTTCAGTTTTTAAACCCGAAATAGCTATTTTTACATGCGACATGCAAGATTTTCATCATGTTGATAGTGGTTTGAAATCTTTCAATAAAAGACCATAAAATTTTTAATGGTTTAAATGGTAATTGATACAAATATCCATGATATCTCTGTAATTATTCCAACATTTGATAGATGTGAATTGCTGAGAAGAGCTTTAGACTCTGTTTTAAAACAAACTCAAAAACCAAGAGAAATAATCGTAGTTGACAATGGATCAAAAGACCATACCTATGAAATGGTTTCTTCATTATTTTCAAATGTCATTTATTTAAAAGAAAAAAAAAAAGGTGTCAGCGCCTCAAGAAATAGAGGTATATCTAGTGCTAAATCTAATTGGATTGCTTTATTAGATTCTGACGATGTTTGGAAACCAGAAAAACTAGAAAAGCAAATTGCTTTTAATATTAATAATCCTAAATACAGATTAATTCATACTAACGAGATTTGGTATAGAAATAATAAATTTTTAAATCAATTAAAAAAACACAAAAAATCAGGGGGAGATATATTTAAAAATTCATTATCGTTATGTTGTATTTCTCCAAGTAGCACTCTTATAAAAAAAGAAATATTTAGTGATTATGGGTATTTTGATGAAAGTTTAGAAGTGTGTGAAGATTATGATATGTGGATACGAATTACAGCAAAAGAAGAGGTTGGGTATTTAGATGAACCTATGCTTATAAAACATGGAGGGCACAGTGACCAACTTTCAAAAAAATATTGGGGAATGGATAGGTTTAGGATATTTTCCTTGGAAAAAAATCTAAATGGTAATTGGTTTACTAAAGAACAAAGGCAAACTGTTATTAATGTTCTAATAAAAAAATTAACAATTTTGACTAATGGAGCAAATAAAAGAGGTAATAAAGAAATTTTAAAAGAATATAATGATAAACTTATTTTTTGGATAAATAAGATAAATGAATGAAAATTGTATAATTGATAGCTTTTCGATTAGATGGGTGGTTGCTTTAAAAGAAGAAGCTAAGACTATTATAGATCATTATAAATTAAGTGTTATAGATGGAAAAAGTTTATTCCCAGTTTTTAAAAATGTTGATGATACACATTGGCTTATTCTATCTGGGATAGGTAGACATAATGCTGCTGCTGCAACATCTTATCTTTATTCAATTAGCAAAGCATCAAAAAGTACCGCATGGATTAATATAGGCATTGCGGGGTGTGGTAAAGGCAATTATGGAGATCTATGTTTAGTGGATAAAATTTCAAATAACTATGGTAAAAATAGATACCCAATGACAATGTCTAGATCGGCTTTTTCGAAAATGCATCTTTTTACGTCTGACATTCCAATTAATAATTACTCATCTCAAGAATTAATAGATATGGAAGGGAGTGCTTTCTATGATATTGCTAGTAAATTCACTTCAAATGAATTGATATGTCTTATGAAAGTAATTTCTGATGGTCCTGAAAATAATCTAAAAGACCTAAATAAAGATCGAATTATAGATTTAATTAAATCAAATATAATTAATATTAAGAAAGTTATCTCTTATTATGAAAATTTGTCTCATTTTGATTTTCTCAGAAACAAAAAACCATATTTATATACCCAAATCATTTCAAGGTGGCATTTTTCAGTGACACAAAAATATCAATTAGAAAATTTATTAAGAAGAATAAAATCTTTTTTCCCTGATAATAACGTTTTGGAAATAATAAAAGATTGTGAGAAAGGTGCTTCAGTTATTGATATATTAGACTTTAAAATTAAACAAAGTGAAGTTGATTGGAGCAATTCTTGATTGAGACAATATATATTGAAAAAAAAATTAAAAATCATCCTAGAACAAAATCTATATTGTCAAAGTTTAAAAAAGCACGTTTTATCGAAATAGATAGATATGGAGAAATATTTAATAAAAGGAATCAGAATTTTAGAATTCAAAAATTTAGTCCAGACTTAATACTCGCTCATAAGGAGAGTGGATTAGTACTACCCGCTCCCGATGGTTTTGGAATAGGTAATTCCAAAAATTTTTATTTTTCTCATATGTATAATTGTATCTATGATTGCAGATATTGTTTTCTTCAAGGCATGTACTCATCAGCAAATTATGTTATTTTTGTTAATTTTGAAGATTTTGATAATGCCCTTGAAAAAGTCATTGAAGAAAATAAATCTTATAAAATTACATTTTTTTCAGGATATGATTGTGACTCACTAGCTTTGGAAAACGTTACAGGTTTTGCAAAGCATATATTGGGATTATTTAGAAAATATCCGGATATTGATCTTGAGTTTAGAACTAAAAGTCTACAAAAGGATCCTTTTATTTCCGGTAAATTCATGGAAAATATTATTTTAGCGTATAGTTTAATGCCGGAGGCAATGTCTTCTGCATTAGACAATAAAACACCAACAATTGCGAAGCGGATTGATATTATGACTACTTTAGCTGCAAAGGGTTGGAAAATTGGTCTTCGTTTTGATCCTTTAATACATGGGAAAAACTGGAAAAAATTATATGGGGAATTATTTGAAAAAGTATTCAATTCTGTGCCTTTAAAATCAATACATTCGGTCAGCTTTGGTGCATTAAGATTTCCAAAACAAATGTTTAAAAATATTACTAAACTTTATCCTGAGGAAAAGTTATTTTCAGGACCTTTATCTAATAATGATGGAATTGTTTCTTATGATCATGATATTGAAGAGGAGATGATATCTTTTTGTCAGGACATAACAACTAGGTATGTTGATAAGAGTAAAATTTTCAAGTGTTCGGTTTAATTTATAGGTTTTTCAATATGAAAGATAAATGTATTTTAATTACTGGAAGCTCCAAAGGAATAGGTTTGTCAATAACACAAAGATTATTGCAACTTGGGGCTAAAGTGATTGGAATAGCTAGAGATCATGATAGTATTAAAGTAGAAAATAAAAATTATATAAAATATACTTCTGATATCAGTGATTTGATCAAATTCGAAAAATCAATTAAAGTAATCTTAAAAAATCACCCAGAAATTAATGTGTTAATTAGTAATGCTGGCTATGGTGAGTTTGGTCCGCTTGATAATTTTTCCATAAAACAAATTAATAATTTTATTACTTCAAATTTAACATCCCATCTAATAATTTCTAAATATTTACTTTCTCATTTTAAAAAAATTAAAATAGGAGATATTATCTTCATTGGTTCAGAAGCAAGTTTGATGGGTGCCAAGAATGGCAGCCTCTATTGTACTGCCAAATTTGGATTAAGGGGATTGTCACAGTCTTTACGTAAGGATGTTGTTGGAAGTAATATACGTGTTTGTATTATAAACCCTGGAATGGTAAGGACTAGTTTTTTTGATAAGCTTAAGTTTTCTCCAGGTAATAAAACTGAAAATTCAATTAGTTTGAAAGATATTGCTGATACAACAGCAAATATTTTGTCTATGGATAGGAATACTGTTATTGATGAAATTAATATATCACCTGCAACAAAGTTAATTAATTTTAATTAATTGAGGCTAGTTTTAGTAATGGTAAAAAAATTTATAATTACACTTTTCTTAATTTGCTTTGCAAAAAGTTTTGTATTTGCTGAAACTATTGACATTAATAATGATGAAATAAAGAAATTAATAAAAAATAAAGTTCCCATTGTTGATATAAGAACTTCAGATGAGTGGGAACAGACTGGTATAATCCCAAATAGTATTTTACTAACTTTTTTCAAAAAAAATGGAACTTATAATTTTGAAACCTGGCATAAGAAACTTGGATACGTTATTGATATAAATAAACCTTATGTTTTGATTTGCAGAAGTGGAAGAAGAACTAAAATTATATCTCAAATGATAAATAACAAATCAGGTAAAACAATTTATAATGCAAAATATGGAATTAATTCTTGGATGCAGTCAAACTTAAAAACTGTGAAACCATAAATTATTAATGATATTTTATTCAATAATAGTAACGGCACGTCTATTTTTAGACCAAGCCATACTATTAGATCCCACAACAGCAGGCTTTTCTTTACCATAAGAAATAACCTTTATTCTGTCAGGATCTATACCTTGAATTACAAGATAATCTCTAACGGCAGTTGCTCTTTGCTCACCTAATGCTAGGTTATACTCACGAGTTCCTCTTTCATCACAGTGACCTTCAATTATAAAATTCAAATCACTATTAACTCTTAGAAATCTTGACTGAGAATCTAATAATATTTTTGCACTTGAATCTAATTCGGCTGAATCATAATCAAACAAAACGCGATCACCAACCGCAATTAATTTATCAGCAGCAGTTTGTTTGGCTTGAGCAAATAAGCTCTGTTTTTTATCAACTGAACTTGAACCTGAAGTTGATCCTGAACTTGAGGCAGATCCACTACTGGAGGATGTTGCAGCTGAACCACTAACAACCTTTTGTGATGCTGTTTCACATGCTGAGAGCAAAGCTAAGGTTCCTAACATGGCAAATATTTTTTTGGTCATTACAAACTCCTTAAATGAATCTTCCTAACTCTTGTCGGTTGCACAATATATTAATTAATTCCTAAATTCAACCTATTTTAGTCCTCTAATTATTTAGTTGGGTAACAGGGGTGACC
>Ga0255775_1004642_pt1 | contig 10747 bp, 10 predicted proteins | sample 011ome_26_FD_179973 | JGI IMG/M metagenome (GOLD analysis project Ga0255775, IMG submission 179973) | Coastal salt marsh microbial communities from the Groves Creek Marsh, Skidaway Island, Georgia - 011511BT metaG (version 2) | ecosystem: Environmental > Aquatic > Marine > Intertidal zone > Salt...
TCCTAGAATAAATTTAAAAGTTTTTTATTGCTCACTGGATAATCATTTAATGAAAAATGGGTATGCTTTATCTAATGACGGATTTGAGCAGAGTTTACTTGGCGGATATGACTATGAATTGTTACAAGATAGTATTAATTTAAGGAAATTTTTCCCAAATATCAAGTTATTTAGGTACGTGAACCTAGGTGTTTATAAGCATATTAAGTCAAAAGAGTATGATGCAGTAGTGTTTCCCCTTTGGGATAATGTGACATTTTTGTATTCTATGATTTTATGCAAAATTTTCAATGTTCCATATTTTTTAGCGGGGGACTCAACAACTTTAACTGATCAAAATTTACCATGGTACAAGAAGCATTTGAAAAAAATCATTTTTAAAGGACTTATTGTGAAAGGAGCTTCTGGATTTCTCTATAGGGGAAGTATTAGCCATCAATATTATGTTAAGTATGGGGCGGATTTAAAGAAAATGTTTTATTACCCGCCTGCAGTAGATGTTGATAGGATTTCTGAAATCAGAAAAAGAAATAAAGGCGCATACGACACTTTACGCAACAAGTATGGTATGAGCGCTTCGGAAAGTGTTTTTTTGTATGTAGGTCGATTTTCACGAGAAAAAAACATACCTGAGCTAATTAATTCATTTTGCGAGATTGAAAATCAAGAGGCAAAACTTTTTCTGATCGGAAGCGGTCCAGACGAACAGCGCATTAAGGACTTAGTGGCCAAGAGTAGTAATAGTAATATTAAATTAATGGGTTTTATGGATAAGAAAAATCTCTATGAAATATATAGCATTTCTGATTGTTTAATCCTGTCATCGACTTTTGAGCCGTATGGAGCTGTAGTTAGAGAGGCTATGTGCTTTGGAGTTCCGTGTATCGTATCAGACAAAGTTGGCGCAGCTTATGATATTGTAGATCATGAAGAGAATGGTTATGTTTATCCATCCGGCGATACCCAGAGACTTACGTTATATATGAATGATATTATAGGTCGGGCGCAAGATTTTAGTTCCAAGTCAACCCAGAAGATGCAGAATTTTAAATCTTCAGTGTCAATTGATGGATTGGTTAAAGCCTGTCAAAGTTTAAGCTAATTATTGCATTTACCATATGAAGAAAACCTTATCAGAAATTAAAAAATACGGACTTAAAGGTGAAAAAGAGCCATTCTCCTTTGATAGATTCTTTTCGCGTTATCTAACATGGCTGTTCCTCAGAATGGAGTTAAGCGCAAATCAAGTTACAGTTTTAAGTTTAATTGTAGGATGTATGGGCGGAGTGTTTTACGGAATGGGTGGCTATATCAGCGCCCTGGTGGGAGGTGCGCTTGTTTTTTTGTTTATTGTTTTGGATTCAACAGATGGCGAGATTGCCAGAATAAGGGGGCAATCTTCTATTACCGGGGTATATCTAGAGTCCGTAACCGACTCGTTTGTTATGCTTGTGTACTTAATGGGCTTTGTTTATGGTTCATATGATCAGAGTAATGTGGAATTTATGCTCTTTTCGGGGGTGTGGTTGGTGATTGTATATTACATGAATGAGTACATTGATTATGCCGCATATGCTGTAGTTGCAATATCCAACAGAGTATCTAGCAAGGACTTGATACGGCTAGATCATATTAACCTTTCTCCTAGAAGGTTAACAGATCATTATAAAAGAGACAGTGTTTTACAATACTACTTTGGGCTACTTGGCTTTAGGGGGAAGTTCTTTGGTCAAATGTCTGTGTTTTTAGCCACTTTACTGATTGCAGTTTTGGAGTTTGTTTTGTGGAGTTTGGGTGTCGGTTCAGCCAAATATATAAGCGATGCTTATATTTTGTGTTTAACGTTTTTAATTACAATATCGTTTACTTGTAGGCTCTATATAATTGTGACATCTGGCCTGATAGACGAGTGGGTGGATAATGGCAATACGCAATAAAATGAACAGCATGAGAGAATGACGCTTAGTGGTATTGCAGCAGCGACTATTTTTGTAATTGTTGCCATGTACAATTTTTTTGTAAAAAATTACAGAACTTCAATACTGGGTTGGGTGTCATTTATATTCTTTATGATTTTTTTCGGCCTTTTGTGGCTTGATAGCACTCATGTCAATAATGATGTTTTTGCATTGGCGATATCAAGCGTATATTTAGTATTTTCTGCAGTCTCAAATTTGACAATAGTTAGAAGCAAGAGGCCTGCTAAAGAGAGAATTGGCATACATACTAACCTTGAATGCCGACTTATTTTTTTTGTTCTTTTAATTCTTTTCGCCCTTTCTTTGCTATCGTTGCTCTTAAGAATCCACATGCATGGCTATATTTTTTTAGAAGGTGATTTTTACTCTAAGGCTTTGGATACTAGCTCCGGATTGCTTAATAGGGTAATCATGTCAATTAGTTTAAAAACTGTACTTTTGAGTATAGTTATTTCTTTTGCATCTTATATTTGTTTCCATAAAAAATCTTTTTTAATATTAAGTGTACTTTTTGTCGCTGTATTTTTAATCTCTGGTCTTTTGACTGGCGGAAAGAGTGCAGTTTTTGTGTTAATTGTGTTTACATCATTGCTGCACTACTATAGTTTTAGATCGTTTTTAAGTATTAAACTTTTCTCAATGGTATTTCTAGCGTTGACTGTATTTGTCTTTTTCTTTGTCAACTATGTGCCAAATTTCCTAGGTAGTGTTGAGGGTATTTTGGACTTAATTGTAAAAAGAATTTTTACTGTTCCGGCATCCCAATTGTCTTACGTAATGCATCATTGGAGTGGCTCTGAGAGCTTCCAATTTGGGTACACTTTCATTGAGGAAGTTGCTAGGGTATTTTCTCAGATCGGCATATATGACAAGGTACCGTTAACAAACGAGGTAATTGCAAACAGAATAGCTGGCAGAGATGAAGATATCATTATTACAGGTGCGGCATACACTGTTTTTGGAAATGGGTATATAAACTTTGGTTTAGCCGGTATGTATATGTATGCAGTTATATTTGCCATTATTATTACCAAGATCCATAATCAGCTAATAGCAAAAAAATCTATAAGTTTAGTGCGATTTTCTATGTACATATTCTTTTTATTCCAACTGTTTAATATAATCTTGGGCAGTGGAAACATTATATTGCAGATGGAATCTGTAATATTGAATTTAATTGTTTACTTCTCACTGTTCTTTGCTTTTTATTTGCTTTTGAAAGGAGTGAGGTTTCTTTTGTTGCAAAGGTCAGAATGCTAGGTAGTAGCGCTTTTCTATTCTTTGGAAGCATATCTGGAAAGATTTTTCTTTTTATTCTTCAGTTACTACTTGTTAGAACGTTGGATACTGAGCATTATGCGGCATACGTGATTTCAATAGGCGTCATAAATATCCTGGTAATTGTTTCTTCAATGGGGCTCTCGCAAGCATCAATAAGATATTTGTCAATATATGGTCATCATGAGAGGGATGATTTAGCACAGTCCCTGATGATACTTATCGTCATAACTGTGCTGTGTATTGGGCTAATCTTATCAGCACTTGGATACTGGTTTTTTGATGATATTGACTCTATTTTTTTCAAGTATTCACTGAAAGATTCTTTGTATATGCTTCTTCCGATAGTTTCCGTCCTTGCTCTATTTAACGTTTTATCTGAATCTTTAAAGGGATTAGGGCGCCCAAACAGTTTTACAGTTCTTCGACTTGTGTTTTACCCACTGTTTCTGTTGATCTTTTCTTATTTTTTTATTCAGACTTTAAACAAGGATTTGTCATCGGTCATATTGGCGCAGTATATGACTGTGTTTTTTTTCTTATTGCTTGTGTTGTATGCGATATTTCATTTTATTGGACTTCGCTTTAACATAATACTCTTGAAAGAGGTAAATCCTAAGAAGGTGTTTTTGTTTTCAGCGCCCATCATGTTCAATAGCCTCATGGTTGTTCTTTTTCAAAAGTCCGATATTTTTATGCTAGGGTATTTTTCCGACAGCTTGTCTGTTTCTGTGTATTCTGTAATTACCCAATTTAACGAGCTGCTAGTAATGCCGCTTACGTCTATAGCGGCAGTATTTTCCATTACGATCTCCACATACTTGTATCGTCAAAAAAGCAAAGAATTGGGTGTTTTATCAAGGCAGGTTTCCAAGTGGATTGTGTTGGTCACAATGGCTATATATCTGAGCCTTATTCTGTACGGTAATAATGTTTTACTAGCTTATAAAGATGAATTTATATTTGGAGGAGAGGCGTTAGTAATACTTGCTACAAGCTATATGTTGTTAATTCCATTGGGTCTTAGCTCCCATATCTTGATTTACTCTGGCATGTCTGGATATTATGCCAAAGTTAACCTATTTTTCTTGACATTGAATGTCATATTGAATTATGTCTTGATTCCAAAATACGGTATTGAGGGGGCGGCTATTTCAACAGGATTGTCAATGTTTCTCTCTCATATTGTATTCTCCTATACTGTATACAATAAATTCAATATAACATTAGTTGATTTAAGTACATTGAAAATAATGACTATAGGGCTATTTGTATTTATATTTTTTAAGATGGCTATACCTGTTACAGAGACAATATTGGGCGTAATAGTTGGTTCAGCCTTTGTCTTGCTTTTGGTAGTATTGCTTGCTATAGCTGCACGAGTTATTACTTCTCAAGATATCGGTGATTTAATTTTAATAAGGCAAGAAAAGAAGGTACAGGATGATGTATGAAAAAATAAAGATGACTGTTTTTATGTTTAGTCACTCTAAGGGGATCAAGGGAAAGACGCAAGTTCTGTTGACAATTGCTAGATCAGTTATTGGACGCAAAGGAAAGGAGTGCGTACTGGAGTTAGAGCATGGTGTATTTCATTATAAAGAGGGTCTTGGTGAGCTGAGTTCATATTATGAAGTGTATTACAACAAAGATTACTCTCCAGAATATTTCGATCAGTTTGACTTGTGTAAATCAGATGTTGTAATTTTTGATATAGGGGCCAATATCGGAATAACATCTACGTACTACTCTGACATATTTCCTAATGGCGTTATTCATTCATTTGAACCCAATCCAGACACATTAATGAGGTGTGAAAAAAACACAAGAAATCATAGTAATATTACTCTTAATAAGGTGGCACTTTCTAAGAGTGTCGGCAGTGTGCTTTTTGAAGATAATGGCGGCACTAGTAGCCACATATCGGATAAGGGTATTCGCGTACAGACTAACACATTAGACCAGTATGTCAAAGATTGCCGAATCAAGCATATAGATTTAATGAAAATCGATGTTGAGGGGGCTGAGGAGATGGTGTTGGAAGGTGGGATTGATTCATTGCCAATAGTTGATAATATTATATTAGAGGTGCACAGTAGAGATCTTTATAAAGCCGTTCGACTTATATTGGAGTCAAACAAGTTTGAATTAGTATTTAAAAGAGAGATGAAAAATACTTGCATGGTGTATTGGTCCAAGGCGGTCAACAAAGCATGAGAAAATACAAAGTACTTATCGAAGATGCTTTTGCCTTGGACAATCCGGCTGGCATAGGCTATTATACAAATGGCTTATATAAATCGTTTGAGAAAAATAGTGATTTTTTATTGTGTAAGATCCCTGAAAAAAAGATTTTGCATAGAATACCAAATAAATTTTTCAAAAAAATAGCGTATATATTTTGGCTTAATACCTTTTTCTTGTTGTGGCTTTCGGTAAAAAAAATCGATGTTGTTCATTTTACAAATTACCTAATACCTTTTATCCGACTTAAAGGTTGTAAGTATGTTGTTACAATCCATGACTTGTGGGACGATAAAAATCTTCTGCCCAAATTTTATGGGGCGTATATAAAGTTTGTGATACGCCATTCATTAAAAAGAGCGCATACTGTCTTAACCGTAAGTAATGCAATTAGAGAGCAGATACTGAGAGAGTTTTCTATATCCGATGATAAAGTAGTTACAGTCTATGAGGGCTATGAGGCAAATATAGTGATAAATCCTGTGGCATTCCCCCAGCATCCATCTGGATATATTTTATTTGTTGGAACGCAATCAAAACAGAAAAATATCGAAACACTACTGCGCGCTTTTTCAGATGCTAGCTCCACTTATCAGGGGAATTTGGTGTTAATTGGAAAAAAAGGAGATAGTACCGAATGGATTGATAACTTCATTAATGAAAGTCAACTGTCTTCAAGAATTTTTAATATGGGGTATTGCAGTCGAAATGTAGTTTGTGACTACATGTCGTCAACATCGTTATTTGTTTTTCCGAGTTTTTATGAGGGGTTTGGGATTGGGCTACTGGAAGCTATGTCTTATAATTTGCGAATTCTAGCTTCTGATATACCTACTACCAAAGAAATTGCCGGCCAATCTATACATTACTTTAGTCCTGTAGATAGTTACGAATCTCTTGCAAGGGAAATTATTTCTTTAACATTGGAAAATAAGGATAAAGACGCAGATACAAGGAGTCAAAGATATGACGCCATTCTGTCGAAACTTAATTGGGAAAATTCGGCAGACTTGCATATGCGGGAATATTTCCGAAACTTTTAACTTTATCGGTATGAATAGAAGGAAAGTGCTAGTTGTCACCACTAGAGATATGTTTCCAGTTAATAGGGGGGATAGCATTCACAATTATAATTTAGTGAAATATTTATCAAATTATTTTGATATTACCGTACTTTCTTTAACACAAAATGACGAACAAAGTCAGAAAGTCAAGACTACAAAAAACAGAATAGGTTTGTTTAAAACAATTAAACACTCTAGAGCTCTGGCTTTTTTTGGGGTGATTTCTGCACTTGTAACAAATCGGCCTATGCAGGTTGGCTACTATTCGAATAAATTATTTAAAAAGATGGTGGAAGAGCATATGAAGGATGCGCATATAGCAATCTTCCACCTGGTTAGGTCGTATAACCTTGTTCCAAAAAAATGTAATATCCCCATTATCATGGATATGGCAGACGCCCTATCTTTGAACTATGCTAGGTCTATCGATAAGGGTAATATCAATTTTGCACTAAGATGGGTATATAATACTGAGATGAATAGGATTTTAGATTATGAAATTAGATCTATCAAAAGGTTTGATCGAGTATTTTTGCACACTAAGAGCGACAAGGATTACCTACTTGACAGGGAGAGCTCCATACTTGAGGAGAAGATTGAACTATCTACACAGGGGGTGAACTTTGACTTGTTTCGAACAAGGCCTGATTCTAGTAAGAATAGCTCCTTTTTAAGGAAGAGAGTGGTATTTGTTGGAACCATGAGTTATTTGCCAAATATCAAAGCAGTACTTTTTTTTGCAAATAAAGTCTTTCCTAGTATTTTGACAAGATTTCCAGGTGCAAAGTTTTATGTTGTTGGCTCAAACCCGCCCAAACAAGTATCCAACTTGAGTAAACAGCCTAATATCTGCGTTACTGGGAGAGTGGATAGTGTTTACGATTATTATGCAGATTCCACGGTGAGTGTTTGTCCAGTTAATATTGGGGCGGGTATTCAAAACAAGATACTAGAGTCAATGTCGGTCGGAGTTCCTGTCGTTGCATCAACGATGTCTTCTAGTGGGCTACTAGATGGATACCAGGATAGTATTTTGATTGCTAATGATGTTGATGAGTGGGTTGATTGTGTGATCAGGATGTTTACCGACTTTTCTTTGTATGAAGAAAAGTCTCGAAAGGCTGGTGAATATGTTAGAAAAAATTACGACTGGAGTTGCGTGTTAAAGCCATACAAAGAATCCGTTGATTTAATGACGAATAAAGAGTGGTATGAGTAAGAGGTTTATACCATTCTCTCGGCCTGATATAGGTCAGTTGGAAATTGATGAGGTGGTTGATACATTAATGTCTGGATGGATAACTTCAGGACCGAAGGTCAAGCAGTTTGAGGCAGATTTTGAATGCTTTATTGGAGGTGGGGTTAGTGCAATAGCTGTCAACTCTGCGACAGCTGGCTTGCATTTGGCGCTCGAAGCGTTAGGCGTCTCTGAAGGTGATGAAGTTATTGTTCCAAGCCTAACATTCACTGCGACAGCAGAGGTGGTGCGATATTTAAATGCTGATGTTAAAGTGGTAGACATTAGTTCGGATTCGTTGAATGTAGATATTGCAGCAATCAGGGCGGCTATCACTCCTAAGACAAAAGTAATAGTGCCGGTGCACTTTGCAGGCTTAAGTTGTGATATGGATGAAATTTTATTATTGGCCAAGGAGTTTGATTTAAAGGTAGTGGAAGATGCAGCGCATGCGTTACCAACAGTCTACAAAGGCAGTGTAATTGGATCTCTTGCATCTGATGTTACCGTATTTAGCTTCTATGCCAATAAAACTATGACAACCGGAGAAGGGGGCATGGTAGTTACTCGTAATTCAGATTTGGCCAAAAGAATGAAAGTTATGCGCCTGCATGGCATTGATAGAGATGCGTTTGATCGATTTCAATCTCGACATCCTGCTTGGTATTACGAAGTTGTCGCACCGGGGTTTAAATATAATATGACCGATATCGCTGCAGCAATAGGCATTCATCAGCTAAAAAAGCTACCAAGATTTTTAGATAAAAGGCGGCATCTGGCAAAACGATATTTTGAAACATTGGTAGACCTTCCTGTGATACTTCCTTCGGATGATGTGGACGGAGGGCAACATTCGTGGCATTTATTTGTAATTCGTTTGCAAAGTGGTGCCTCAATAAGTCGAGACGAATTAATCCAATTTTTAAACGACCGAGGAATTGGTACAAGTGTTCATTATGTACCCTTGCATCGTCAGCCTTACTGGCGTGATCGATATGAATTAACCAATGACATGTTTCCAGAGACGGATGCAGCTTATCAGTCTATGATTAGCATCCCTTTGTATACTGCAATGTCTGATGAACAGCAAAACAGAGTCATTCGAGTATTGTGCGAAGCATTGACATGATTAAACGATCATTCGACTTTATTACCTCTTTTTTCGGACTAGTGTTGTTGATACCTGTTTTCGTATTAATTGCACTTTGGATTAAAGGAGATTCGAAAGGTCCTGTATTTTTTCGTCAAAAACGCGTTGGCTTTCGAGGAGTTTCATTTCGGATTCATAAGTTTAGAACAATGGTTATGGATGCAGAAAAAAAAGGAAGGCAAATAACAGTTGGAGTAGATTCACGAATTACTACTGTTGGGGTTTTTCTTCGTAAATATAAGTTAGACGAGCTCCCGCAGTTGATTGATGTGCTTGCTGGAAATATGAGTTTAGTTGGCCCTCGCCCCGAAGTCCCAAAATATATTGATTATTATTCTGAGGACGAAAAACATGATGTGCTTTCTGTTAAGCCAGGAATTACTGATAATGCCTCTATTGAATTTAGAGATGAGAACGAGTTGTTGGCTAGCTCTAAGGATCCTGAGGTCACATATATTAATGAAGTGTTACCAAAGAAAATCGCCCTATATCGTAAATATGTGAGAGAGTGTTCTTTTTTTGGTGATGTAGCGATTATATTTAAAACAATTTTTCTGATAATTAAGAAGTAGTTTATATCACTGTCCAATCTTGATCACTCCAGCTTTGAAGATATCTCATAGCGCTAGTTTCTGATTTCCAATCACCTCTAAGCATAATTTTCTCTAGTGGGATATTCCTATCTAATAAGTCAAGTGCAGCGCCAACTCTAAATGAGTGGCCAGATAGCTCCCCAATTTGATTCAGGCCAGCTTGCTTTTGAAGACTTTTTAAAATATGATTAATTGATGCAGGCGTAAGAGACAGGTTAGTAGATAGATTTCGCTTGAAACTTTTAAGTATGTGGCCACTATCTTGACCTATTGCTAGCGACCAGTTTAAGATCATTTCAGATAGTTCATCGGATATTGGAATTATTTTCCCTTGATTGTATTGATCAGTTTTAGAGTGTCTTAGTAGGAGCGCATGCTTATGATTGCCATGATGTTGCAAGTCTTCAAATTTAAATTGACATATCTCAGAGCGTCGACGCATGGTTTCGTAGCCGAGTTGCAAAAGCAGTTTGTTTCTGAGGCCAACAATATCATCAGGACAAACATTTTTAAGTTTGATCAAAATATCATAAGTTAGAGGTGTCGCTTGTTTTTGGGGCCTTCCATATTTTCTACGAATTTTCTTAAAAGTTAGAATAACTATAGGCTCTTTTGTTAGGTTGTAATTCTTACTTAGACCAAAAATACTACTTAGGCTGCCTAGACGCCTTTGTATAGTTGCAACAGTCAACTCTTTACTCATTGATAATAGGTAGTCTGCAAACTGTGAATCGCTAATATTTAGCGGATCGTATTGATATTTCTGACACCAGTTGGCATAATGCATATAATCTGATCTGTAAGATCTAATTGTATTGGGAGCATAAGCACCCTCTAAAGAATCGAATAGGAGATTTATTTTATGCATTTTATATTCCAATTGGTATTTTAAATACTATTATATACTATCTTTATGATTTCATCTAGACAAATTAAAGCGGCGCGAATGCTGCTTGGTTGGAAAGGTCAGGACTTGGCTGATAAGAGTGGTGTTGGAGTAACCACATTAAGAAGATATGAGACTCAAGAGGGAATACCAAATGCTAATGCATTTGTCATTAAAGCTATTAAAGACTGCTTGGAAAGTGAAGGAATTGTGTTTTCTGGAGACCCTGTTAAGAGTCCAGGAGTATCACTAAACCAAAAGAATTAGCTAGAACTATTTCGTCGTTTTTGCACTTCAAATAACTCGCCTAGAGTTT
>Ga0255775_1004647_pt1 | contig 10743 bp, 15 predicted proteins | sample 011ome_26_FD_179973 | JGI IMG/M metagenome (GOLD analysis project Ga0255775, IMG submission 179973) | Coastal salt marsh microbial communities from the Groves Creek Marsh, Skidaway Island, Georgia - 011511BT metaG (version 2) | ecosystem: Environmental > Aquatic > Marine > Intertidal zone > Salt...
GTGACTTGACTGCAAACATAGAAGCAGACTGTGTGTCCAAGATAGCTTTATCTTTCAGAGGGCCATTGGGACAATGTAGTTGGATAGCAAGAGCCAAGGACTCTGCTGCATCTTTGATATCATCTACTTCTTTTGATCCTGATGGGTTGAACTCTTTGTTTGTGAATGACATTGTTGTCTCCTTGATATCGTCTACTTCTTTTGATCCTGATGGGTTGAACTCTTTGTTTGCGATGGGTATTGTTGTCTCCTTTAAGTTTAAATAGGGCATTGTTGTCTCCTTTAGGTTTAAATTAAGACGAGCCTTTTATACACATGTTCAGGTGCTTTGGTTAAACTAGGTCTACGATCTCACAGCTATCCCCAGAGCAAGCTAATGTCTGGCTACCTGATGTGTTGTCCTCTTGCTCGTAGTCAGCAAGCAAAGACCAGTCGATAGCCTTAGGCATCAAAGACAACAGCTGCTCGTACTCAGACTTACCACAGTCCTGATAGGGAGCCTGTTGGTAGGTGTGATCTGAGTGTGGCAAGAAAGACACACCACTCATTTCATCGAAGTGTCTGTACACGAATGCACCTACGTCTACCCACTCACTGTCACGAACTGAGATAGTCACCGATGGTTTGTGTTCACACCAGTGTCGCTGATAGGTAAGCCATGTCTCTAGTTGTTCGATAGCTGTTGTATCATTACGGGTAACAGCATTGTCTGGTGACTTCATAGGGAAGCTGAACACTGTAGTCTGATCTGGCTTCATGACACATGGCTCACTAGGGATACCTTGGTCAATCATGAACTGAGTCAAGGGGTCTTTGTTGTCTCCTCGAACGGTTCGGATGTAGTAATTATTGTGTCTGGCGTGTATCCCAGAGGCTGAGTCAACGAGTTGGCTGACTGTTCCCGATGGCTTAACACAGCTAATAGCAGCAGCAACAGGAATATCGAGAAGGCCAGCCCACTCAGCATTGGTTTCAATTGCAATCTCACGTAACTTCTCCAATGTTTTATCTAGGCCAGCGTTCTTGCTAGTCATTAGGGGGTTATCCATAATGCCTGTCAGGCTCACACCTAGCAGACGTTCAGCTTCTGTATTGTCAGCCCAGACCTTACGTAGATAGGGCATCTTAGTGTAGGTAGACTGGATCGTACCTAAGATGGTAGCCAGTTTCACCTTACGGGCTAAGGTATCGAAGCTATCTGTAGCTCGTACAACAACCTCTGTTAGGTTACAGAACTGATTAGGGCGGAGGATGATCTCACTACACGGGTTGGTCCCGAACTCATAGTTAGCATCCCGGCGTCCGTTCTTCTCTGCCTGTTTCTTAGAGGCTTGGCGGTTAAAGATACCACGTTCACCTGACCCTGACTCAACCAAGGCTGTCCATTCCCGCATGAATGACATAGCATCTGGCTTCTCAGTGTACGACACAGAGTTGTTAGCTAAGGCACGTTGTGGGTTGTTCTCCCACCATGCACCTGACTTAGCATGACGCATACGATCATCACTCAGGTTAGACAGAGAGATCATAGCACTACGACGAACACCACCTACAACAACCACCTCACCGATCTTACACATCAAGTCGTGGCATTCAACGGACGATAGCTTACGTCCCTCTGCTGCACGAAAGGTATTAACAGCGAAGTTAAACAGATCAATCAGAGGCGCTGGGCCAGAAGCCCGTCCACCGAAGGTCTTAAGTCGAGCACCAGCTAATCGGACCTTAGACACATCCCACTTAGGGATCTCACCACTATACAGGAGTGCAATAACTTGACGCAGAGCCTTAGCCCAACCTTCCTTACTGTCCTTAACGACAATGACCGACTCACTCTCGAAGAGCTTAGGCACTTCTGGGAGCTTGCTGATGAACTGTCTCTCGACGGAGAACCCAACACCAGTACCACACAACAAGATAAACATAGCCTCATCGAAGGACTTAAGGTCATCTACGGGTAGGTAGCTACAGTTATACATGCAGGTGTTGTCTCGTGCAGCGGCAGGACCAGCTGTCATGAGTGATCGCATAGATGGCATTACCTCAAGGTTAAGGATAGCTTCTTCGATCTGCTTGATGTAACTGTTGTCACCTGCCACAGGCTTAACGATGTTGTCGATGTAACGGGAGACTGTCTCACCCCAGTTCTCTCGTCGTCCCTCTTTGTCTAGCCACCGTGCGTACCGTGAGGTAGCGATGAAAGTCTGGTAGTCTGTTGGTAGTAGGTTGCTCATTCACCACGTCCTCGCATTGTTTTATCTTCTTCTAACCAGACCATACGGTCAATGTCTTCTCGGCTAATGCCAATGTCCTTTAGTTCCCTATCGGACAGTTGGTTCAGTATCTTGATTGCCTGTCGATGCTCTGACCACATCACACAGTATCGCATGAACCTTACTAATATATTATTTACCCATCTCTTCTTCATCGGTTATCTCCACTGCCTTGAAGAACACCTCGTGACTGCCTGTCATTCAGCTTATCCATGTTAGTCTGCATCACTGACTGTAGGTCACTGTAGAAGTAGTTAGCAATAGCTGTAGTATAGAACAACACATCACCTAACTCCTTTACAATATCTTTCTGGTTGATTGACTTGTTGTCCCTCACCATCTTCTTGACCTTCTCAGCCACCTCTCCTGCTTCCCCTACTAGGCCTAAGACATTCTCAACTAGACGGTCCTTACCTTTGACTAGGATCTTATCCTCTACCCAATATGAATAGTCAGTGGCTGATACGTCTACGATCTTGAAGGCGTCAATGTCCTCTTGTGTAATCATCGTATAGTTCCTTGTTTAATTATCATTGTCCATCATTTCGATTGGCATATCTTGAAAGAAGAAATCCTCTAGGTCAATGTCACCCCTGTTAACAAGGATGTCTAAGACTTCTACCTCTTCTAGGTCTGCCCTAGCTAGGACGCCAAGCAATCCGTAGCTAGTTATGAGTAACTCTAGTTGCCCTTTGTAGTCGAACATTAGTTTACCTTACTTGTATTTGAAAGATCACGCATCGTAAACGTAGTCACCGCCAATAGTGACCCCTTCAATGTTTGAAGATACTATATTTGATTCAGAATAAGCATCATCGAAATTATCGTATAACATTTCAGTGTGCTCTAGCTCACCGTCAACCTCAGCTAAGTAAACTACACAATAAGGATGTTCACCTGTGCTGTTGATAGTATAATCTGGATGTTCGAATGGACCTTCGAGAACCTTATGCAAGGTGATACTCATTTCCTTTTCCTTTCTCTTAACCATGTCTCAGGTATAACTTTATCTGCGTACTGAAAGCCATGCTTCTTGCACCACATACCGTAAGTTGTCTTGCTACCCTTGTATAGCTTTGCCTTACTATTCGTAAAGACAAACCTTATATCGTACTCAGGATGTTGAGACTTAACTGCTAAGTGTTTAGCTCTGTCCGAAGAAATGAACCGTCCTTTTGTCTCAACTACTATACCATTGTCAAGAACAAAGTCAGGTGTGTAGGTCTTTATCTTAGGATCTACCCACTTGATCTTTAGTTTCTCGTACTCGAAGTGGATACCCTTCTCTTTAAGGAAGGTTGCTGTATCCTCTTCTAGGCCTGATCGGTAGCCAGCAAGAAGTGCTCTCTTGCGTAGCTTACTCCTCATCTATAGGAACCTCTGGAACCTTAGGCTCATACACGACATCAACTAGGAACTGTGGACCGAAGCTATAGATAAACTTACGAGCCTCAGGCCAGCATTCTTTCTTGAACTCACAGTAGCTGCACATCATAGGCAGCTTAGTGTTCGGACTTGACTTGGACTGAGGCACTGGTTCGTAGCGTTCTTCAGGGATGTCCCCTGCTACAAGTGCCTTAGCCTCTAGCATTTCATGCTCTTTGGTCTTTAAGTCCTCTGTGAAGTCATGCACATCTAAGCAGATATGTCCGTTCTGTTTGTCGATAGCAAGGAAAGCACCGTGTGTCTTGTTAGTTACAAGTGGATCATCCTTACCTGCATAGACATAAGAACTAAGCTGACTGATGTAACCGAAGGCATCGTCATCTCGTAGTGTACCGTCCTTGAACTTCTTGAAGGCAAAGGAACTACAAGACTTAACGTCTACAGTCATACCATTAATCACACAGTCACGATGGCCTTTGATACCGTGAACATCAAGACGATCTTGTTGTCCTTTAACATCATGACCTGCTGCGATAGCAATGGCTAGTGCCAGCTCTTCGATCATATCCCCATAGAAGAACTTGAACAAGGTACTGGCGTTAAGTGGGATAGAGGAGTCAGCCTTGTTGACCTTGTACCACAGTTTACGTTTACATGGTGTCCCGATAGAGGACAGTGAGAGGTAAGCCCTAGGCTCTTGGGGTTTACTGAAGCGTTGGTTAGCAGCCTGTGAGATGTTAGAGCCTAGGGTAGAACCAACTACCCCAGACCAACCACCTTCACCCTTGATAACCTCGTGCATGTCAGCAACAAGCGTGTCGATGGTTTTCATTTAGAAGCCCACCGCTTCGTTATCTTTGACGTACTCTACAAGTTCGAGTACCTTCACACTGACTAGGCTAGTCCGGGTGTACTGCTTACCGTCACCACCTGTGAATGTAGTAATCAGGTTAGTACACTCAGCTACAGTACCGTTACCGATAGAACCCATGTCTTCTGCCCAAGGGTTGCCGTCCTTGTCTGTGACCTTAGGCTCACCACCTGCTTGCTCAAGCACTCCACCGTCCTTCTTGACAACCTTGTGAGGACGGACGTACTTAACTACCATCTCACCATCCATGATACGCTTCTGGTTAGGTTGCTTCTGTGAGCCTGAGTCTTTGAGCTTTTTCATCTGCTCTTTGTCGAGGACTTGGTTGACTGTGTAAGCACCCTCTGTCTTCTGGTATGCTCCACCGTATCCTTCGAGGTCTCGGTTACCCTCTGAGAGACGTGCCCATTCGATTGGACCAGTTGTTGTAACTTCTTTGTATGTTGTTTTAGCCATTGGTTTTCCTTTGGTTGTTAGGGGCCATACTTATATATTAATACGTACAGTAGTCTGTGTCAATAGTTAATGTGTATCTTTCCAAGATTTTCCTATGGAAGATTCTCCTGCGAGGGGACACATGATTCCTAGGTGTAGTCCTGCCCACTCGATAGCATCTCGTTGTATCTTAGCTAACCTTTCTGCATCTTCTAAACTCCCTCTTATCTCTGTTTGCCATTCGTCATGTACCCAAGTGCATATCTTAAAGTCAAGCCCTTGTTTACTTGCCTCTTCCATCCAGCGTCTAGTTGCATACTTCATAACGAGGGTCTCCCCGTTCTGCAACATACCCGCTAGTGTCTTGTGTTCGCTGGGTACTACAACCCTGCGTCCATCGTAACCTTTGAAGTAACCCTGTCCTGCTATCTCAGGGATAACTCTCTTCTTTAGTTTAGCTAGGCCTTCAATACTCTCAGTGAAGTTAGCTACAGCCTTACCTGCCTGTCCCATGTTAGTCTTTAGGATCTGTGCAATCTTAGCTGTACCTGCCCCTAGTAGGAAGGCGTAGATAAAAGTCTTAGCCATGTCCCTCGTGATACCGTTAAGACCTAGAGCCTTACGGTTAAGGTTATGGATGTCTGTCTGATCCTCACTCTTACCTTCGATGATAGCCTTGATGTACTGCTTACTCTCCATGATGTCAGCAAGTATTCGTAACTGGATACCTGAGGCATCCGTACCTACAAGATAGCAGCCCTCTGGTGTAGTCCATAGGTCTCTGAACCTACCGTCATAGTCTGCCTTCACCTTCTCTACTGCTGTCTTAGGTTGACCGTGGAACACACTAGGGATGTTGCCCATGTTAGGGTTACGGTGTGCCATACGTCCTGTCCAAGACCCTATGTGCATGAACTGACCGTGGATACGGGTGTCACTGCTACTTGAGAAGGCCTGTAGCCACTCTGAGAGGGTGCTTCTGCGTCCTTCTAGGGTGAGCCACTCAGCGAGAGCATGTGCACCCTCAGGGGCACTCTCAGGTAGTGTCTTTAGGTTCTCCTCTGATACTGTCCAGCCATACTTCTCGTAGTAGTCTAGCTTGTCTAGCTTACCGTCACGGATAGCCGTGCGGTGACCTACCGTCTTGTCGATAGGGTTCCACCCTGCATCCCACAGTCTCTCGACACGTTGCTTAGTCGAACCGGGGTTGAATGTTATGTAGTCGTAACACAACAGCATGTCACCTACAACCTTCGTCCTAGGGTAGGTGTTGATGGCATCTGCTACATTCTTGAACAACTCACCGTTAGCCTTACTACGGTACTTGATCTCCTTGACTGTTTCTAGTTTAGGTGGGAAGGCCTGATGGATACGTTCCTCTAGTTCTTGTAGCCTCTTAGTTATCTCTAGGTGCATTGCCTCTGCACTGTTGATGTCGAACTCAAAGCCACCCTCGTGCATCTCTTGACAGATTATTGCTACGTCATGCTCTAGACGCATAGCTTTAGACCACTGCTTATCTTTGACCTGAGAAGAGAAGTGTTTGAACAACTGCTCAGTCACCTCTACATCACGATGGCAGTAAGATAACATCTCATCTGTCAGGCCACCCTCGAAGTCTTTGAAGTTATCCTTAGGGTAACCTAACCTCTCTCCCCATGTGGCTAGGCTGTGTGATCCGATACCGAAGTCAACAGTCATGGATACTACAAGAGTGTCAACGATCTTAGTCATGTCGATCACTGGCCCTACGATCCTATTGATAACAGGCCCATCGAAGTTAATGAAGTTATGGCCTACCCACCGGGTAACTTTCTTAGCGTACTCAACAAACCTTGCACGTTCTGCCATGTCTTCGTGTACATTAAGGAACTCCTTAACAACACCAGTGTCCTTCTCCTTAGTGCAGATGCACCATATCTTCTTAGCAGCTAGGCTTTCTGTTTCTATGTCTGCGAATACTATCATTCCATCTTCCCTATCCAATGTGTTGTATCATCGAAGGGGTCAAGTCCATCTTCCCCTATCTTCTGTGAGCTTGAAGGTTGTCTCTTCGAACTTGAGCTTACCTGCAAACCCTGTCTTACCTGCTGGTCTGTTCTTGATAAGCAAGAGCTGTGTTGTATTTCTTTCATCACGATCCTCTGACATCTTGTCTCTCTGTAGTTTAACTACAACAGAGGCACGTTTAGATATTGTTCTACAGTCACGCACCTGACCATCATCATTCTCGTGAGCAATGGTTACGATACCTACGTTAAGCTCAGAGGCTAGGCGAGACAGCTGTACTGACAGAGCAGACAACCATTTCTCTACTGACTCATCACCCTTACGAGAGTATGCTAGGTCTTGGATAGGTTCAAAGAACACATAGTCCACACCACAGGCCTCTCGGAAGTACCTGATCTTTTCTAGGATGTCCATAGGGTCTTCGTCAACTGCTATCTGGAACTGATACAACCTTTCCTCTGCGGTCAGCTCAGTGATAGCCCTCTTCACATCCTCTTCCATGTTGTGCTCTTCGATAAGGTCACGACGAGTAAGGTTCTTGTTGAGGTGGTACGACACAAGGCCTAGGACACCACGTTTCTCTGTCTCCTCTAGGTGGCAGATAGCAATCTTGATATGCTTATGCTCAGTTAGAATGTAATACTCAAGGTATCTCATGAACTCTGTCTTACCTATACCCTCAGGTGCTTGGAACACAGTGAAGTGTCCTTGCATGAGACCTAAGGCTACATCATCAAACGATTCGATACCCGTAGACACATAGACTGCATCATCCTGCTTGTCAAACAACTCAAGGAACTGATCCGTTGTGTTGCGGATATTGTCAGGCGAGTACCGCTTGCAGTTATAGAAGGCTGCTTGGTAGCTTGCCTTAGCATTGCCTTGCAAGAACTCATTAGCATCCTTGAACTTATCGTGGATGATCTGATATGTCTTACTAGGAAACAAAGCACCGATCTTAGTAGCAAGAGACTTACCTGCTGTGTCATTGTCAACAGACAGGATGATCTTATCGAAGCTGTTAAGCCACTCCTTAGCCTTGCCTTGCCAGAGCTTCTGGTTAGGTGTAGCACTAGGCACTGACACACAAGGGTACTTCTTGTCTAGCATCTGGAAGGCAGACAGTGCATCTAACTCACCCTCACACACTACAACAGACCTAGATGAACCTGAGTTGAACTTATCCATACCGAATAGCTCGTCAGTCTTGAACCCTTTGTCTGTCTTGAAGGCCTTGTCCTTGATGTTGCGTATCTTACGGGAGCCACTAGGGTAGGTGTAGACTTGGTTGATGCCGAAGGTCTTAACACCGTACCATTCCATAGTGTCTCGACGTACACCCCGGTACTCTGTGAATTCTCCTGTACCTTCAATCTCTACTGGTTCTGTCTGTGTCATGTGACCTGCATCCTTCAATGGGTATGTATCCTTAGCCCAACTCTTGAGAGACATACCCTTAGAGGGGTAGCTCTTGTCGCAGCTATGGCAGTAACCTAACATCTTATCTGGGTTGTAAGCGAAGGCATTAGAACTCTCACAGTCTTGGTGAGGGCATGGTTGGTGTGTGATCTCTTGTGCTTGCATTATCCCCTCACAAACTGTAACTTAAACATACCCTCCGAAGAGTTTATAGATGCTACAAGATCCATTAGTTGTTGATACGATAAACAGATTAACTCGTAGCAGTCAAGTGACTCCTCGTACTGTCGGATGTAGACTTCATTGTTATCTGTTAGGACAACCTCAACATCCTCATGGCTGTCTGTCTCGTCCATGATTACTACAACAGAGGCGTCTGATTCAAACTCAACTGTGTACATCTGAACCATCCTCCACCATGATATTAACGTGAGCTACATTACCCTCAACACGAGTGATAACGAACTCAAGACCTGCCTTGCGTAGCATTAAACGTAACTGACCTACAGGTATCATGTCATGTCCTTTCCATCCATATGTACCAGACGATCTAAGTACCACTGCGCCTTGAGTAGATCCTCTTGCTTATTCTTGTAACGCCAGCGGTGTAGATACTTAGCTATGTTACCCCGTAGGTAGCCAATGTATTCCTCTTTAGTTAGGAAGTCTTCGATGTAGTCAATACATTCAATCTTTCCTTTACCGTAGTGCGCTGGGCTGTTCACGTTATCGGATGTGTGCTCTGCCATGACCGTCTCCTTAAAGTTCTCTTGTTCTGCTATCAACTTTCGCCACTCACTGTTTATCATTGCTCTTACCATTCTTTTCATCACGTTCCTGTGAAGCCTTACGTTCCTCTGGTGTCATAGGTCTGATGTAACTAAAGTCTGCCTCCAAGGGCCACTCAGTCTCTGTCATTGCACAGATCATAATACTTATAGGACAACTGCTCAAACTTCCACTGGTATAGCTGCTGCATACCAATCAGGGCGTTCATCAGTTCATCCTCATTAGGCGCACACATAACGTCACCTACCTGTTTGTACATTGTCTCAAGATCGTTACACACACGCCAACAGTCTAGTATCATTGGCTCTAGTTCCTGTAGTTTAGTCATCTTTCATCTCCTACTTTATCCGATTACATCCGATTACATCCGATTATAGCATCAATGTAGCCTTGTACTCTACGCTAGTCCAGTACTTTCCTGCGATCTGACCATGAACACTACCAAAGACATTACCAAAGACAGTACCTTTGACAGTACCTCCGACACTGCCTCCGACGTTGCCTAAAACATCGCCTTTGACATGACCTTCGACATCACCTCCGACATCACCTTTGACATCACCTCCGACATAACCTCCGACATAACCCAAGACATCACCTATGACATTACCTACGACATTATTTATGATATCACCTTCGACATCACCATGAACATCACCCAAGACACTGCCTTCGACATAACCTACATCACCTATAACACCGCCTCCGACACTGCCTACAATAGTACCACAGACACTGCCTATAACATCACCAACAACATCACCCATGACATGACTTTCAACATTGCCGTTGATATGACCTACATTACCGTTAACACTGCCTAAGACATTACCTTCAACGTCAACTTTGACATCACCTTCGACAGTACCCATAACACTGCCTCCGATACAGCCTTTGATATTACCTACGACATTACCTTCGACATCATTCCAAACACTGCCTCTGATACTGCCTTTAACGTCACCTTTGACATCACCTACAACATCACCTACGACATCACCCCAAACACCGCCTACAACATCACCTGCAATATTACCTTCGACATCGCCTTTAATATGGCCTAATACACTACCATCGACATTACCCCAGACATCACCTTCGACAGTACCCTCAACATTGCCTCCGATACTGCCTTTAACGTCACCATAGACAGCACCTTCGATATCACCACAGACATTACCAAAGACCTTACCTATAACACTACCTCCGACATTACCTGCGACATTACCTACGACATCACTCCAAACACTGCCTACGACATCACCTGTGATATTACCATAGACACTGCCTTCGACATCACCTTTGATATCACTCCAGACATTACCGAAGACATTACCATAGACACTGCCTTCGACATCACCTTTGATATCACTCCAGACATTACCGAAGACAGCACCTTCGACATTACCTTTGATATCACCGCAGATACTACCTTTGACATCACCATAGACATCTATGATATACAACGTTCCGTCTTGGCACTCACCTAATGAGATAAGTTCTGCTAGTTGGTCCAGTTGTTTTTGAGTTAGATTAGTTTTCATTTTGTTTCTCCTCCTA
>Ga0255775_1004655_pt1 | contig 10734 bp, 26 predicted proteins | sample 011ome_26_FD_179973 | JGI IMG/M metagenome (GOLD analysis project Ga0255775, IMG submission 179973) | Coastal salt marsh microbial communities from the Groves Creek Marsh, Skidaway Island, Georgia - 011511BT metaG (version 2) | ecosystem: Environmental > Aquatic > Marine > Intertidal zone > Salt...
ATTTGAAAAACAATCCTGATTCTCGTAGATTAATGGTTAGTGCTTGGAATGTGGGTGAATTGGATAATATGGTTCTACCACCTTGCCACTATGGATTCCAACTTTATACGAGAAACTCAACGAGAGAAGAGAAAATTGTAAACCCAGGCAAATACAAAGTGGTATCACTAATGTGGAATCAAAGAAGTGTTGATACTTTTTTGGGCTTGCCGTTTAACATCGCATCTTACGCAACTCTACTCCAATTGATTGCGGATGAATGTAATATGATTGCTGGTGAACTGATTGGTAATTTGGGAGATGTTCACCTTTACAAAAACCACATCCAACAAGCAAAAGAACAAATCAGTAGAGAACTTTATAAGTTACCAACTATCGAATTATCAAATGTTGATATACTTAATGGTGAATTTGATTATGAAATTAAGAACTATGAATATCATCCAACAATTAAAGCCCCATTGTCCAACTAAGGCAATGATTAAAAAAGGATTGAACCAATATTGGAATCTTTTATTATCAGGGCACAAACCAATAAACTAAACTATGGACCATTTAAGATTATATGAGTTACAATTGGAAACTCTAAACGTTGAAATCAAACATCTGAAAAAAGAAAACCAAAAGTTATTAGATGAACTTTTGGAAACTAGAGATGAGGTTTATAATTGGAAAGAAAAATACAAAGAATTAAAGAAAACTATAACTGGATAAATGACCATACACATACCCATATTAGATTTAGAACCAAAAATTCGTAACTTATATTTAGAAGATAAAATAAAAAGTATAGGTATCGATTATCAACCAAATTCAATTATGGGTTGGTGTGATGGTGAAGAAATTGAAGTGTTTAATTTTAATAAGGTATGCAGGATGGATAATCGATGGAGTAGTTATGAAATCCATCAAAACAAAACAGAAATAATAATAGAAATAAAAAAATAATGAGAAAATTTTATAGAAGTAGTAAGAACAAATACCTAACAGGCGTTTGTGGTGGATTGGGTTACCACACTAAAGTAGACCCTATTTTATGGAGAGGATTCTTCCTCTTATTAGGACCAGGTGCAATCATTGCATATTTGGTATTAACTATTTTAACTGATAAGAAGTAATGGGATTAAAGGAAGCAACTGCTGAAAAACACAAATTGGCTGAAAGAATGCCATTTAATGGTAGAATGTTTAAAGGAGAACTTACCAATGATGAATATATCAAATATCTAAAATCTCAATTGGCTATTTTTACTGTATTAGAACAAAACTTTGAATTCCCATCAGATGGATTAAAAAGAGTTGAAGCTGTACAAATGGATTTAGTAGCATTGGGAGCTAATCAATTAGAATTATTCACAGACCCAGCAACTGAAAACTATGTTGAATATATAAGAGGGTTATCACAAGATGATGCTATGGCTCATGTGTATTTAAACTATCTTGCAATTATGTTTGGTGGGCAGATGATGAAAGCCAATACGCCGGGTCCAGGTCATATGTATGATTTCAATGATATGATGGGAGCTGCTGGTTCAGTTAGAGCAATCCAAAAGGATGAGTGGGCTGATGAGGTGAATAAAGGTTTTGATTTTATGATTGAAATCTTTAAAGAATTGGATAAGTAATGAGTTACGATTTAGTAGAACGAATAACATATCACAGTGAAAAGTTTAAGAACCTCATCGAATCAGTTGACGGAGTTTCTGAACTTCATACTGATGATTATGGTTGGGAGAACTACCGATATGAATCACCACTATTTAGATTGGCTCATGTTGAGAGATACTTTATAGGTTCACTTGCAGTTTGCCACATTACGTGTTTTCCACATAAGAACTCAAAAGCACCTATCTTTGGATTTGATGTAGTTGGTGGAGCTAATAATGGTAAGATTAGTGGGGCATTTTTAGATTGTTCACCTGTACTTAGTGATGAAGAATGGCACAATACTGAGTGGAACAAAGATAGAAAGTTACCCTATTGGGCAACTGTATTCTCTAAACAATTCATAGCAGTAAGACCTACTGAGGATGAATATGAAAAACTATTTGAAACTGCTTGGGATGTTTTTCAAACTTACATTGAACGATTAAAATCTGAAATGGATATCACATCAGATTCAACTGAATTAGAAGATATTTTTCAAAATCAAAACGCATATTGTAGACACCAAGCAGATAATCCACGTACCTTTGGTGCACTAAAAACCGAAATTGGGGAAGAGAAAGCTAGATACTTTATGCAGAAAGTATTATTCCCAGAAATAGAACGATAGTGAAAACTGAAAAAGTAGTTTTAGAGCAATCATCCATATTGGAATGGAGTTTGGAAAATGATTATAAAATCAATATGGCAATCTATGATAACATATTTGAGTTTGTAAAATCTGACAAATCGTCATACTCTGTACTAAGAATATACTCATTTGATGATAAAGTTATGGATGGTACGGATATTGTAACTGACTTTACGATAACAAAGAGTGAGTTAAATGGAACCATTCAAAAATTGTTAAATTCGTTTGAACGATATGAGGAGTACGATAAATGTGCGGAAATATTAAAACTCCAAAGAAGTTTGGTAGATTAAAATATTTTTTGTATATTTGTGTAACCTTAAAATAAAAAAGTAATATGGAACAATTAAAGACTGTTGAAGGATTTATCAAACACTTTGGGGAACCAAAGCCTGATATGTTAGTGGAGTTGACTCAAGAGTTTATATCCACTTACCATAGACATGGTGTGGACCCATTTGAATTGGTTGATGGATTTGGTTTAGATTGGGTAAATTTACTTTTAAAATACAATGAAGAAATTGAAGAGTATGAGTTATGTGCAATATTCAGAGATTTAATAAATGATTATATAGAAACAAAAAACAAATAGAGTTTATGGTAGTTTATGGCAAACCCCTTGCAGATAGGGTTCTTCTAAAATTAGAAGATGTATCTGAGAAAAAATCAACTGGTGGTATTATTCTTAATCAAACCACTCAAACAATTCAAACAGCTAAAGTAGTAGCAGTATCCGATGGATTCATAGGGCAGAATGGTGAATTAATCAACCTAAGTGTAGAGGTTGGCAATTCAGTCCTAATTAACAATGGGTCTGGTCAAAAGATTCGTTTAGATGGTGAGGATTATTACTTAGTAAGAGAATCAGAAATTTTAATGATAGTATAAGTTATGGCAAATAAGGAAATAAAATTTAATTCAGAAGCAAGGGAATCTCTAAAGAAGGGATTGGATACATTAGCAGATGCAGTAAAGGTTACACTCGGACCTGCTGGTAGAAATGTTCTACTTCAAAAAGGACCAGGTTCACCACATATTACAAAGGATGGTGTATCGGTGGCAAAAGAAATCCATTTGAAGGATACCTTTGAGAATATGGGCGCACAATTAGTAAAGGAGGTATCACAGCGAACTGCTGATGCTGCTGGGGATGGTACAACAACCGCTACGGTACTTGCTCAGGCAATCGCTAAGAGTGGATTTGAGATGGTAAATGCTGGAACCAATCCAATCTATCTTAAAAGGGGTATGGATAAAGCAGTTGATATTGTAGTATCAGAATTGGAAAAGCAAGCTGTGAAAGTTGGTGATAAGGTAGAACAAATCGCAACAATCTCAGCAAATAGTGATACTAACATTGGTAAACTAATCGCAGAGGCATTCGATAGAGTTGGTAAAGATGGTGTGATTACTGTTGAAGAAGCTAAAGGTATGGAAACCTATATGGAAGTAGTAGATGGTATGCAGTTTGATAAAGGTTACCTATCAACTCACTTTGCTACCAACCACGAAAAGATGTTGGCTGAGTTGGAGAATCCATACATCCTTACTTATGATGGTAGAATCTCTAATATGAATGATATGTTACCTATCTTAGAAGGTGTTGCTCAAACATCTAAACCACTCTTAATCATCGCTGATGATGTGGAAGGTGAGGTATTGGGTACATTGGTAGTAAACAAACTCAGAGGAGCACTTAATGTATGTGCGGTTAAAGCACCAGCCTTTGGTGATAGAAAGAAACAAATTATGAATGATATCGCTACTGTGAGTGGTGGTACATTTATTACATCTGAAGTTGGAATGAAACTTGAAGATGTAACGATGGATATGTTGGGTGTAGCTGAGAAGGTAGTTGTTGGTAAAGATAACACTACAATTATCAATGGAGCCGGAACGGCTGAAGCTATTTCTGAAAGAATTTCTCAAATCAAAACTCAAATGGATGACTCAACATCTGATTATGAGAAAGAGAAGATGCAAGAACGATTGGCTAAATTAGCTGGTGGAGTTGCAGTTCTTTATATTGGAGCGGGTTCTGAGGTTGAGATGAAAGAAAAGAAAGATAGAGTTGATGATGCACTTCAAGCCACTCGAGCAGCTATTCAAGAAGGTGTTGTTGAAGGTGGTGGTATTGCTTTACTTCGTACCTTGAAAGCCGTAACTGAATTCTCAAATACCGCAGATTTGGACCAATGGGAAGAAGATGGAGTTGATGTAATCAGAGAGGCACTTTCGGCACCAATCACTCAGATTCTTCTAAACGCTGGACAATCTCCTAAAGATATCATCGAAGCACTACACACCCATTGGGATGTTGATGGTGGAGCAGATGTAGGTTACAACGCTAGAACTGAAGAGTTCGTAGATATGTTTGCGGATGGGGTTATTGACCCGAAAAAGGTTACGAGAACCGCAATCCAAAATGCAGCATCAGTTGTAGGTATGATTCTAACTACTGAATGTATGGTAGTTGATGAAACCATTGAACAACCACAACAACCACAAATGTTGATGGGATAAAATACTACATTTCTATACTTTAAGAAACCCCACTTTTTGTGGGGTTTTCTTTTTTATAATATTTATATCAAATGATTAGTTTACTTAAAATATTAGAAGAAGTTGAAGAAGCTCTAACTCCAATGCAGAAGTTAGCACGAAAACGTGCTATGGCTGGGAAGAAACGAATGATTCAAAGAAAGAGACAGAGAACGATGCTTCGTAAAAAAGGAAGTGAACAACTTTATAAGAAAGCATATAAAGCAGCTTATAGAGATGTTTATGAATTCTTTCGGAATAGATTATTTCCTGATGTTCCACAATCGGAACTTACTATCATCCAAAAGAAACAAATTGAAAAGTGGGTAGCTAAGAAGAAAAAGAAGGTTTTGAAAAGAGCAAGATTTAAATACCTACCAATGTTCAGAGAAAAAGAAGCTGAGAAGTTTGGTGGGAAATCAAATATAGAATTTTAACAACTCAATCATCATATAAATGGCAAACGAACCAATCAATCAGGAAGAAGAACAAAGTACGGGATTTCAGAAACTCTTAAATACAATGATGTTACGAAGGTGGTTGATAACTGCTATTGTGTTAGTTACTTTTATGTTTCTAACATTTGGTATATTAGTATCCATTCATTCTGAAACCGAAGTTGCTGGTGAGTGGAAAGAACTTCTTCTTTTACTATTAGGAGCATTCATTGGTTCATATGGTAAGATTATCGATTATTGGTTTAGTGATACCGATAAGGATAAAATGTTAGTCCAGAAGATGGATGAGGAAGATGGTGAATCACTATCAAACAATAACGAATAAATAAATTATGGCAGAAGAAACAAAATCAGTAGGTAACGAAAATGTAGGAGCATCCGCAGAAGCGCATGCTGGAACTGAAGTTACCGATACATCAGTAAGTGCTGGTGTTGGTGCAAGTGTAGAAGCACATGCATCAGTAGAAAACGAAAACCAAATTGGTGATGTAACCATTTCACAAGAAGTTCATGCAGAAGCAGAGGTTCATGCGGAAGCAACAACCGAAGCTGGTTGGGATGGAAGAAATGCATATGTAGATGCTCACGCAGAAGTAGGAGCATCAACCGAAGTTGGAGCATCTAATTCAGTATCTTATGGTGATGTAACCAACACAACCGAAGTTCACGCTGGAGCAGAAGCAAAAGCTTATGTTGGTGCAAGTGGACAAGTAGGTAAAGATGGTGCTGAAGGTCACGCAGGAGCAATGGCTGGAGCATCAGTAGGTGTGGGAGCATCTAATAGTACTTACGATGAAAATGGTAATGGTGCAGAAGCAGGTGCTGGAGTATCGGTTGGAGCACAAGTAGGTGCTGAAGTTGGTGGAGGTGCTACGATGGATGATGGTGTTGCAACTATTGGTGTTGATGGAGAACTTGCATTGGGTGTGGGTGTAGATGTTGACCTTTCAGTTAGTGTAGATACTAAACCAGCTCAAGAGTTTGTAGAGGATACCGGAAAAACAGTTGCTAATAGAGTAACCGAAGATGCTAACACAGTTGCTAAAGAAACTACTAAGGTAGTAGATAAAGTGGCAGAACCTGTAAACAATGCCGGTAATGCAGTTGTTGGTGGAGCTAAAGATGTTGGTAAATCAGCAGTAGGTGGAGCTAAAAAAGCTGGAAAGAAACTTAAAAAACTATTTTAAATTCAAAATCTGGTCGGATAATAAAGTGGCTAGATATACAAAGACTCAACCTTGATGGTTGGGTCTTTTTTTTTGAAAATAAATGAGAAAAAGCTTGTATATCTCAAATATTATTCGTATGTTTACACTGTAAGATTGAGAGATATGAATGAGTTAATTGAAAAGATGGCAGTTAGAGTTGCTAACGGAATGAAACCCACTAAGGTTCAGATGAATAAGTTCATCGCTCTACCTATGAGTTGGGAAGAGAGAGAAGAACTCTTCAAAAAAGCTATCAAAGAGAAAAAAGCTGAAGTTGAAGCTAAGCGAGCTGAGATTCTGAAAGCTATGAGTGTTCGTAAAAATTGGGAAACCATCGGAGAACCAATTCCTCACAATATTAAATTCTAAAAATAACGATATGAAAACATTCAACGATTTACAATTTAAACCAAAATCAATTGGTGGCATTGGGGCTCATCACAAATTTGATAATGGGTTTATCATTAGTATTCAAGCTGGTTCTGGTATGTACAGTACACCACGTGAAGATTTAACATCACCTATGGATTTTGTTAACTTTGAGGTAGCAGTGTTTGCTCCTGATGGTGATTGGGCTACAAAACAATTCTTCCCTAATCACAATGATGATGTTTTAGGATGGCAAGATAGAGGAGATATCAATTCATTAATGTTATTGGTACAATCTGAAAAATAATCACTCCAAAATTTGGATATGTGAAATATTTTTCGTATGTTAGTACTGTAATTGATTGAGATATGAAACTAAACGAAATACAAAAAATAGTTGAAGAAACCCTTCCGAAAATTATTAAACATTACGGCCTTTCAAAGTTTAAAGATTGTACTCCGTATGTAGATTACGATACTTCTATCTATGATAGGTTGAGTGGTGAGGATGGAATGGAAGGTGAACAAAATCCTGATGCTGAGTATTGTAGTATGAATAACGAAATCATTATCTACTATCCTAAGATGGAAGATAAACAGCATGTGGTTGAAACTTTGGTTCACGAATACCAACACTACCTACAATCTCCATCTTGGATGAAGAGATACTACAATATGGGTTATAACTATTCAGACCATCCATATGAGATTGCTGCTTACAAAGAAGAAGAGAACTATAAATTGTTTATATAATGATTAAGAACCTAATTCAAAAGATTGAATCCAAAATCCTCACCAAACTATTCATGCGTTGGATAGATAATGAGTATGATTTGGAACTATTGGCAATGACTCGTTCGTTGATTCATAACAAAGAAACTGAAATCAAATCTATCATTGATTGTACAAACAAAATCGAAGTAGGGGGATTCAAACGATATGAGTAATAAATTTATAGAAGTTGGTAACGAACTCTTTGTTGTGAAACGAAGGTTCAAAATAGAACAATTCCAAAAAGTGTTAGACCACTTTGGAGCAAAGGTAGTTTGTGATAACTACCATTGTGAAAAGATACTGAGAGGTAAAGATGGATTTTACTACTTAGTAGATAAAGTAGATGATGCTAAAATAATTTAAAAATAATTACGAAAAGGCTTGCATGTTTCAAATCTTTTTCGTAAGTTAGTATAGTAATTGAGAGACAGAGTTAAACCCTAAAACAATTAAAATGAATTATTCTGAATTAAACAAAATGAGTATTGAACAACTACGTGAGTTGAACTCTAAAGTAGTTGAAGTTATCAAATTGAAGAGATATGAAGTTGCTTTGGAAACCAAAGGTGAACTTCGTATTGGTATGAATGTTAGTGTTAACCACCCTAAGTTGGCTGGTAAACAATGTAGAGTTGCTAAAATCAACCGAACTAAAGCTGTGATTGAAGTTCTAAACGGACCTTCTTATGGTCGTGTTAGTTCTTACACTGTTCCACTTTCAATGATTCAAATTAATGGTTAATAAGATAGATATGAATAATCCACTTTCAGTAGAAAAATTAGAAAACAAAGTTCGCTACAAAAATGTTGTTGTAGTTCCCGCTAACAACGAAAAGTTCCCAACTATGGTTGAGATTGAAAAGGCTCCGGCTAAAATCAAATCCATTAAAGGTAAGAAGTTTATAAACCCAACTAAAGCTCAATTGGCTATTGAGTTGGCAATCGCTGAATCCCTTATCAATAAAGGTTCTAAGTTAGTTGTTAAAGAATTAGATTCGATTGGATTCCTAACCGAAGATTCAGCATGGTAAAGTTTGACCCAAATAATGAACTATCAGATAAAGAGTTGGATACTCTTGCTGAAAAGGACTTTGATATGTTCTTAGATTATTTGGACCAAAAAGCTGAATATCTAAAACAATTCACTAAACCACTAAGTTCGTATCATACCAAACGATATGCTTCTATCGCAGCTGCTACTCAAGGTAAACAACTTACCGATGATGAGTTGAAGAAAGCAACTGAGATTGGTAAGAAAAATGAAGATGCGGCATTTGAAAAGATTAAAGAACGATTTGAAGAAATGGAAAAGGATAACCCCAAATATAAAGATGAGGGTATAGCAAACATTAAGACTAATCGTAAACAATGGTTTGATTAATATGGCAAGTTGGAAATATAGAGAAATGGGTAGTAGGAATAAAAAGACTGGTAAGTTATCATACTATGATGTAACAGTTACCGATTGGAAAATCGTAGATTGTGAATGTAAAGGAAGAGAGTTCCGTAAGTTTACACCTTGTAAACATATGAAAAGATTAAACGAAAAATTAACACATTTAGCAATTTAAGCTATGGGAGTAGATATTAGTGGAATGAACCCAATCATTCGTTCACCAAAACCAGCGTATCCAAATTGGAATACTGCATCTCAGGAAGAAAAGGATACTTACTTTGAAGTATCTAACAAATGGGAAAAGGAAAATCCCGGCGATTACTTCCGTTCCAATTGGTGGGGATGGAGACCTATTGTAATGTTGATAGAGTTTGCCAATGATGATTATGAGTTAGGAATTGATTTGACCAATTGGGGTTACAATGATGGAGCAGGTTTAGATAATCAAGAAGATTGTAACAAACTTGCTGATGCATTGGAAGAGATTATTACTACTCAAACTGAGTTAGAAGATGAGGTGGATACCATTTACCTCAACTTAGGTATGTGGACAAGTATGGAAGGGAAGTTCTTAGGTGATGAGATAAACGAACAACTGAATGAACAATACCCATATGGTACAATCCTATATGGTGGTGTTGTAATGGATGATGGTTCAATTGCCCAACCATCTCATTCGGCACCTCTAAGACACGTTAAGAACTTTATAGCATTCCTCAGAGAATGTGGTGGATTTGAAATTTGGTAAGATAATGTGTATTATGTTACACTTTTATTTGGTAATATAAAATATTTTTTGTATATTTGTATAAAATAAAATGAGATGGCACGAAAAGAACTAAATTATAAAGTAAAAATCACTTACTTAACTGAAAGTGATGTTCAATCTGAAATTGTAGAATTCAACACAGATAATATTGAGTGGACGATGGGACAATATCAGAGAAATAGAAATCCATTTAGTTGGAAAATTGTATAATAGATAGAAGTAATGAAAAGAAAAGCAATTCAAGCAGAACTACGAAAGGAAAGTAAAACATTTGATGGTTGGTTGAAGTATGAAGTAACTATTCAAAATGAAGATGGGACAACTGAATTAATCCCAGCATATGGAAAGGACTTGCAAGATGCTCTGAGTAGAGTAGTGCATGATGAGAAGGTTCAGAAATTAGAAAAACGAACAAAACGAATCCCCGATTTAGTATGGGCTGTATTGTGGTTTGGTTATATGTTTGGTTGGACAATGTTGACTTATGAAGTATCACCTTACGATAAGTTTGATGGATTGTTCTTTATTGGTGGTATCGCATTGATTACAGGTATCACCCTATGGGCTAAGACTTGGTTTAGAAAACGAAACATCAGTAAGTAATGGATTTAGTTTTAATCGGACTGTTAGGATTGGCAGGAGTGGTTGGTTTTGTAATCATTAAAGAGGTATTCCAATGGGGGTACAATAAAGAGAAGAAGAAATGACACTAAGAGATTTATACCGTTATTGTACTGATAAAGCAGAACTTCACCCCGAATTGTATGATGAAATTTATGAATTTTATCGTTTAGCAGAAATGGAAGTTGAAGATGGTGAAAGCGAAGACCACGAGTGTGAGTTAGCAATAAGTGATATTGATGAATTGATTAAAGAAAACCTTTAACACCAAAGAGAAATGACAACAGAAAGAATTAAAGAAAT
>Ga0255775_1004699_pt1 | contig 10666 bp, 8 predicted proteins | sample 011ome_26_FD_179973 | JGI IMG/M metagenome (GOLD analysis project Ga0255775, IMG submission 179973) | Coastal salt marsh microbial communities from the Groves Creek Marsh, Skidaway Island, Georgia - 011511BT metaG (version 2) | ecosystem: Environmental > Aquatic > Marine > Intertidal zone > Salt...
ATTTATGCTCATTATCTGACAGTAATGAAAAACTTTTTGTTTGATTAATGCCAAGGATTTCTTTATAAGTTGGATATAGGTCAACTAATGAACATAATTTATCATTTTTAATTAAACCCTCTTGCCCTTTTACTCTATGCATCATAATACTGTTTGTTCTGTCTTCGTCAAGCATGTACGCCTTAGGCTCTAATTTTCGCTCAACATTAAACTTAAAACCGTGGTCTGAAAATATAAAGATATGGTCAAAATCATCTTTATTAAAATTTTTAAACACTATATCCAAAACACTTTTTGTTACTTTGTAAGCTTTTTTCTCTCCAGACACTGAGTAACCAAAATCATCAAAAGCCCAATGATAATCTGGTAAAGATAAAAATAAGAAATGATCGTTTTGTAATTTCAATTCAGACAGATATTTATCCAAGTCATAATCTTTATTATGTACATTCATATCATTTATATGACTTGGGTATAGTCCAGTATCTCGCTCTTTAGGAGATGCAAAACAATCGATTTTAAATCCTTTTTCGATAAATATATCAAATATAGTATTAAGCTCTTTATTTAAAAAATATTGTGGCCATTTCAACCTTGTATTGCAGCCATTTTTATATGGATTAACCCCAGTATAATATGTTGATATTCCTCTAGGTGTGTCTGGTCCAGGAGTAAAACAGTTTGTATAAGTCGTTCCACCCATCTCTTTAAAGGCAACATCTAATGGGGTATCTTTTTTTACATTGCCATTAAATGTTGATAATCTATTTGCCCTTATCATATCAATAAAGATTGTTAATACCTTCATACTATATATTTCCCTTTAAGCTGTGCTGATGAAAAAGCCATACAGTAAATAAAAAATATAATCCAAATACAGATACCACTAATAAATTTAAAACCAAATTTATATCTGTCAAGTCTATAGAGTAAACCATAAGAAACGGCAGTGAGAAAAGTATAGTTTTCACTATGTTAATATCGTACTTTATGTCTAATATTTTTTTCATGTTTAAATACATATAAATAAAAACCAAAAAATAAGCCAGACCCAAAACTAGCGGAATCATAAAGTAATTTGTTCCGAAATCTATACTACTTAACAAGCCTAAAGATATGATAAAACCAACTAAATATGGCTTAATTGTATCCGTTGTTCTGTATTCTGACTGTGATACATTATTAAGCAAATTTGTCATTACTCTAAAGAACTCAATCCCCACCCCAAACATAATATATATATACGCATCATGGAACTTCTTATCTGCCAATATACTTATTAAAACTTCTGACATAGCTATGGTAAAAAATACAGCCAATATATAGATAGGCACAATTTGTTTAGCTATATTATTCCAAGCTTCAGCTCTTTGCTTTTTAGAAGCATCTAGAATATTTTTTAAAAATATAGGGTTAAAATATTGCATAGATATACCCTCTATCGAAGCAAAAATTGACGTACATATTCCAAGTCCGACGCCTATATATCCCAGCACTTCCGCTGAATATTGATAATCAACCAAAAACCTGTAGGCCGTATTTTGTCCCCACATTAAGAATGTTGTTAACCCAATTGGCAAAGAAAAAACTAATATCTTTTTTATCTTGTCTTTATTCAAAGTTATTTTTATCTTTTTAATATTTAATCTATTTTTTTGAATAAAAAATTTAAAAATTAAATACAACATTAAAGCTTCAGACAGAACAACACCCATTAGCCAACCAAGAGCAAAATTATGATAAAAATATACAATACTTACTGAACATATCAATCCTATAAGTAAAGTTGATATGAGATATATTACAAATTCTTTTCTATATCCTAAGGTGTTGGCACCATACATAACATTTCTGTGAATAGTGCTGATTAATATCGCAACAAAGATATATATTAAAAATAAATCTAAATCAAACTTCGTCTCATATCCAAGCCAATAATATACAGACATAGATATGGGAATTGATGCAATGGCCACAATTACTATCCATAAGACAAATACAAACAGTGCATTTAATAGGTTTTTACTTCTTTGCCATTGCAACAAATGCCTGCCAAAGTACATACCAGGAGGATTTAATAAAACCAAATTAAAAAAAGCAAGCAATGCCAAGATAATGTAATAGTTACCAATCTCTTCTGGAGACAAGAAAGTCGTTAAAACTCTTATGGCTACAAGTGCTACTAAAACTTGTAACACTCTACCCAATACTATTATCGACAAACCTCTATTCAAAACTTAATTGTTATTCTATTGTTAATATTAACGATATTAGTATGAATTTCACCAAAATGACAAATCACCGAACCGCTTAATTCAGAACGAGGTGAATATAAGACAATATTGTCGTCATTTGACACCACTTCGCCCTCTAAATAAGTGCAAAGCAATGGTTGATTACTCTCACGAACAATATCTTGGTATTTTTCTAAAATCGTATTTTTACTATTAACTACACGCTGTTTAAAGATATTATGCTTTTCAATAACGCCATAAAGTGAAGCGATAGCATGGTAAGGACCTGTAGTCATTTTGTTTTTATGAGTGTTTAAATTAAAATAGAAAGCATCAAGGTCCTTAGGGTTTAAATCAGACTTATACGCGACAAACCCCGCCCCCGTTAAACCAAATAAACCCTTACACGAACTAAATGCCATTACATCAGCTAATTGATGATTATCTTCCAATCCAATTGATCCTGTAGCATCAACATACAATTTTGCCTTACATTCATTTGCCTTATTTTTAACGCTTTCTAAATCTACTTTAAATGCTACTGAAGTTTCAGTATAAGCACATAGAACCCAGTCAAAATTACCTTTTATACTATCCAGTTCTTCATATTCGCAAATTGTTAACTCGCAATCATTAGGTAATAATTTTTCTAATCTATCACTATAATAACCTGTTGAAACTAACAAAACCTTGCCTGTAACAAAACTGTGTGCAGCAAGTTCTAATGCCAAAGTTGCTGATCCCTGCATTGCCACCACTTCATCTTGCCCACTCAGCCTTTTGATCCAATTAATAACAGATTCTGACATAGAAGCGTACTCATCATCACCTCTACCAAATAAAGGCTTTAAATATTGTAAGTTCTCATACAAAACAACTGCAGGCCCCGGTGTTAGCATTAGTTTACGATTGTTTTTTTGTGTTATTGACCTTTGTGCGTTATCTCTAATCTCTGTACTGCTAACGCCTTGTGTTCTTGGTAAGATTAAAAGCCTATCTTGGCTAATGTCATTACTATTATCATCACCATGCACTAAAAGGTCTATATCAAATTCATCTAAAGTATTCTCGGTAATTTGCCAAGGAGTGCCTACCACCTCATTAACATATTTAATAGCTTCCAGTGTTTCTTTTCTATGAGCGAATTCTAGCTCTACTTGATAACCTTTTTTACTTAGAATTTCTTCATCAGTAGTTAAACCAACAACAACTTCGCCAAACTCAGAAGCTTTTTTTAACAAGCGAATATGCCCATGGTGAATCAAGGTAGCAGACATGTCCATCATTATTCTTTTAGTCATCTATTTTTTCCATAATCACATTAAATCTTAGGCTTGAATTTGAATAGTTTTTAAAGGTTTGGTCAAATATACTTATTTTTAAGTTAAATTCTCTTGCTATTCCTTTAAACCAACTTTTTTCATAAAATAAATGCTCTAATCCACTGTATTTTTCCTTGTACTCTTTCTTATTTATATCATTCATTCTTATTTGATGATATTGACTCTCTTTAACTTTGTCATTAATATCAAAAATACCAATTTTTTTATTCGACTTTTGAATCATCTTTACTAAAACAGATTTAGCGTATTCCAAATCTTTAAAATAATGAAATACACTATGACTTAAAATAAAATCATAAGATTTGCTTGTACTTATATTAATTGCTTCATCGCAAGAAAAATTCCCACTTTGCATAATGGTTTTAGCTAAATTAATTAGACTCATACTATAGTCAACCCCCCCCTACAGTATGTTTTTGTAAATACAATGAATATACAAATGCACCACTGCCGCAACCAACATCATAAATAGTATCGCTAGAGTTTACACCAAGCCTCTTAAAATGGTCCTGTGTATATTTTTCCCAATCCGCTAAAGTGAAACTTCCAGCGCCACTATCAAAACCATCTGCTTTTATTAAACATTCAAGCATGATTTGATTGATTCTATCATCCTTATTCCAAATTTTTTTCCAGTTATTCATGGTTAAAATTTATTTACCTTTACTATTTTCAATGGCGGTCTTGGTGTTTCATTATCAATACCGCACTTAACATGCACAAATTTCAACCCTCTAACATCTTTAATAACTGAGTTAAGGGCACCCACTGTTTTAATCACACCAGCAGTCACATAAAAACCAGAGCTCTTGGCAATATTGATATAATCTAAATGTGCTTGATAAGTATTTTGGCCGCCTGTTGATTTGTTTTGCTCATTATCAAGAAGGATGTAAGTTAAATCGACTTCATCCGCATATCTACCAGCTGTAGTTAAACCACCCATATGCATGACAAATTCAGCATCACCACCACAAACAATTACTTTCTTGCCTGCTTTAGCAGCGCCTAAGCCAACACTTAATGCGCCACCCATGTTACCGGCCATATAGAAGTTACTTGTATCTGGCATAAAACTGTACATCTCTCTAGCTGCATTACCTGTTGTACCGATAAACAAGGTATTCTTACCCTTGAACTTCTCATTCAATAAGATTAAAAACTTACTTCTAGGTGTGTAGGCTGACAAGTCAAGTGTGTGTTCGATTTTCAGCTCAACTTTATCAAAACTATCTTTTTTAAGAACGCAAATTGCATGACTTTCATTGCAATCATTGATTTGAGCAATGGCATTATTCAAGCTTTGATTATCCAAAATATGATACCGATACCCATAAGCACTAATTAATTTCGGTAATTCAGTAGCCAAATGCTGGTGTTGTATCTCACTGTCACCTTCTTTGTAAGTCCTCCAACTGGTGATGATAGGAAATGTAATACCGTAAGGCTTTAATAGGCTAGTAATGCAACTTGCCATATTAGTTAGTCCTGATGACTGCACAATCACAATAGGGTTTTTGCCAGCCATCTTAAGGCCGGCAGCAATAGAGCAGGCAACAGCCTCACTGGCTGCTGGTAAGTATTCTATATTTTTATTATTGATTGCCTCATTAATGACATTCTTTGCAAAACTACAAGGAACGACACAAAGATGTGTGTAATTATTTTTAATTAACTCATTAACAAAACCCACTGTATTAAGTGCCATTATTTTGTACCAGGAATAAATTCCAATATTTCTTTAATTGACATACAATCTGGCTCAGCTTCAAGACTTCTACCATTTTCAAGCACAGATTTTGCAACATTTAACATTGCAGGATAAGCAGCTCGCAACATATGGTTTGCTGTTACAACAACATTCACACCCATTTCAATAAATTCTTCCACTGTTACCGAATTAAAACTCGTTGGTACAACTACGACTGGTGTTATTGTATCAGTTGCTCTGAACTTTTGCATAAACTCCATAATTTCTGTTGGATCTTTGTGTCGAGAATGAATCATAATTCCATCAGCACCGGCTTTAATATAAGCTTCAGCACGAATTAATGCATCTTCCATGCCTGCCTCTAAGATTAAAGACTCAATACGAGCAACAATCATAAAATCATCACTAATTTGCGCCGCTTTACCACGAGATATTTTGTCACAAAAGTTTTCAATACTATCTTGAGTTTGTGAAACATCATTACCAAATAAAGAGTTCTTTTTGAGTCCTGTTTTATCCTCAATAACAACAGCACTTACTCCTGTTCTTTCTAAACTTTTAACAGTAAACTCAAAGTGTTCGGTTTTACCACCCGTATCAGCATCAAAAATCATAGGCTTAGTGGTTACTTCGAAAACATCATTAACAGCATTGATACGGGAAGTCATATCAATTGCTTCAATATCTGGCTTACCTTTTGCAGTTGAGTCTGTCAGAGAACTTGACCATACGCCATCAAAACTTACATCTTCACCATTACGTTCGACAACTGTATTTTCTGCAATCAATGCACTTAATGCATTATGTGCTTCTAAGATGCGAACAATTGGCTTATTCTGAATTAATTGTCTTAATCTACCCAAACGATGAACAGTTGTTACACCCAATTTCATTAGTTGATTTTTAAGATTTTTATCGCTGATATCAGAACTGTATTCCACTTCAATCAACTCACCACCCCATTCGCCTAATAAGTCAATCACTTCTTGTCTGTATTTAGATTGCTTGCCATTCTTCCAGTCGTCGCCATGAACCACGAAATCAGGTTTCATTTGCATTAGGTTACCTTTGTAGCTCGCAGTGTTTTGTTCAATAACTTCTGTCACCATAGATAAATTTTTTAAAACATCCAACCTTTGTTGATATTTTAGATAGGCAGTATCATTCAATTCATTTATTGCGGTAGAAGTAAGTAAGCCTACAACAATTTCTCCATGCTTTTCCGCCTCTTTTAAAACTTTAATGTGGCCTGCATGTAGCAAATCAGCTATTAGTGATACATATACTTTTTTATTCATCTTAAAATTTCCTTTAAATATTTAATTTTATTTTTTAAATCAACCTGACTATTTCCAACAAAAAAACCATTATCATGAAGATAATCAGCATTTTTTAATTCTTTATGTATTTCATAATCAAAAAACTTCATAACCTCGTTTCTTGTAAAGTTTCCTGTAACAATTGGCCTACAATCGATGTTGTTCTCTTGTAACTTTCCAATCACATCTTTTCTTTTAAGATTTGACCCTGGTTTAATAATCAAAGAGAATCCAAACCAGGAACTATTATCAATATCTTTTTGAATAACAAAATCTGGATGATTCTTAAATAGTTCAACAAACAACTTTGCATTTTCTCGTCTTTGTTTTAAAAATGACGGTAACTTCTTAAGCTGCTCTATACCAATAGCACCACTCATCTCAACTGGCCTTACGTTGTAACCCGGTAGTACAAATCTAAATGACTCCTCAAACCAGTCATCACTTTTATTAGACACATGATTTTGTTGTGGAAGGTTGCGAGTCCAGCCGTGCGCTCTTAACGATAATAAAATATGATAAAGCTCTTCATCATCCGTGGCAACAAACCCACCTTCCATTGTCGCCATATGGTGCGAGAAGAAGGTTGAGAATGTACTAACAATACCAAATGTACCTGTTTGATTACTCTTATATTCAGCGCCCATTGATTCGCAATTGTCTTCAAAGATAAAAATATCTTTATCTTTGATAAAGCTATTAATAACATCAAAATCATTTGGATTACCAAGAATATTTACCGCCATAATCATCTTGGTATTACTTGTAATCGCAGACTCAAGCGCATCTAAATCGTAATTCAAGGTATCTAGATCAATGTCAACAAACTTCAGCTTTAGTCTGTACTGCTGCAGTGGGAAGTAAGTAGTAGACCAGGATACTGCTGGCACAATTACTTCATCACCCTTTTTAAGCATTGGATTCTTGGTGTAAAAAAGTGCTGCAGTTGCAATTAAGTTAGCAGCCGATCCAGAGCTAACCATGACACAGTACTTTCTACTTATAAACTTGGCAAAGTGTTGCTCAAATTGAGCAACACTATCACTCATACTATAGATGTCTTTATCAATAACTGACTGTATGGCTTGAAGCTCTTTGTCATCCCAGGTACTTGTGGCCAATGGATAGTTACTCACTTTTCCACCTCATTTAAAAAATAATCATAGGTTTTTTGAATGCCTTGTTCTAGTGTGGTTTGAGGCTGCCATCCAAACGCTTTTAACTTGGTATCATCAACCAATTTTTGTTGCATGCCCGTTGGGCGTGATAAATCATGAGTAAACTTACCTTGATAACCAACTGTGTCAGCTATCTTTTTATAGTATTCATTAATAGTGTAATCATGACCTAGGCCAACATTAATGTTTTGTGGCATTACTTCAAAGTTATCAATAGCATAATATATAAAATCAGCAAAATCAGCTGTATACATAAACTCTCTTCTTGCTAGGCCGTCGCCCCATATATCAATAGACTTTAAATTATTATTTTTAGCGTCATTAATTTTTCTAATAACAGCAGGAATCATATGAGAGTGTTCAGGGTCGAACTTATCATGCTGGCCATATAAATTACAAGGAATAACTGTTTTATACAGATAAGATTCATCTTCTCTATTTATATACTCGCAAAGCCGAGTACTGGCCACCTTAGCGATAGCGTAACCTTCATTAGTAGGCTCAAGCTCACCTTTTAAGATAAGGTCTTCTGATAATGGATTTTGAGCATCTCTTGGGTACATGCATGAGCTGCTAAGATTCATGAACTTCTTTACTCCACAAGTCTTGGCTGACATTAGAATATTAAGCCCCATTTGCATGTTGTCAACTAAGAACTTTACAGGCTCTGCCATATTGGCTTGAATGCCACCAACAATACCGGCAGCATGAATAACCATATCTGGCTTATTGGTGTCAATGTAGCTTTGTACACTTTCAGAATCCAACAGGTTTAGCTTTGTACTGGTAGGTGTCAATATCTTATGATTTTGGGCGTGAGAATGTTTAGCAATATTATTGCCAACCATTCCACGTGAACCTGTTAATAAGATTTTCATATAAAGCCCAGGGTTAGTTACTCTTTGGTAATGTGTAATTCATAACCATGCTCTTTTAATAAGGCATGGCGCTTAGCTTCTTTCAGATCTTCACGCACCATTTCAGCACACATCTCTTGTACAGTGATTTCTGGCACCCAGCCTAGCTCATCTTTTGCTTTCTTTGGACTGCCTAAAAGTGTTTCAACTTCTGCTGGTCTAAAGTAGCGTTTATCCACTCTAAAAATAATATCGTCAACTTTTAATGCGGGTGCATTATCACCTTTAATAGATTTTACAATACCAACTTCGTCAAGACCTTCGCCTTCAAAACGAATAGCAATACCAAGCTCTAGTGCAGACCACTGGATAAACTGACGTACAGAGTATTGCACACCAGTAGCAATACAAAAATCATCTGGCTTATCTTGTTGTAGCATCATCCACTGCATACGCACATAGTCTTTAGCATGGCCCCAATCACGTAGAGCGTTAATGTTGCCCATATATAAATACTCTTCCAAACCTTGGGCTATATTAGCAAGCCCTCTGGTGATTTTACGGGTAACAAAAGTCTCTCCACGTCTAGGAGACTCATGGTTAAACAAAATACCATTACAAGCATACATACCATATGATTCACGATAGTTAACCGTAATCCAATAAGCGTACATTTTTGCTACTGCATAGGGTGATCTTGGGTGAAACGGCGTGGTTTCAGTTTGTGGAATTTCTTGCACTTCTCCAAATAATTCAGAAGTTGAGGCTTGATAAAAACGTGTTTTTTTCTCTAAGCCTAAAAATCGAATTGCCTCTAATAATCTCAATGTACCTATTGCAACAACATCAGCTGTATATTCTGGTGCTTCAAATGATACTGCAACGTGTGACTGTGCGGCTAAGTTGTATACCTCATCTGGCTCTACTTCTTTTAGTATTCGAGTTAGATTAGAGCTATCTGTTAAATCACCATAGTGTAAATATAGGCTTGGATTTTTATCATGTGGGTCTTGAAAGATATGATCAATACGCTGGGTATTAAAAGATGATGCACGACGTTTAATACCATGAACTTCATAACCCTTTTCTAGTAAAAACTCTGCAAGATAAGAGCCGTCTTGACCAGTAATTCCCGTTATTAATGCTTTTTTCATATTTAGATTATTTTTTATTTAGTGTGTTAATTATATCTTCAAGTTCAGAAAACTGTAATTGCAAGTTTAGCGATTTTTTTGCCTCTTTGTTGCTAGCAACCAAAATTGACGGATCGCCATCTCTTCTGCTTTCTTTTATCACCTTAAAATCTTTTTTAGTTATATCTTTTACTTTTTGAATGACTTCTTTAACGCTAAACCCTTCACCATTACCTAAGTTAAAAGCTGCACTTTCAGAGTTTATATCATTTAAATAATCAACACCCTTTAGATGTGAATTGGCAAGGTCATTAACATGAATATAATCTCTGATGCAAGTGCCGTCATTCGTATCGTAATCGGTGCCAAAAATACTCACTGACTCTCGCTCCCCATTTGCTGTTTGCATAATAATAGGTAACAAATGCGTTTCGGGGTTATGCCGCTCGCTCAGCTCTCCGTCTGGGTCATGGCCTGCAGCATTAAAGTATCTAAAGGATACATACTTTAGACCATAAGCAGATTCAAAATCCTTTAAAATTTCTTCAACCATTAATTTTGATTTACCATATGGATTTATAGGATTTTTCGGATGATTTTCATCAATTGGCGTGTATTCTGGATTGCCAAAAATTGCCGCACTTGAGCTAAAAATAAACTTTCTGCAATTGTTATCGATCATTGTCTTAAGTAAACTCAGCGTCCCAGAAACATTGTTATGGTAATATTTATATGGATCGATCACTGACTCGCCTACTAAAGAATAAGCGCTAAAATGTATTACTGCATCAGGCCTATGCTTAACAAATAATTCATTTAATTTGACCGCATCTAATATATCACAAAATTCGAACTTTCCATACAAGACGGCATCTTTATGACCTGTTGACA
>Ga0255775_1004710_pt1 | contig 10650 bp, 15 predicted proteins | sample 011ome_26_FD_179973 | JGI IMG/M metagenome (GOLD analysis project Ga0255775, IMG submission 179973) | Coastal salt marsh microbial communities from the Groves Creek Marsh, Skidaway Island, Georgia - 011511BT metaG (version 2) | ecosystem: Environmental > Aquatic > Marine > Intertidal zone > Salt...
ACTCCACTAAGGATAGCCACTCACGCATGAACCCTTCCATGTCAGGCTTGTCTGTGTAGGCTACAGAGTTATTGGCTAACGCACGTTGACCCTCGTTCTCCCACCAGCTACCAGACTTAGCGTGTGCCATGCGTCCATCACTAAGGTTAGACAGGCTAATCATAGCTGAACGGCGTACACCACCCACGACTACAACCTCACCAATCTTACACATGATGTCGTGACACTCAATGCTAGTCAGCTTGCGTCCTGCGGCTGCCTTGAACTTAGCCACAACAAACTTAAACAGGTCATCAAGTGGCTCAGGTCCACTGGCTCTACCACCAAAGGTCTTGAGCCTAGCACCTGCTGGACGTACCTTAGACAAGTCCCACTTAGGAATGTCACCTGAGTATAGGTGTGACAGCAGCTTATGTAAGGCTCTTGCCCAGCCTTCCTTACTATCCTTAACTGCAATCACATCATCACTATAGTCTAGTGCATCAGGTACTTCAGGTAACTTTGCAATAGACTGACGCTCCACGCTGAAGCCAACGCCAGTACCACACAGTAGGATAAACATGGCCTCATCAAAGGCACGGATGTGATCCACTGGTAGGTAGCTACAGTTGTAGATACAGGTGTTGTCACGGTCTGCTGCTACCCCTGCTGTCATCAAGGCTCTCATGCTAGGCATCACCTCAAGGTTGATGATAGCTTCCTCAATCTCTTCCAAGTCTTTAGGGGGCAGACCAGTAGTAGCAATGTAGTTGATGTATCGCTGCACTGTCTCAGGCCAAGTCTCTCGCCTGTTCTCTTCTTCTAGCCATCGTGCATATCTGCTAGTAGCAATGAATGTTTGGTAGTCAGTTGGTAGGTAATTGCTACTCATCTGTTGTCGCCCTCTCCGTGTAGTGTGTTAGCTTCTTGTCGTTTCTTTAGTTTCTCTACGTTCATCTCTGCAATAGTCTGTAGCGATAAACCACAGTCGTGTGCTAGTGCAGCCAGCATCCAGAGTACATCACCCATCTCTGCTGCAATAGCTTGTTTCTGATCCTGCATTGGTATGCTATCACGCATCATCTTAGCAATCTTACCTGCCACCTCACCTGCCTCTTCAGCTAGGCCAAGGGCAGGGTATGAGATTGCATATGTCTTAGGATATACTGCTGTCTTTATTGCACCTATCTGGTACTCATAGAAATTTATCATTACCAATTCTTTCCCTTAGTCTTTTCCATAAGCTCAACCATCTTCTTGAGATACCAGATAGCTTTCTCTGCATCCTGAATAGGATTACCCTTCTTGAACAGGCGTGAACCTGTGTACTTAATCACGTTACCATGACAGTAGCTGATGGCATCCCACTCACCTAGTACATCTACAATGTAGTCAATGGTTTCAATCTTACCGTCAGCATAGTGAGCAGGACTATTAACCATATCATCAATGTGTGGCTGCTCTGAGTTAGCTAAGTCTTTCATAAAAGCCTCGTGTCTTATTGGGGTTGCCATAACTTTACCTCACCTGTGTCTGTGTCGTACTCACCATTACGTAGGATACGTGCTAGTCGTGCGTTCTCTAAAGCTACTTCTTCAGATAAACCTTTACTCTCAAACGCAGCAACAACCGCAGCCCACGAACAATTCTCTGATAAGATTTTATTAGCAGTGACTGAGCCAACTGAAGGACATCCCTTGTAGTTGTCTGTGCTATCTCCAATAAGCGTTTGATAGTAGAAGTTATACTTAGCTTCTTCCTCAGTGATTGTAACAACTTCTCCATTGATCCAATGCTTTGCTGGTACAGTTTGTAAGTCCTTATCTTCAGACCACACAATAGTATCTGTATTCGCAGTAGATAGTATCCCAAGGACATCATCTGCCTCTACTCCTCTGTAAATTATAGTGTTGTATTTACTAGCTATGTATTCTCTAGACCACGGAAGCAGCATTGGCTTGCGTGTATCTGAGCGATTAGCCTTGTAGTATGGTGCTATCTTCTTACGATAGTTATCCTTATCAGACAAGGCTATGATACAATCCTGCACTGGTGCTTCTTCTACCAGCTTTCCAATCTGGTCATCAATGATTGCAGACACCTCGTTCTCAAAACAGTGTAAAGTCCACAGTCCATTACCCCAGTTAGTGGGTTTCTCTGCTGAAGCACAGGCTTTGTAAGCAATGATGTCACCATCAATAAGCAGTAGGGTCATCATCCACCTCCTCTTTTCTCTCATGTTTTCTTAGGATGCGTAGCCCTGTCTGTACCTGAATGTAGTCTAGGTAAGACTCAACGATCCACTTAATGCTTAGACAAATACTAACACTCAGGAATGAGCAGGTCAGTATTAGTTTCCATATGAAATCAAAGTCCATGCTGGATACACTCCTTCGCCTGTGCTACAGACATCTTGAACCACTCACCCCTGCGTTCAGCTATCTCTTCAGCAGCCTTATGTGCAGCAGCTTCAGCCTTGCGCCTGTCATTAGTAGACACAGAGTACATAAGCTTGTAATTACGGAAGGGGCTGCTGGTTTGATAACCATTAAGTCTATCTTCTGCATCAAGAGCCATGCCAATCTTTACCCACTCAGGCCATGCTGAGTTAGTGATGATGTAAACATATCCCTCTGTTACAGAGTTAATAAGATTATGACTATGCACATCATCCCAAGATTTATACCTACCTGCTTTGTGTAGTGGGTGTTTCTTGGAAACCTCTTTGCCATTAACATACATTCTATTAGCATCACGCTTACGTACTGCCTCTGGATTATCCTTATAGAAAAAAGGTTTACCTGTCTTTGGGTTAATGGGTATCTGCCCAGTTGTCTCCGTACTTGTACTCACTGTCGAGTCTACATCTGAACTTGAAGTGTCCTTCAACGTCCCGCATACACTTAAGAATAACTCGCCCTGCTTCATCTTCCTGTCCCTTCTTTACTACTACTTGAACCTCATCATGGATAAACGCTACAACTCTTGCGTCTAGCTTAGCCTTCTCTAAGGCACGACATATAAATACGTACCAAGTCTTACAGATAATTGCACCACAACTCTGGAGTAGCGTGTTGAGTGCAGCATGGCTATGTCGGATAGGAATGATACGTCCATCCAATCCCTTAACAAACCCACGCTCATCTGCTGCCTTGGCAACAGCATCCCTCAGGTACTTAAGTGCTGGTAGTTTCTTCAAGAACTTAGTCTTGATTGCCTTACCTTCCTTCGCACCCTTGCCTATGATCTTGCCTGTCTTCTCATCACCTGAACCATAGAGGAATCCATATATGAATGTCTTGGCTTGGTTACGTGAGTCAAGACCAGCAGCTTTTTGATTAGCAGTATGAATGTCACCATTCAAGACCACATCAGCATACGATCCATTGTCATAAGCAGCCATATAATGAGCAAGGCAGCGTAGCTCAAGACCAGAAGCATCAGCACCAAGTAAACTATACCCGCTAGGAGCAATGAATAGTTCTCTACACTCCTTGCCATATGGCGCACCAACGCTTGGCACTTGGGCTGTGTTAGGATTGGAATGAGTACAACGAGAGGTAACAGCACCCATGTGGTTAACTCGTCCATGTATCTTGCCTCCTGTCTGCATCTTTAGCCATGCCTGTTTGCCAGTACCTAGCTGACCTATACGTTTGTTCAGCATGAGGTACTCGTTAAGTAGCTCTGCTTCAGGCATATCAATACCAGATAAGATAGTCTCGTCTACCTTGGGGTCTCCACTGTCAGTGAATACCTCAGGCTCCCAGCCACGCTTCATCAGTCGGTCAGCAATCTGCTGTCGTGATGCAGGGTTGAAGGGGATAGTCTTTGTCTTAGTCTTTAGCTCTACAATAGTAGGCTCAAAGGTCTCTTGAAGTTTGTCTTCGATCTCCTGCTTGCGTCCCTGTAGCTTAGCAAACAAAGCCTCAGCCTTGGGTACGTCAAATGGGAAACCGTTTTCCTGCTGCTTAATGAGCAGAGTATGTATCTCAGTCTCTAAGTCTAAGGCTTCCTTGCTAAAATTTTTCTCCAGAATTTTGGAATATAACTTAGCTGTAACCTCTGTGTCTTGGATGCAGTAGTCGAGCATCTCAGGGGTGTATGTTGCAAAGCTCTCGCTGCCACTATTGAAATCACCTTTTAATTCTCCTAGTCTGTAGCCCCATGCCTTGAGACTATGACTACCAATCAACTTAAGGGGAAAATGTTTCGCCTTGTTTAGCTTGAAGTCTAGCTCCTTTACATGAGGCCATATTGTTCTAGAGTATACCAACGTGTCAATGACCTCACCCTTGTAGGTGTAGTCATACAACTTCTCTACCACTCGCAGGTCATAGTCAATAATGTTGTGACCTATAAGTGCCTGAGCCTTGTCCATAAAGGCTAGTGCTTCCTGCGTTTGTGTTGGGTCAAAGGTGTATACTTCATTAGTATCTACATCCCTAAAGACATGACACCATACTGTAGTCACATCATCATAGAGATTGTCTGCTTCTATATCCCAGATATATTTCATACTGTGTCTCCGCACTAGTTAAAATTCTTCTTCAATGTCTTCGTCTTCCCATACAGTTTCAACCATACGTCCTGTATCCTTACGATACTCAAGGGCAGCACATAGACCAGTCTCTCCAGACCAACGGTTCTTTAGTACCCTGACCTGACTGATGTTAGCATTGTCCTTGTCCTGCTGGTTCCTTTCTAATCCTATTACAATGTCACTAAGTTGACCGATAGCAGCACTACCACGTAGCTGGGCAAGGGATGTCTGTGCGCCATCCTCATGTCCCCTATCACCTGACGGACGCTTGAGGTGTGAGATCAGGATCATGCCACAGTTCAACTCCTCAACCAAACCCCTAAGCTTGGTCATGGTGTTGTCAATGATACGCCTCTCGTCACCACCCTCTAGTCCTGAGACAACAATAGAGATGTGGTCAAGTACAATGAAAGAACAGCCACATCCACGTACCAGATACCGTATCTTAGATAGTAGATTATCACTGTCAGTAGAACCCCAGTGGTCATACAAGTACACACGCCCTGTACCAAGGGTGGAGTCAAACGCATCCTTCATTTCCTGTTCTGTAACATCTTCGTTGTTGTTTAGGTGTAGTAGTTTGTTCATCTCAATAGACATAAGACCAAGAGCAGTACGCTTCACGTTCTCCTCTAGTGCTATGTAGCCTACAGTCTCACCCTGTTTGATAAGACTATGAGCAAACTCCCTAGCTAGTTGGGACTTTCCGATACCGGAACCTGCTGTCAGGGTAACGATCTCACCCTTGCGACAGCCACCAACCTTCTCGTTAAGTCCGTTGTATGGGTAAGGCACAGACTCCTTAGTATCTACTGCTGTAACAATATCCCATAGGTCTGTACCTGCTACGATACCATCAGGTCTGAATGTCTTAGCACCCCACACTGCATTGATAAGCTCCTCTGTCCGTCCAGCCTGAAGCATATCGCTGGCATCCTTGAGGGGAAGCTTAGCAATCTTAGCCTTGTTGGGTGGTAGGATAGAGGCACAGTCAATCGCTGCCTTCTGCCCAACATCATCGTTGTCGAACATAAGAACAATGCTGTCGTATTTAGACAACCATTCGATAGACCTAGCTATTGCTTTCTTAGCTGAGTCAATACCCTGAGGGATTGATACCACATCCCACTTGTTGTTAAAGGCTTGGCTCAATGATAACGCATCAAGCTCCCCTTCTACGATAGTAATCATCTTACCACCATCACGGCAGAGATGCTCACCATACAGGCCAGCCTTCTTGATGTCTCCTAACACTAGGAAATCCTTGTTAGGAAACCGTAGCTTCTGTCCTACAAGCTTACGGTGTTTGTCGTAGTAGTTAGCTACTTGAACCTTCTGCCCCTTGAAGGTAGCCACGCCATAGTTCCAGTGTTGCACTGTCTTTAGGTTTAGCTTCCGCTTAGATAAGGCTGTTGGTTCCACCTCTAGAAAAGAGGTGTTGGATTTAATAGGCTGCTCCACAAATAATTCCTCTTCATCAGCAGGTGTAAGTGTCTGGCACGAGAAGCAGTAGTGTTTACCATCGCTATATAAAGCATTGGCATCACTACTGCCACAGTGAGGACAGGCTTCATGCCTTATGAACTCACTGTTCTCTTGCATCCCTTAGGTCTCTCGTTAGTTTCTCTAGGTTTTTTATGATACTGTCATACTCCTTATCATATATAAGACCAACTTGCCAATCATCAATGATACTGTATGCTATATCTTCATAAGATATTTTATGTGATAGTTCATCTAAATCTATGAACACAGACAATCGTAGACCCTCTGGGTTTATCTCCATATTCATGTCTACATCAGATACAAACTCTTCTCTAACTTCAATAAGGCTCATTACAACCACTCCTTAGGTACAGTTCCTTCTGCCCAGACAAAACCATTACGGTCTGCCCACTCACTACAGGTCATCTTTGATCCATCCTTTCTTTTCTTAGCACCCTGAATTGTAGCCTTAGCGTTCTGGAATACAAAGCGTATGTCCTTGTCAGGGTACTGTGCCTTGATAGCCTTCATCTTACGCTGGCTATCCTGTCTAAAGTACCCCTTCAATTCTACAATCATGGTGTCTACTGCTAGGTCAGGGATGTAGTGGCGTTCCACATAGTACGGTATCTTCTCTGGTTCGTACTGATATGGAACACCACGTTCATCTAGATCACTGATGACCCTTGCCTCAAAAGTCCCCTTCGTCATCGGTATCACCAGTAGTAGGGTTACTATCAAACATATCTGTAGTGTCATCCTTAGCTACTGCTGCTGCTACATACCCATCCTCTTCATCGAACATGGATGCAGCACCATTACCATACTCTACTAGGTCTAGCACCTGCACACCACGGAGGTGCAGCTTCACACCTACCATCTTAGTAGCAGGGATGTAGTAAGTACGTGGCTCAAAGGATACATTGATAGTACTACCATTACCAATGAGTACGCTACCATCCATAGGTGTTAGCTTAGCATCAACAACGATAGGGTTCTGGGTGTAGGTAGTACCATCACGTCTCTTACCTACTGCATCAAGCTTGAACTTGAACTTGATGTCTCCAGTTTCAGTACCCTCTTGGTCTGTGTCTTCTTCAAATGGCAAGTGAGTGGACAGTTTACCCTGTAGCTTAGGGTTGGACTTCACCTCTTCTTCTAGTCTTTCATTGACTAGGCTTTCAAGATAGTCACTCAACTTTGCTGCTTCTAGTTGTGGTTTGAGTAGGTCTACAGAGTAGACACCATCAGGATTAAACTTGGTGTCTGGTTCAAACACCTTAACCCACATGGCCTTACCTGCAACACTCTTGTTCTTTGCTTTGGTCATATTAACTCCTAAGTAATGTTTAGTTATGCTTCGGCTATAGGTCAACTTTAGAAATCAGGCAAAGAAATAGTCAGAGTCTAGTACCTTTGACAAGTCTAAGCTGCCCTTAGCTGGAGGCTGTGGTATTGTACTGTCACCAAGGGTGGCGACAGCGTGGTCACGCAAGTCCTGTAGTACGTCATAGTTCTGGTACATATCTACAAAGGCTTGGCGTAGGGTGTGGCTCATGATACCCATGTTAGGACTGTGTGTCCCATAGCTGTCATGCACCATACTAAAGTCCACCATGTTAGCATCGAGACACTTGTTAATGGTGAACGTCAGGGCTGCTGCATCCAGTGAGTGGATGAAGTTTGGGCTAGCCCCTGTTGAGATACGAGAACGGTTCACACTGTCCTGTAGCTCCTGCTGGTAACTAAGGTAGACCAAGTTACCATCAATGTGTGTCTTGATGAGCCGCTTCTTTGTATTGTAGTACGGCTGCACCACTAAGAAGTTTGTTGGTGTGATCCACTCCATGTGCTGATTGGCTGCACCATAGTGTGAACCTACATCCTTAACGTAGTCCATAACCTGCCGTGCAGAAGAGATGGTCTCGTTAATACCCTGCCACACGTGCTTAGATAAGTATACACCGACACCAAACAGGTCATCCCCAAAGGGATTAGGTATACCCTTCTTGGTTATCTTGTCTGTTATTGCTTCCTGTATGTACTCACGACAGGCGTGTTGTGTACCGGAGTAGGGTACAATCATCACTGGTCTCTTGGTGAGTGACCTGTCAATGCCAAACTCTAAGCACTTCTTGGCAAGCTCATTACCCTGCTCTGCATCTGCTGCTACTAGGGCTGTTGTCCTCTCCGCTACGTTTGAGTAGATGTCAGAGGGTAGGTCTGATGGTATCAGGTTAGTAGCCCTGCCACCTGTCTCATCAAGAAGGATTGCTGATAGGTGCTGTAGTCCATTGCAGCTACCGTCTGCTGCACAGGGTAGGTGAGTATAGAAACCCCAGCCCTCACGCAGTAGACCATACCACTCAAAGCACCAGCCTAGAAATTGCCAAGGCTTGTCCGCTGTAGTCCACCATAGATAGTCTAGTGGGTTCTCAGCACACCTAACAATATCCTCCTCACTGTTCCATGCCCATGCAATACGATCAGCAAAGGACACCTTGTCATTACCAAACAGGTTCGCACCATGAATGGCAAGCCAGTCTGCATCAGCAGCATTGTTGATAGGGAAACCATTGTTGAACAATAACAATGCCTTACCCCAGTCAGCTACCTGTGGTGACATGAAGGACTCGACAGGATACTTACGAGAACGAAAGTCTAGCTGCCATACAAAGTAGAACTCTGAATGTTTAGCATACTCCTCTGCAATCTGAAGCGTCCTCTCTACCTGTATCCTGCGTGACATAGACTTACCGTTGTGTGTATAGATACGACTACGGTTCTTAGCCCAGTCCTTGTATACGTTTCTCTCCTCCTCGCTCAAGTCTTGTGGGTCTTTGTCAAAGGGATAGGCTGGAAGGTCTAGGTCAAACCTAGGTGGTAGGCCAGCCCACTCCTGTCCACTGTCCCATGCCTGACGCATGACCTGTAGTACCTGAGTATCAATAGTCCAAGGTGTACGCTGCAACCCATTGACAGCTTTGTACTCAAGGCTCATGTCCTGCTGGGACAGTCGGTCTAGGTATAGTTTACTGTTCTGTTTCAATGTACCCTCACTAATGGTAAGTCGTTGATAGCCTCGCTGTGATACCCACCACCTATTACATCTACCCAATCCTTGGGTGGAATGATTGATGGTGCATAGCGAGGACGCTTGGTCTCTTGGTATAGGTTGAACTTCCTAACCCACTCAAGAGTGTCAGGCGTAGCCTCAAGGTAGGTGACTGTCTTGTTGTTGCGCTGTCTATGCTTGCTTAGCTTGACCAGCCCTGTCTTGACAATGACCTTATCAATGAGCCTCATGCCCACATGGATACGTTCCTCGTTAGTCCATTCAGTTTCCTTCTGCTCTGTTGAGTTCAGTTTGTGTACCAAGCCCTGTCTCTTGTGTAGCTTGCTACTCTTTTCGTTAGCCTTCTTGATGAGCATCTTGGCTGGCTTACCATCTGTCTCTATCCACTGGGTCAGACGCTTCTGTAATTCCACGTTCATCCCAACGATACGAGCCACCTTAGTTAGAGTGTAGTGCTTTGATACTTCATCCACTACTGAAACCAGAGTGAGGTAGGCTACCTTGTGTGCATCCATCCCGCTTAATTTTTTCTTGGCAATATCACGGTTGGATGTGGTGTCCTTTTGTATATCCTTAACACCATCAGCTAGTGCATTAACGATACCAGCTATAGCTGCCCTGCCATGCTGCGTACTACTCTCAATGCCCTTCTCTAGTAACTTGTTGGTGTTGTGTTGGTATCTATCGACACCTGCCTGTAGCATCTGTCGCTCTAGTTCTTTCTGTTCTTCTAGTGTTGCCACGCTTTTCCCCCAATAAAGTTATGAGTGAAGATATAGTTATAAATACCACAAGAAGCAGAGGAAGTAAACCTAAAATTGCAAGATAGATTTTCAATTTAAATACCTCAGTTCGTTAGTGTCATAGTCAGGTCTGTTGTCATACTCCACAGGTTCATGCCACTCAGCATGACACTCATGGCAGTACCACACAACCTCCTCACCTACAGCATACAATGCTTCTGCTTCTCCATCGTTGCAGTGGTTACAAATCTTAAAGCCCATACTCATGATGCAGCTGCCTCCTCTTTGACGCGCATTAGTTTACCTGCTGTGTACCCATGCTTGTACTTGATGTAGTACTGTGCCTCAGTATCCTGATTGTATGCGTTGATATACTTGTCGTTGTGATACCCTGCACCATAGCCTAGTACATAAGCATCATCAAAGGTGTTACGTTTGTTAGCCCAGTTTCTCCAAGCATTTATCTGTGCATCACGCATCGTCAATCTCCTCTGCATCCTGTGCAAAGAACTCTCTATGCACTGTCTCAGGTTGATATTGTGGTGGTACATCAGTACCATACTCATCCGCTAGATCATAGGCTAGTTGTTCTGCTTGACCAGCATCTTCCGCATCTATATCAATAACTATAGACTCCTCATGGCATATAGCTACTCTGTATCTAGGCATCATCAATCTCCTTGTCATACTTGATAGGCACAACCCATAAAACTTCTGGATCATAGCCATTGGTTAAGGCTTGCACTTCCTGCATAGCTAGTTCCTCTGCATGGTCAAAGTCCTTAGCATCTACAGTAACAGTGCGTTCAGTTGTTACACGAACA
>Ga0255775_1004724_pt1 | contig 10629 bp, 8 predicted proteins | sample 011ome_26_FD_179973 | JGI IMG/M metagenome (GOLD analysis project Ga0255775, IMG submission 179973) | Coastal salt marsh microbial communities from the Groves Creek Marsh, Skidaway Island, Georgia - 011511BT metaG (version 2) | ecosystem: Environmental > Aquatic > Marine > Intertidal zone > Salt...
TCTGCCTGGAGGATTTACAGCCGTTACTGTGGCTAATTTTCCATGTGATTTATGAAATTTTAATAAACTTTTTATATTAATATTTCCTACACCATCACCATAAGTAAATAGAAAAGGTTCATTTGGATCAAGAAATTCTTTGATTTTTTTTAACCTTCCTCCAGTTAAAGTATCGTCGCCTGTATCTACGCAAGTTACCAACCAATTCTCTTTCGTATTTCTTAAAATTGAAGAAGAATTTTCCCTTAAATTGAAGGTAACATCAGTATTTCTTAGATGATAGTTGTCAAAATACTCCTTAATAAAAAAACCTTTATAACCACAGCAGACTATAAATTCATTTACGCCATATGATTCAAAGATTTTCATTATGTGCCATAGGATTGGCTTACCTCCGATTTCTACCATAGGCTTAGGTCTACTATGAGTTTCCTCAGAAAGTCTTGTCCCTAATCCACCCGCTAAAATTACTGCTTTCATAATTAATTTCTCAATTTAATTGCCTATTCTATCATCAGAGATTCAATTATTTTGCCGTAAAAATTATTTTTATTTACATTACAAAGCTTATTCATCAGATTTCTAATATAATTACATTTAAATAAATTAATAATTACACCAATTATTTAAAATTTTTTAAGGAAAAGCGAATGAATGAAATGATTAGAGTGCCATATGGTTCAACTGTTCACGGAGAGGAAGAGATAAATGCAGTAATCGAAGTTCTAAAAACCACAACCCAGATGTCAAAAAATGTCAGCGAATTTGAACATAAAATTGCTAATTTATTTGAAAAGAAAAAAGGAGTAATGCTAAACTCAGGCTCCTCTGCATTATACGTTTTAATTGAAGCCCTAAATCTTCCAAAGGGTTCTGAGGTAATTACCCCTGCATTAACATTTGCAACGACAGTAGGATGTTTGGTAAAAAACAATCTAATCCCTCATTTTGTAGACGTTCATGCTGATACATATTGTGTCGATGTAGATCAACTTGAGGCAGCCATTAATGATAATACATCTGCAATTATCGCCCCTGATTTGATGGGTAATATTTGTGAGTGGGATAAAATTCAAAAGGTCGTTAAAAGAAAAAATAAAAATATAAAAATTATTTGTGATTCCGCTGATACATTAGGGGCTACGCTATTTGGTAAATCAAATGGATCATATTGTGATGCAGCAATTACTAGTTTCTATGGATCTCATGTTATAAATGGAGCAGGAAATGGAGGTATGCTAGTTACTGATTCTACAGAGATCTATGAAAAATCTAGGTTATTAAGATCTTGGGGTAGAAGCTCATCTTTGTTTGATGACAGTGAGGCTATAGAAAATAGATTTAATATTGATTTAGATGGAGTTCAATATGATGCTAAATTCGTTTTTGCAGAAATTGGATATCAGCTAGAGCCTTCTGAAATTAGTGCTGCATTTGCTTTGGTACAGTTAAAAAATTTATCTAATAACATAAAAGCGAGACAAGTAAATTTTGATCGCCATTGTCAATTCCTTAGCAATTATCAAGAATTTTTTGAGTTACCCAAGCAAAACCCAAATGCTGAAACTGGATGGCTTGCTTTCCCAACAATTATTAAGGATCAATCCCCCTTTACCAGAACCGATTTGCAGATATTCCTTGAAAAAAGAAATATTCAGACCAGAGTTGTATTTACTGGAAATATTTTGAGACAGCCTGGCTACAAGGACATAGATTGTATTGGTAATGCAGATGACTTTATTAATGCAGACAAGGTGATGAAAGGAGGAATTTTGTTAGCGTTACATCATGGTCTCAATGATGACATGATGAATCACATACACAACTCAATCTCAGAGTTCCTTGTTCAGTTTTCATAGTTGCGTGAATGCACGATATAACAGATTCTAAAAATTATGTGGATGGAGAGTCTATTTGTTTTTTAAATTTCGATCTTGCTTTTGGGGGGACAGAAAAGGTCATTGTCTCTCTCGCAAATCATTTTCACTCATTAGGAAAAAAGGTTACGATCTTAACACTTTCTAGTAAAAATGATTTTGAAGGTTTTCTCAATTCAGAAATCTGTGTTACTTGTTTAAATGTCAGAAAAATGAAATTTCTTATTCCAAAATTATCTCATTATGTTTTAAAAAATAGATTTGATAATTTTTTTGCAAATGTTTGGCCTCTTACATCTTTAAGCTTTGTTGTAAAAGTATTTAGCCAAAACACAAATCTTATTTTTGTTGAGCATTGTAATTTATCTGAGCAATTTAAAAATAAATCAAATTTTTTTAAATATATGCAAAAAATTTCTATAAGAATTTTATATAAATTTGCACATTTAATTGTTGCTGTTTCCGAAGGTGTTAAGGATGATTTAATACTTAAAGGTGTGAGTGAAGATAGGATTAAAGTTATTTATAATCCAGTAATAACAGAGCCTTATCAAGAGCTTCATGCGGCTAACTTAGCTGCAGAGCAGTGGAAAGCATCAAACAAAAAGAAGTTAATTGCTGTTGGAAGATTTAAAGCTCAAAAAAATTTTACTAATTTAGTTGAAGCTATTCATATTGCAAAAAATAAATTAAATCTAGATTTAAGCTTGCTCATATTAGGAGATGGCGAGGAAAGGCAAAAAATTTCAGAAAGAATTAACAAACTAAACCTTCAAGAAAATATTTTCTTAGCTGGATGGGTTGCAGACCCTTTGCCATATTATGATTTATCTGACCTTTTTGTTCTATCATCTGATTATGAGGGTTTTGGTGTCGTGATAGTAGAGGCAATGTCGAGAGGCCTAAACATTGTCTCAACCAATTGTAAATCTGGTCCAAGTGAAATTCTAAAGAATGGTGAGCTAGGTTTTCTATGCAAGGTAAATAATTCAGAATCCCTTAGCAAGACTATTATGAACGCACTTAATCATCCGATACCTAAGGAGTTACTGATAAGAAGATCCTATGATTTTTCAGAGGAAAAAATTGGTAAGTTATATGAAGATATCGTTAGATAGTCATTCAACCTATTTTAAGTTAGGACTGTATAATTTTTAATTAAAAATATTTGTAAGATGAATAATTTATTTTGGAAAAATAAAAAGGTACTTATTACAGGTGATACAGGCTTCAAAGGCTCTTGGCTTGCATTTGTGCTAAATAAAGCTGGAGCTAAAATTCAAGGTATTTCAAGCTCAGTCTATGATAATAATTTGAAGTTTTATGAAAGCTTAAGTGTAAATAAGATATCTAATACTATTGATTGTGATATTAGAGATCAACAACTGTTAGGCAAAGTTTTTAGAGATTTTAAGCCAGAGTTTGTTTTCCATTTAGCAGCACAACCCTTAGTTAGAGAATCATATCTAAATCCAGTGCTTACCTATGACATAAATGTTATGGGTACAATAAATATTCTAGAGGCTATCAGAAACTGCTCATCTATAAATGCTGCAATTATGGTGACGACTGATAAATGCTATGAGAATAATGAATGGGAGTGGGGATACAGAGAGAATGAACCGATGGGAGGACATGATCCATATAGTAGCAGCAAAGGTTGCGCCGAATTACTTATCAAATCATATCAAAAATCTTTCTTTAGTGACCTAGAGGCAGAGTGTGGTGTAAGTTCCGTTAGAGCTGGAAATGTTATTGGGGGCGGGGACTTCTCAAAAGACAGATTAATTCCTGATATATATAAAGCGATTACTCAGAATAAAAATTTATTCCTTAGAAATCCATTGTCAACTCGACCATGGCAGCATGTTTTGGAACCTATTTCGGGCTATCTAAAAGTTGCTGAAGATTTATGTGAACGAGGATCCACAGTTCAGGGAAGTTGGAATTTTGGCCCACATATTTCAGATATTAGAACTGTGAATGAGGTATCAGAACTATTCTGTAAGTCATGGGGAGTTAAAAATATTATTGAGCATAAATCAGCTGAAGATCAGCCTCATGAGGCTCACTCTTTAAGTCTTGATATTAGCAAAGCATTCTTTGGTTTGGACTGGCGACCAAGATGGAATGTTGAGAATGCAATTAATAATACAGCAAAATGGTATAAAGCATATTTTCAAAAAAATGATGTTCGTCACATTACATCTGAGCAAATAGAAAACTATTTTTCGGATTAGTTTTTTTTAACTTAGATGCAAATTATTCCCCCAAAAGTCTCAATAATAATTCTTTCTTATAATCAGGCTGAATATATAAGTGATGCTATTGAAAGTGCTCTTAATCAAACTTATAAAAACTTAGAAATTATAATTTCTGATAATGGTTCAACAGATGAAACAAAAGACTTAATAAAAAATTTTCTATTTGACCCAAGAGTGATATTTCTTGATTATGAAGATAATAAATCAATTTCACTTAGGCAGAATCAAGCAGCAAAAAGAGCGTCAGGAGATTTTATAAGTCTGCTATATGCAGATGATTATTACCTTCCAACAAAAATAGAAAATCAAATTAAACTATTTTCTGGTCTTTCTGAAAAGTGGGGTGTTGTTCATGGCCCAGGCTTTCAGCTAGTCGAGCGAACGGGTGAATTATTGCCACTGAGTGCCACAAAAGCTCAAGGCGATTGCCTCAAGGATCTGTTTCATGATTATGAAGATGGGTTTATTATCCCAATTTCACCTCTTGTCAGAACAAAAGTATATCTAGAATTCCCCCTTTATGAGGATATGTTTAGCGAAGGAGAGTCACTTTTTTGGCGAATAGCAACTAAATATAGATTTTACTACTGTGACATTCCACTTGTAGTAATGCGATATCATGAAAAAAATATGGGCAAGGCAATTAAAAGAAATATGGACATGCATTTAGAATGTCTTGATAGATTAATTCTTCAAGAGGATTTTCCAATGGATATCTTTAAATTCTATAAACAATATAGGGCTAAAATAGTTTTCAGCAATTCATGGCATTGCCTGAGAACAAACTTTGAAATAACTTGGGCAAAAAAATTATTATTAAACTCTATAATATCAAACCCAAAGTCTATTCTTAAATTAAAATGTGTTGTAATAATATTGTATTCTTTATTGCCTCAGAAATTAATTTTTTACATCAACAAGCTCGCAGATTTGATATTAAAAAAGAAGCTATTTGTCCCATTAAAGGATTATTACAATTAACTATAAATAAAAAAGTTATTTTTTTGATTAATATTTATTAACCAACGATTTGGAGATACCAAAATGAAAATGCAATCTACTAAAATATGTGTTATTGGCTTAGGGTATGTTGGCTTGCCACTTGCAATTGAATTTAGTAAAAAGTTTCCAGTAATTGGATATGATATTAATAAAACTAGAATCAATGGTCTTAACGACGGAATAGATTTTACAAATGAGGTAAGTTCCTCTGAATTAAAAAAAGCAAAAAATATAACGTTTACATGTAAAGAAAATTCTCTTCAAGATTGTAATTTTTTTATTATTACTGTTCCAACTCCAATCACTAAAAGCAAGAAACCAGATTTAAGGCCTTTGTTGAGTGCCTCTAATCTAGTGGCACCATTTCTAAAAAAAGGAGATGTAGTTGTATATGAATCTACCGTATATCCCGGAGCAACAGAGGAGGAATGCGTTCCAATTTTAGAGAAAATTTCTAAACTATCAATTAACCAAGATTTCTTTGTTGGATATTCACCCGAGAGAATAAATCCAGGTGATAAAGTGCATCGTTTACCCAATATAAAAAAGATAACTTCTGGTTCAAATAAAAAATCTGCAAACCATATAGACAGAGTATATAAAAAAATTATTACAGCAGGGACATATAAGGCTGAAAGCATTAAGGTGGCTGAAGCTGCAAAAGTTATTGAAAATACTCAACGAGACTTAAATATAGCTTTAATTAATGAACTTGCAATTATCTTTAATCTTATGAATCTTGATACAGAGCAGGTTTTGAATGCAGCAGAAACTAAGTGGAATTTTCTTCCTTTTAGGCCTGGCTTGGTAGGCGGCCACTGCATTGGCGTAGATCCTTATTATTTAACCCATAAAACAGAAATGCTTGGATATAATCCAGAAATAATATTAGCAGGAAGAAGGTTGAATGATAGTATGCCTTCATTTGTAGCATCACAATTTATAAAACTTTTAACAAAAAAAAATATTAAGATTAACTCTGCAAAAATACTTATTTTGGGCGTTTCATTCAAAGAAGATTGTCCCGATATAAGAAATACTAAGGTCATAGATATTATTGACGAGTTAATTGAATACAATTGCAAAGTAAATATTTATGATCCTTGGGTCAATCCCGAGGAAGCAAAAAAAGAGTATGGGATTAATCTTTTGAAGAATGTTCCAATAAATTATTATGATGGAATAATTATTGCTGTTTCTCATAAAATATTTAAAAAAATGGGGATTCAAAAAATTCGATCATTTGGCAAAAATAAAAACGCAGTTTATGACTTAAAACATCTCTTTCCAATGGAAGCAGTTGATAAGAGACTGTAAAAATATTATGCAAGCTTACAATTCAATTAAAAAGAAACTCGTTCAAAATCAAAAAACATGGTTGATTACTGGGGTTGCTGGATTCATTGGTAGCAACCTTTTAGAAACACTATTAAAATTAGATCAACGAATTGTTGGTTTGGATAATTTTGCTACTGGCAGCAAACAGAATTTATTAGAAGTTCAATCGCTCGTTTCTAAAAAACAATGGTCAAACTTCAAGTTTATAAAAGGAGATATTGCAAACCTAAAATCTTGTGAACTTGCTTGTAAAAATATTGACTATATTTTGCACCAAGCCGCCATTGGCTCAGTGCCAAGAAGCATCAAGGATCCAATAAATACAAATAAAAGCAATATATCTGGCTTCCTAAATATGTTAGTAGCTGCTAAAAATGCCAATGTTAAGAATTTTGTATATGCAGCTAGTAGTTCTACTTATGGCGATCACAAGAAACTTCCAAAAAAAGAGCATTTGATAGGAAAACCATTAAGTCCTTACGCAGTTACAAAGTATGTTAATGAGCTATATGCAGACGTCTTTAAAAGGGCTTATGGGTTTAATACCATTGGTTTAAGATATTTTAATGTTTTTGGTAAAAGACAAACTCCTATGAGCACTTATGCCGCTGTTATTCCTAAATGGATAGATTTAATTATTAATAATAACGAAGTTTTTATAAATGGCGACGGTAAAACTAGCAGGGATTTCTGTTTTATTGACAATGCAGTTCAAGCAAATATTTTGGCTGCAACTACAAGCAACCAATTTGCAATGAATAATATCTATAATATTGCTGTTGGTGATCGAACTTCTTTAAATCAACTATATGAAACTCTAAGGCTTGAGATTAAAAAGAAAATTAACTTGGATCACACGCGTTTAACTTACCGAGATTTTAGGGAGGGTGATGTCAGACATTCGCAAGCAGATATTTCAAAAGCAAATGAATTTCTTGGATATAAACCATCTCATAACATAACAAAAGGCTTAAAAGAAACTGTCAATTGGCATCTAAACAAAAATAAATAAATATGTGTGGAATTACAGGCTTCTATAAGCCAAATCAAATAAAAATTCTTGAAGCTGAGAATATTTTGAAATCAATGACGAACACTTTGTCTCATAGAGGTCCAGATGCATCAGGGATATTTTCTGATTCAAGTACCAATTTGCTTATGGGTCATAGAAGACTGTCAATTCTTGATACTTCAAACGATGGGCTTCAGCCAATGCATTCTCATAGTGCTAACTTAGTCATAGCTTATAATGGAGAAATATATAACCATCTTGAAATTAGAGCTCAATTAGAGGAAGAGAATACTTCAGTTTCATGGAACAGTACATCTGATACCGAAACTCTTCTTGAGGCATTTGAGCATTGGGGCATTTCAGATACCTTGCCCAAGTTAAGAGGCATGTTTGCGATCGCTCTTTTTGATAAATCTAAAGGAGATTTTTATTTAATTAGAGATAGGTTTGGTGAAAAGCCACTTTATTATGGCTGGATTGATCAAAAAGACGAAAAATCAGTTTTTAGTTTTGCATCTGAACTTAAAGCTATTAAAAAATTTCCGAATTTCTCTAATCAGATTTCAAAAGATGCTTTACTACAATATTTTAGTTATATGTATGTTCCAAGTCCTCTAAGCATATATGAGGGCATATATAAATTAGAGCCAGGCTGTATTCTAAAATTCACATCTCAACCTCCTCAAAAACAAATGTGTGATATTCCACACTCATTATCAAACGAGCCATATGCTTATAAAAATATTATTATAAATCGTTGGTATGATTTAGGTGAGATTATTAACACAGCTTCGCAAAATCGCTTCGAAAATTCTGAGGAGGCCACTTCGGCCTTAGAGTCTGAGCTAGAGGAGGTTATAAGGTTACAGAGCCTATCTGATGTACCCTTAGGCGCATTTTTATCAGGTGGAGTTGACTCGTCTACAATAGTTGCGCTGATGCAAAAAAAAAGCAGCGAACCCATTAAAACATTTACTATAGGTTTTGAGGACCCCAGTTTTGATGAATCTCCTTTTGCAAGAGATGTAGCCAATCATTTGAAGACCGACCATTCAGAGCTTTTGGTTACAGCAAATGATGCTCAATCTATTATCCCGAATCTTCCAAAGATATATGACGAGCCTTTTGCTGATTATTCTCAAATTCCAACATACTTTGTATGCAAGTCTGCAAAACAAGCTGTTACTGTGTCATTGTCAGGTGATGCTGGAGATGAACTATTTGGTGGTTATAATAGATACTTAATAGGGCCTGGTTTATGGTCTAAGATTTCTATATTACCTAGATTTTTAAGAGAATTTATTGGAAAAATCTTATTATTTTTACCAATTAATAACTGGGATTTGATTTACAGGCAATACTCAAAGTTTTTCTTTAAAAAAGATGCTATTAGTCATTTTGGTGAGAAAGTTCACAAAATGGCAAGCAGACTGCGAAATGTTCATTCTGAAGATCAATTATTTTTAAGTCTGATCACTGAACCATTAGCTGAAAGAATAGTTCTCAATGACAAAAAAAATTTTAAATCAGACAATCAAATTCCACCTTTTTTAAAAGATCCACTTCCCGCAAATGGTGTGAATGATTTTGCTTCAATGATGATGTACAGGGACACACTAAACTATTTAACAGATGATATTCTATGTAAAGTTGATAGGGCCTCAATGAGCAATAGTCTAGAAACTAGAGTACCTTTTTTAGATCACAAAATTGTTGAGCTTGCTTGGAGAATGCCCTTAAAAATGAAAATCAACCGTTCTGAAGGAAAATCTGTGCTTAGAAATATTCTTTACAAGCATGTTCCAAAAAAAATAATTGAACGGCCTAAAGCTGGATTTAGTATCCCATTAGGAGATTGGCTCAAAGGACCCCTTAAAGAATGGGCAGATATACTTCTTGAAAAATCAAGAATACAGAAGGAAGGTTATCTTAATGCAGAATATGTATCCGAAATATGGGCTGAACATCTAGAGGGAAAAAGAGATTGGACTTTTAAAATTTGGAGTATACTTATGTTCCAGAGCTGGCTCGAATCTACCAAATAAAAACTTTTATATTGATTAAAGTATTTGCACAACTATACTTAAACATTAAATTAAATAAATATCTAAAGTTAAAAAATATAATTCAATGAGTTTCCTAAAAAAAATTGAAATTAAATCTAAAGTCCTTTTATTAAAAGAATTTTTTTATGATTATTTCTGGAAGAAATCTTCTTTGAATTTAGGGCTAGCATCATTAATATTGAGCTTTGCCATCATTCAATTTAGTACCCCTCAATTTTATATATCTGCTACCTTGAGAGAAAATCAAGAAAGCGGATCTTCTAGCCCATCATTGGGGGGAGGCTCAAATGGCTTGATTTCAATAGTTTCTTCTGACAGCAACTCATTTGATGAGTTTCGATCAAATATATATTCTTATATTATTGCTCAGCGTATGTGGGAAAAAGGCTGGGCTACTGAAATATATGCAGGTGGCGATAAATCGATAGATGTTAATAAAATAGAAAAACCACATACTTTGGCTGATCACCTTGGAGCATTATTTCTTGGCTATAAATTATATGATTTTTATTCACCTCATGATCTTCAAGCTTTTATCTCAAGTAAGGTTAATTTACAAAAGGAGATCAGAGGTGCAAACATAACTGTTTCTATGCTTACAAGTGATCAAAATTTTGGTTTATCTTTTCTAAATGAATTAATCTTAAATGCAGATAAATATGCAAAGGAATTTCTTATACTGAAGTCTCAGGCTATTATAGATGGAACATACAAGCAGCTAGCAGTGTCTAGAAACTCGGCTATCACAGCATCACTTGCGGCAACAATTAATAGAGAATCCCTGCAAATTGCTACATTAAAAAATGATTTACCGTATCATATTTATTTTATTGATCCCCCATATTCTAGCGAATACCCTGTTACTCCAAACACATTAGCTATTTTTATATCAAATTTTATTATCTTTATATTTCTTTCAGTTATGTATAACTTTATTAGAATCCATAAAGAAGATTTATGGTAAATGAATATTTTAGGTACATTGACTATGGTGGAAGCTTAGAATATTACATATTCGAACTAGCAAATTTTAGCTTCTTAGCTCTCCTTCTTTGTCTTTGTTATAAATT
>Ga0255775_1004726_pt1 | contig 10627 bp, 10 predicted proteins | sample 011ome_26_FD_179973 | JGI IMG/M metagenome (GOLD analysis project Ga0255775, IMG submission 179973) | Coastal salt marsh microbial communities from the Groves Creek Marsh, Skidaway Island, Georgia - 011511BT metaG (version 2) | ecosystem: Environmental > Aquatic > Marine > Intertidal zone > Salt...
AGGCGCCAACAACTCCAAAACCGGGCACCTGCTCAAGACCGAGTGCCAGGTTTTCCGTCGGAATTTTCCGCGACGTTTCTCGCGGTGTGGCCACTCGTCGACGCGCGCCGCGATGGTAGTTTCGCGGCAAACGCGCCGCGCGTGGTCGACGACAACGACGATTATGCTCGTGCTCGTCTCATTCGTCGCTTCGGGCGCGCGCGCACACGGCAAAGGTTCGTTCGCAATCGCCGTCAAGAAGCAGACGCGCGTCGCCCCTGGGACGGGGCGGCGACTGCTGTCCAAAGCGGACGCGATCCCGATACACGCGTACGGCGACCGTCTTGGGAACCAGTATGGTCAAGGGCATGAGTTCTCGTTGACCATTACGCTCGCGGGCGGGCAGGAGTTTGACTTGATTATGGACACTGGGTCGTCCATTACGTATTTGCCGTGCCTCGGCTGTAGTTCCGAATTATGTGGGTATCACGAGCACCAATACTACGACTGGCGTTTGTCAACGGATTTCCGTATACTGAATGCCTCGACGAACGCCGCGGACGCTGCATTTTGCGACGCCATGCCTGTCGCACACGAAGTGAGTAATGTTTCAGCTTGTTTATTTGAAATTTGGTACTTAGACGGATCCGAAGGACGCGGTTACATGGTCGAGGACGTGGTGACTGTCGGGGATGAGTTATCTCCTGCAAAAATGACTTTCGGGTGCGGTGGCGTGAAGAGAGCTGACGGGAGTTTCGATCGACAAGACGGTATGGCGGGATTCAGTCGCGGAAACACCGCGTTTCACACACAGTTGGCAAAGGCGGGCGTCATCGACGCGCACGTGTTTGGATTCTGTTCAGAGGGGAGCGGGACAGACACAGCGATGTTATCGCTCGGACGGTACAACTTCGGTCATAATCTCGCGCCGCTCTCTTACACAAGGATGCTCGGGGACGATTATCTCGCCGTTCGGACGATGTCATGGAAACTCGGCGACACCACCATCGCTGGCGCGTCAAATGTGGTCACGGTACTTGACAGTGGGACGACGTTGGTCTATCTTCCTTCAGTCATGTTTCAAGATTTCATGACTCAACTCACGGCGCAAGTTACAGCAAACCATTCCGAGATTGAAGTTTTTGTAGATGAAGACACGCAGGCGCGCTGTTTCATTCCAGATACAACAGTGCTGACGGCAAGTGTTGTTCGCGAGTGGTTTCCAAAGCTGACCATTACGTACGACCCGGACATTAAACTGACTCTCCCCGCAGAGAACTATTTATACAGTCATCCTGTCATCCCGCATACCTACTGCGTGGGAATCGAAGAGTCAGAGGACGAGACCATCCTGCTCGGCCAACAAACGCTGCGAAACACGTTTGTCGAGTACGACCTCGAAAACGACCGCGTGGGCCTAGTCGTCGCGCAGTGCGAAAACCTTCGGAAGAAGTTTGCGCCTGATACTCCTCATAATCGATGGAGGTTTGTCGCCATAGTGTTCATCTTGATGTTCACGGCGTGCGTCATTGGGGGTGTATCGCTCTTTTTGTACGTCAAGTTTGGGTCACGAAAGCCGTTCAAGTACCAAGTATTTGATGTTGATTTACTTGACGCAGAAATAGAAATGGGCAATGTGGTGGACACGTAGAGGCGGAGACGGCACTGCGAATACATGTGTACATTTATTTACCGGTACCGGTAGCCTGGCTTGTAAAACAACAAACAACAATCAATAACGAAGACATTCGCGCGCGCGATGCCGCACCCTCACATTCGCGCGCATCCCTCGCATCTCACCGCGTCGAACGTCGCCATGGCGCACGACCAAGCGCGCGCGTTTTTCACACCCGATGCGGCGCTCTGCCCCGATTTCGTGTTGGCGCACGCGCGAGAGTTAAAAGCGTCCCTCGCCGCGTCGCTCGCGGCTCGCGCTGCGCCCAAGTGTAAAACCATCGTCGTCGTCACGTCTGGCGGCACCACCGCCCCGCTCGAGCGCACGCAGGTGCGATGCGTGGATAACTTTAGCTCGGGCACGCGCGGTGCGCGATTGGTGGAGGAATTCTTAGCCAGAGAGGACGTGGAGGTGGTCATGGTGCAACGGGACGGGTCGGTGACGCCGCACGAGCGTCTCGTCGTGGACTCCGTCGAGCGAGAACAGCGCGACGGTGGAAATGGGGTGTTTCACGCCGGCGCTGACGCCGTTGGTGCGTGTGGGCGCGCGAGACACGCGCTTGATGCGTTTGAGCTGTCGAGCTCTGGACGCGAGGGAGAGCCGTCGACGGCGACGGCGCGCGAGCCTCATCGAGCGTATGTCGAAGAAGCGATTAGGCGCCGCGCCGTCGAGGCGAAACGGTTGACAGTGGTACGGTTTAAGACGGTGTACGAGTATTTGGCATATTTAAAAGTCACGTGTGAAGTGGTAGAAGAGGAGGCAAAGTCACGAGGCGGTCGAGCCGTCGTCGTTTTAGCGGCTGCGGTGAGCGATTTCTACGTGCCTTGGCGTGATTTACCCACGCATAAGATTCAAAGCGACGCACATGCGTCTACAAACGGACTTGAGCTCAAACTCTCACCCGTGCCGAAGATGCTCGGGATGATTTCGCGCGAATGGTCCCCGTCGGCGTACGTCGTCGGCTTCAAGCTCGAAACCGACGCAAACATTCTCGACGCAAAATCACGAAAATCCCTCGAGCGCTACAGCCTCGACGCCGTGATCGCCAACGAACTCGAATCGCGTTATAGAAAAGTCACCGTGTTCACTCGAGAAGGCGATCGGCGAGACTTGGCCATCAAAGAAAACGACGCATCTGCGTCTGAACGCTCGGCGCCGCAATACGGCGCCGACACGCTCGAAGACCAAATCGTCCGCGATTTACTCGCTCGCGCCACCGCCGCGCGCCCTAGTTCATAGCGCACGCCATGTAGTATATCTAACACGAACACATCACACCGCCGATCGCGCCCGCGCGCACGAAACCTCGCATCATTAAGCGCTCGCGAGCTTTGAGCTTTAAAATGGTTGACCGCGACGCAGCGCCTCACAAATCGCCACGCCCTCGAGATCGCGCGCGCGTCATCATGACTGTTGAACCCGCGGCGATGGACGTCGATACCACCGCCGCGACCACGGATGCGCCGTCGCGCGAGGACGTGCCACACATCGTACGTATACGCGCGCGCGTGTGATGCGTTTCGATCGATCAGCTGACGCATGAGATCGCGGTGTTTTGTGTCGTCGTACTGACGTTTTTCGTGTCGACACGCAGCTCGCGAGATGCGTGGGGAACATAGAGAAGGGCGTGAGCGCCAAGGGTGAGGCGAGGTTCGTCGCTCGGGCGTTACGGGAGGTATGTTTACGTCGCTCGCGCGATTATTTCTGTTGGCTCGGTCGCGAATAGATTAGCCTCTCAGTCTCGCGTGTGTGTGTGTGTGTGTGAGTGTACTGACCGTGATTGTGCGTCGTGGTATCGTCGATCGTCGTGAACAGACTGCGCTGGCGCGGAAGGAATTTACGAGCGATACTGTTGCGGCGTTCGTGCGCGCTTCGACGCCGGCGACGAGCGGCGCGCGAGAGGCCCTCGTGGCGCGTTGCGCCCAAGTGAGCGGCGTCAAGGCGTCTGAAGTCGGCGCGAGCGTGGAGGGTATGGATGACATCACCCCGTGTGTGCTTCCGGAGGCTGAGGTGTACGCGTACTTGGTGGTTTTGATGCATTTGATTGACAGCGACGCGGGCGAGGCCGCGTTGGCGTGCGCCGCCGAGGCGGTTGATAGAATCAAACACTTTAACCGTAGAACGATGGATGTACTCGCCGCGCGAGTATACTTTTACTATTCATTAGTGCACGAGCGTTTTGGCTCGCTTGAGGACGCCCGTTCGACGTTGTTGGCGTTGTATAGAACGGCGGCGTTGCGTCTCGATGAAATCGGCCAGGAAACCTTGGTCAACTTGTTGCTGCGCAACTATTTGCACTACAACTTGTACGACCAAGCGGAGAAGTTGCGGTCGAGAGTGACGTTGCCGCAATCTCGGTCGATTCAGCAACAGTGCAGATACTTGTACTACCTAGGTCGCATTCGTGCGGTGCAGCTCGAGTATAGCGAAGCCAAGGAGTGCTTGACGCAGGCGTATCAAAAGGCGCCGACGTCGGCGAAGGGGTTCCGTCTGGAGTTGTTAAAATGGATCACCATCGTGCGCATGTTATTAGGAGAAATCCCAGAACGGAATGAATTGACGCAGCCCGAAATGCGCGTGGCATTGGCGCCGTATTTCGCGCTCGTTCAAGCGGTGCGTTTGGGTGATTTGGCGGCGTTTCAAGCGGCTTCGGAGACGCACGGGGCGACGTTCGACGCGGATAAGCTCATGAACTTGATCACACGCTTGCGCGCCAACGTCATCCGCACAGGGTTGACGCGTATCAACACTGCATACTCGAAGATTTCTCTCGCTGATGTGGCTGAAAAGCTCGGATTACCGAGCGTTGAGGATGCTGAATCCGTCGTCGCCAAGGCGATTCGCGACGGCAACGTCGACGCCGTTATCGACCATTCGGCGTCAGTCATGTACAGCAAAGAAACTACAGACGTTTACAGCACGCAGGAACCGCAAAACGCATTCCATGTCCGCATCGCGTTTTGCCTGGACACGCACAATGAAGCCGTGAAAGCGATGCGTTACCCACCAAAAGATAAAAAGTCAGACACCAAGGATGCGGCGCGCGGCAGCCGCATCGACAACGACTCAGGTATCGACGACTTGGATGATTTACTCGACGGCATGGAGGACGATGGCGATTTCTTTTAATTACCTAAATAAAAGTAGAATTACAACGCACTCCTTCGCGAACGATTACTTGCGTCCTTTTTTCCCTTTCTTTTTGCTCGAACCGGCTTTTCCCGCCGCCGCCTTGGCTTCCAACGCCTTCTTTCCTTGTCCGGGCGCCGCCGGTCCTTGCGCGGCGACATCCGCTAAATACTTTTCAAACACTTGTTCAGCAGTCAACAAACTCGCATCGGGTGCGCCTAAATTCTTCATCCTATGCTCGCTCTTCGCGATCGCCTTGGCCAACGCCTTGAGCACCGCCCCGCGCGTGCTCAGCCCCTCCTTCACGAACGTCCCATCCGCGTTTTTCCACTCGATCCGCAATCGTCCGCGCTGCCAAATGTCCCGCGAGTAGCACTTATCCTCAATCTCGCACTTCAACCCGAGCGCGCGATCGCACGCGTCTTTAAGTTCGAGCACGTGCGGTCGCACCACGGCGTGTTCCTTTGGGATCCGTCGACCTTCGGCGTGCGTGCGCGTGCTGTCAATGTACGGCGGGTACACCACGATGCGCTCGTCGTGTTTCCATATCATCTGCGCCATGTTTCAGCGCCTTTCGACGGCGACGGCGTTTGTGGCGGTGCGGCGCGCAGTGACGCGCGTCAGTCCACAGCGTGCTGCTGATGATGATGTGACGAAACGATGACGCGCGACGCTCGAGACGATCTCGCCGCGGGCATCGCCGCGGGTGCGACGTGTACGATCGTCGGGCACCCGTTCGACACGGTGAAGGTGCTCATGCAGCGACGGGCGAGCGGCGGGGCGGTGTTGAGTGCGCTGGGGACGTCTCGGGAGCTGTACGCGCGCCGAGGCGTTCGTGGGTTCTACGCCGGCGTCGCCGCGCCCATGATCGGGGCGAGCACGGAAACGGCGTTTAATTACGTGGCGTATCATCGCGCGCGGGCGTATGCGCTCGGAGGGGAGTCGTTGGGGGCGAGTTCGGCGACGCGACGCGCGGCGGCTTCGGCGTTCGCCGGCGCAGTCGCCGGCGCCGCCATGTCCGTGATCCTAACGCCGTTCGAGCTCGTGAAGTGTCGCACGCAAGTGGGCTTTGGCAATGGTTCGGTCATGCGGTGTGCGTCCGACGTCGTGCGCGCGCACGGGGTGTTTGGGTTATTCAGAGGATTTTCGCACACGACGATTCGAGAAGTCGCGTGCGGCGCCGCGTACTTTTGCGCGTGGGACGTAACCCAGAGTTTAATCCCTCGAGCTCGCCTTGGCGCATTCGATTCTGCATCCGCCGCGCTCGACGCCCCGCGCGAGGCGCTCGCGTTCGAAGCCATGGCTGCCGTCGCGTGCGGCGGCGCGAGCGGCGTCATCGCCTGGAGCGCCGCGCTCCCGCTCGACAACGCCAAAACGTTATTCCAATGCTCCAACCCGGGCGATGCTCATGATTTACCACCCATGAAACTCCTCGCGCATATCTATCGTACCAAAGGCATTGCAGGACTTTATGCGGGCGCACGTCCAATTTTAGCGCGCGCGTTTCCCGCCAACGCCGCCCAATGGCTCGCCTTTGAAGCCGCGTCCCGCGCGTTGCGCGACCGACGCCAGCGCGCCGTCGCCGACGACGACCGCGTCGACGCGTGACTTATCGCCTCCCGCACTGTCGGTCGCGTCGTCGAGAACCCCATAGTGAACGATAGTGTAGATACCGGTAGACGCTGTAGAATAGACGCTGTAGACTCCATTGGTTTAAACCATGCTCCAACTTTGAGAATGGTCCAGAGACCGCTGTGAGCGGCCAAATGTCACATGTCTGTCAGGGGTACGAACCGCCATTCGCCGCCTCGTCCTATTGCCGATGCGCTCACCGAAAACGCCCACGAACACGCCCAACGCGTCGGCGACGACGGGCGGGAAAACGACGACGATGACGAGTCCACTCGCGCTCGACATCCACGCGTTCGCATCGTTACGCGTCGGCGACGATATCGACGACGGCGCCGAAGGCGATGTCGACGATGTCCCATCGTCTTCGGTGGCTTCAGACGCTTCAACGACGACGACGACGACGACGACGACGACGACGACGACGACGACGAGGGCTGAACCACCGCGCGCATTTGCGCCTAAAAAGTTCCATAGCCCCACGGACAGCGCGTTGAGCCCGGCGTCGAAATTCGTCGCGCGCAAGGCGCGCCATCATCAGCAGCATCACCCGCGTCGACCGATGGGCGCGCTCGACGACAACCGGGACGCGGCGGATGCCGTCGCGATGCCACGTCCGGCGTCGCGCTTCGCCCCGTAAACACAACACGCAATCACACATACGACGACGACCACCACCACCACCACCACACACATTCTTTCACATCGTAACACACACCTTGTACAATACAACACTGAGCGCATCTCTTTCACAATTAACACCCTGGTTCCAGAATCACCGCTGAAGACCTCACTCGTCGACGCGCGCACGCATCCCAATCGGCGCGCGCACGACTCTCGCATACGCACCGCACTCGTCGGTTGACACGCGACGACGAGAGCCTCGCATCATCGACGATCGACGATCGACGTCGCGACGCAACGTTTTGATTTCGAATCGCATCCGAGTCGCATCGGCATTCATTCCCCTCGCCACGCATGCCGGTGTTCGTGGGCGGCGCCCTGGGTGGGGCGGATTTGATGAACGACGATGAGGCGTTCACGGATGGCGTACTCGCGCGTCGACGGTCGACCGTGCGGTACGGGGAGACGACGGGTGAGAAGGAGACGACGGCGTCGCCGTTGCGTCGGGTGAGGTGGGTGCAATTGGAATTGGCGCGAGGCGTTCGCGCGCGTCGTATTCGTTGTGTTCGTCATCGTCGCGTGTATGTGTTCGTGTTGTCGCGTGTACTGATTGTGAGTGTGTGATTGTGTTCGTGTAGGTATCGCACGAACGATGACGCGAAGACGCGCGCGCACGCGTTGTGGACCAAGGTGCGCGTGGTGGTGTTGTTGAACCAATTGTTGAGCGCGGTGCGTCGAGGCGAACGACGCAAAAGGATTGAAGCCAAGGATCAATTGAATATAGAATTCGTAGCGGTGAGCGGAGAAGAAGTACGAGATGAGATTCGTCGCGTGCAAGCCAAGTTTATCACGCCCGCGACGAAGAATAAGATTTTGGTAAAGTCGCGTAAAAAGGATGTGTACAAGTTTTTGAGCGATCCGCAATCGAGCTCGGCGGCGATGGCGTTTCAGTGCCTGATGTTTGCTCTCATTATGGTGTCGATCAGCTCATTTATCGCGAGTACGATGCCTGAGCACACTGGCAAGGCGAGTTTGGACATTGTAGAGATGGTGTGTCAGATCATTTTCACTCTCGAGTACGTCACCAAGATTTCGTGCGCGCCGAAACCGTGGAAGGCGTTCAAGGATCCACTCAACTTGGTGGATTTGGTATCCATCGTTCCTTGGTACGTGGAGCTATGTTTGTCGGGACTGTCGTTTGGGTTTACAGACGTTGAAAAAACGAGCGGCACGTCCAGTGCGCGAGTGCTGCGTATATTTCGCCTGTTCCGAGTCATTAAAGTTTTCCGCCTGGGCAGTCGAGCAAAGAAGATTCAAGTCATTGTATCCGCCGTGTCTAACAGCGCAGATATGTTTATTGTTCTCGGGTTCTTGCTCGTGTTGGGTCTAGTGATGTTTAGCGCGTTGATTTACTTTTGTGAGAAGGGTAAGGTGGTGATTACAGGCGCGTTAGACGAGAACGAGATTGACAATTTTGACTCTATTCCTCGCGCGTTTTGGTGGTGCATGGTGACGCTCATGACGGTGGGTTATGGCGACGCCGTTCCGGTGACGACTGGTGGGAAGTTTGTGGCGGCTTTCACAATGTTAGGATCGGTGCTTATCACGGCATTGCCGATTTCCGTGATTGGCGCAAATTTCACACAGCAGTGGTTGGAGTTTAAGAGCAAAGAGGCGCGCAAGATGACGAGGATGAACATCAAAGGCAAGTCGCGCAACGTGATCAAAGAGATGCACGCGTACTCTCAAGTGCTCACGTCGCTGAGTGACCACGTGAGTACGATGGAGAATCTAATCATGAAGGAAGTTAGCGCGTTGCGCGTCGTGCTCACGGCTATCGTTCGAATGAGTAAAAATTGTACGCGCGAAGAGTTGCGTTTCGCGTGTCAAGCGTTTGACAATCGCTTCAAAAAATTGGAGGACGTACGCGAAGAGTTGGAGGATTTGCAGGCGACGTATGATTTAGTGTCGCACGCTGAATTCGCGGTGGCGCTTCAACAGCTCAAGACCTGTGGCGTGAAGATGCAAAAGTTAGAAGAAACAGGCAAGTTACTCAATCACGAAACTGGAAGCCTCATCAACTCCACGGCGTCCCTGCGCACCCAGTTATTCGCGATGAAGGAAAGTCTCGCCTCAGCTATGGCGCAGCAAGTGCTCGATCAAGAACTCCAAGAAGAAGAGTTTAACTCGTGATGAGCGCACGTGTTAGTTGTATTTAGCAAAATCCTAGTTATGAGCTCTAATAAAACGTGCGCATCAATCACTTTTTCTCGTCGGCGTCAGCCAAGTCAACTAAACCGAGGAAATGCTCGGACGTTCTGAGCAGCGGCGCGTCGACGAGACGCATATTAAACTTCATTGGGTGCTTGCGAGGGTCGTAATCGACCATTTTCAACCGACCACAATACACATACTCACACCCTTCCATGCGACAAAACAAATGAAGGGGCCAGTCCTCATATTTCGGCGCGGTTTCAGCCTCCTCGGCGCGTCTCCACGCGTCCTCGACGCTCTCCTCAGCCATCAACCGCGTGGCGACGATGGATTGAATGACTGGAGATTCTTCATTCTGCCGAGGCTGCGCAAACCATGTGATTTGTGAACCAGCTCGCGTGAATACATTGTCGTACGTGTTTCCGTTTTTATCGCCCACGTTAACGTACAGCGCGACGCAATTTTTCCACTCTTGAATGCCACTCATCTTGCTAAATTTTGGATTATTCACCGGGCTCAGCGCGCGAACGACCGCGGCTTTCAAGCCTCCATCTCCGGGCGGTGGGGGGATGGGCTCACCTAAATACGTAGAGTACACGTCCCATAATCGAGCTTTGAGGGCTTTGAGTGAGTTTGCGCTCGGCGGCGCCGACGGTCGGGAAGACGTCGTCGCCTTTGGTTTTGCGCGCGACGGCGTCTCGCTCTTATCTGCTGACATCTTCGGGCGCTTGGCCGCCTTGAACCCGTCTCCGAGGTCGTCGTGAATATCGAATGTTGTGTACACTGGTGCTGGCAAGCGGCGGACCCGTCCCGATCGTCGCAAGTCATTTTCGTCTACCGGTTCTCGCTTGCCTTTGTGCGCGCGTTTGATTGGCGACTTGGTTGCCGCCGCGTGTAACGCCGCGTGTGCTGGATTAGACGCGATCAGCCGCTCAAGTACGGCTTTATTACGCGCGATTCTTGCTTCACGATTACGCTCGTATTCATTCATCGTGGCTGAGAGTGACGCGCGAGAGTGTGAAGCACCGGCGCAGCGAAGAGAGAAATTCACAACTACAAAAGACTACGCACAGACCCGAATAATCGAGTCTTTTACTAACTTCTATTCCGGACAAATTGTGGCGCGAATCGTGCCAAATCGATCTCCCGTAAATAATCGCCTACGTGGGCCTTCGATGATCGAGCACGTGGCGTTGAAGGCGCAGTCCTTTGCGGGAGCGCTCATGGTCGACGGTAACCAACTGGAGTTGAGCGTCGACAGCTTCCAACTAGCAAAGGAGTGATCTACCGATGCGGATAGTAACATCTTATTCGCCGCATCTTTGGCGCTTTCGTTTGACTTGAAACTCAACACACTGGATCGTTTCGCCGTTCCGG
>Ga0255775_1004746_pt1 | contig 10594 bp, 10 predicted proteins | sample 011ome_26_FD_179973 | JGI IMG/M metagenome (GOLD analysis project Ga0255775, IMG submission 179973) | Coastal salt marsh microbial communities from the Groves Creek Marsh, Skidaway Island, Georgia - 011511BT metaG (version 2) | ecosystem: Environmental > Aquatic > Marine > Intertidal zone > Salt...
AAAACGGTGCATCAAAGTTAAAATTAGTTTTACTACTTAATAAGATTTTTTTGGGTTGGTTAATTGGGAAATTAACTCTAGCATTCATTAATGGATTATCATTTATAACTGTATTGCCTCCAGTCAGAATTACGTCCATTGAAGCTCTTAGTTTTTGAACATCTTCTCGAGACTCTTTACAAGTGATCCACGTTTGTTGATCATCAAGTAAATGAGATTTTCCATCTAAGGATGAAGCAATTTTTGCTGTTATAAATGGTCTTTTATATGTATTTTTGAAAAAGAAAAATTTATTTTGCTCTTCTACCAATTCAGCACATATACCACTTATTACATTAATACCATTTTTTTCAAGTTTTTTAATACCTTTTCCAGAAACAAGTGGATTGGGGTCCAAGGCCCCGATTACAACATTTCTAATACCTGAACTAATTATTGCTTCAGTGCATGGCCCTGTCTTACCAGTATGATTACATGGTTCTAAAGTACATATTAAAGTAAGCTCTGCAAAGGATTTGAAACTTTTACCAAGAGATAATTTTGCAGAATTTATAGCATTTATTTCTGCATGATTACAGCCAAATTTTTCATGCGCTCCTTCTGATATTATTTTGTTATCTTTTATGAGAATACATCCAACAACAGGATTAGGCTTAGCAGTATATTTATATTGATTTGCAAGAGAAATCGCTCTCTTCATCAATTCTTCATAATTCATTTTTTTGATTTATTTTTTGAATTTCTTTTTGGTTTTTCTTTGCGGAGTGAATTAATCTCTTCTGAAAAATCTTTTATGTCTTGAAAATCTCTATAAACAGAAGCAAATCTTACATATGCAACAGTATCTACTTCTTTTAAAGCATTCATCATTATTTCACCAATTTTTATAGATGGTATTTCTCTTAAACCACTAGTTCTAATCTCATTTAAGATTTTCCCAAAAACTGTATCAATATTTTCTGATGATAGGGGTCTTTTCTCAAGCGCTCTAAGCATGCCTTTTTTTAATTTTGAACCATCAAATGGCTGTCTTTGACCGTCACTGTTGACCACTCTAGGCAAAGCTAAATCTACTGTTTCAAATGTAGTAAATCTAGCATGACATACTTCACAAGACCTTCTCCTTCTAGTTTGCGAACCATCTGCAACTAGTCTTGAATCAATAACTTTTGTGTCTTCAGCCTGACAAAACGGACAATGCATCTATAAATTATAGACTGGATATTCTCTTGTTAGCTTAATTACTTTATTTTTTATTTCTGCCTTAACATTATCATCATTAATATTTTCGATAACATCACATATCCAATTGCTTAATAATTTAATTTCTTCAGTTTTAAAACCCCTAGTTGTTACAGCTGGAGTTCCAAGTCTTACACCGGAAGTAACGAATGGTGATCTTGGATCATTTGGAACGGCATTTTTATTAACAGTTATATTTACATCACCTAATGCTTTTTCTAAATCTTTACCTGTTATATCTTTATTTATTAAATCAACCAGTACGATATGATTTTCAGTACCACCAGTGACAACATCAACACCACGTGACATGATAACTTCACACATTGTTTTTGCATTATCAACTACATCTTGAATGTAATCTTTAAAAGCTGGCTCTAAAGCTTCTTTAAAGCAAACAGCTTTAGCTGCTATGACATGCATTAATGGACCACCTTGTGATCCAGGGAATACAGCAGAGTTAAGTTTTTTTTCTAATAACTCATTGCTTTTAGCCAAAATAATTCCAGATCTTGGTCCTCTGAGAGTTTTGTGGGTAGTTGATGTAACCACGTCTGCAAAAGGCACCGGTGATGGGTAATGACCAGATGCAACCAATCCCGATATATGCGCCATATCTACTAAAAAATATGCGCCTATTTCATCAGCTATGTCTCTAAATTTTTTCCAATCAATAATGCCTGAATATGCAGAGAAACCAGCGATTATTAATTTTGGCTTATATTCGATTGCTAGAGTTCTAACTTGATCATAATCAATTTCGTTACTAGTTGGATGAAGCCCATATTGAACACTTTTATAGTTTTTTCCTGAGAAATTGACTTTTGCACCGTGCGTAAGGTGTCCACCGTGATCCAAGCTCATTCCAAGAATCGTATCATTTGGTTCTAGTAGAGCTAAAAATGCAGCCGCATTTGCTGAAGAGCCGGAATGTGGTTGAACGTTTGCATAATCAGCCTTAAAAAGTTCTTTAGCTCTGGATATAGCAATTTCTTCAGCAATATCTACATACTCGCAACCACCATAATATCTTTTTGACGGATATCCTTCAGCATATTTATTTGTAAGTAATGAACCTTGAGCTTCAAGTATTCTTTGACTTGCATAATTTTCTGAAGCTATTAACTCTATATGATCTTCTTGTCTAACAGCTTCTTTTTCAAAAGAGGTCCACAATTCGTGATCATATTCTTTTATAGATTCTGAATTACTGAAAATTGCATCGCTTTGAGAAAGATTTATATCTTTAATATTTGAACCCATTAATTAATCCTAAGTGTTGTAAAAGTAAAAGAATCGATATTTTAATTCATCTAGGGCTTTTTGTGTGTAAATGGTTTAATTCTTTTTGGGTAACATGCTTTACAAACATCACATTTCAGACCATAACAAGCTTTGGCCTGACAAAATTCACGACCCCAGAAAATAATTTGAAGATGTAGCTTATTCCATAACGATTTATCAAAAAGCTTTTTAAGATCCGCTTCAGTTTTTTTTACATTCTTACCATTAGTCAAACCCCATCTTTGAGCTAATCTGTGTATATGCGTATCAACTGCAAAAGCAGGTACACCAAAACCTTGGCTCATTACAACAGATGCTGTTTTATGACCAACTCCTGGTAATGCTTCAAGATCTTTAAAATTATTTGGCACCTGCCCATTAAATTTTTTTAATAAAATTGATGAAAGCTCTTTAATGGCCTTTGATTTTTTCGGTCCTAAGCCACACGGCTTAATAATTTTATATATTTGATTTTGGGATAATTTTGACATTTTTTGAGGATTCGAAGCAATTTTAAATAATTTGGGGGTGACTTGATTCACTCTCTTATCAGTGCATTGAGCAGATAGAAGGACAGCAACAAGCAATGTGAAGTTATCTTTATGATCAAGAGGTATTGGAGTCTTTGGGTATGTTTTATTAAGAATTTTTAAAACTATCTGCGCTCTTTCAGATTTTGTCATGACCATAAATGTAGCATAATATTATCTTAAAAATGAATACCAAAAAAATACAAAAATTTATTCTTAAGATAAAAGATAGTTTCTTAGAGGAGTCTGAAGAAAATAAAAAAATGCTCGACATTTTTGTTAAACAAATTGAAGGTACTGCATCTGAGGATGAAATTGACTATGCAAATAATCAATTAAATGAAATATTCAAAAGTTTAGGACTGGGCGTATTAACAATTTTGCCTTTTAGTCCTATTACTATTCCTTATGTGATTAAGAAAGCACAAGAGTTGGGCATTGACGTTATACCAAAATGGTATAAGAAGCTTTAAGTAAGTCTGTCTATAGATTAGAATTACTTTGTAAAATTTTTACCCAACTGGAGAAATTATGAAAAATGTAGTTATTGTTGATAGTGTTAGAACAGGCTTAGCAAAATCACATAGAGGTGGTTTTAATATGACAAGGCCTGATGAAATGCTTGCTCATCTCATTAATGCTTTACTTGAAAGAAATCCAAATCTATCTCCAGAAGTCGTAGAAGATATTATTATGGGGTGTGGAAATCCTGAGGGTGCTCAAGGTCACAATGTTGCCAGAAATGCAGCAGTATTATCAAATCTTCCAATTACTGTAGGTGGAACAACAATTAATAGATATTGTTCTTCGGGTCTCCAATCTATTTCTATGGCAGCAGGTCAAATTATGGCTGGTTGTTACGATACCGTAATTGCTGGAGGCGCAGAAACTATATCCATGATGAAAATGAATATGGATAATTTTGTAAATGAAAGATTGGCAGAACAGTCTCCAGGTATATATTATCCAATGGGTATGACAGCTGAGGTAGTTGCAAAAAGATATAATATTTCAAGAGAAACTCAAGATGAACTTGCACTTGAAAGTCAAAAAAGAACAGCTTCTGCACAAGAAGCAGGTTTATTTTTGGATGAAATTGTTCCGATGAATACAAAAATGTTGCTAGTTAATAAAGAGACAGGTGATTCTAAAGAAATCGAGGTTACAGTAGAAAAAGATGAATGTAATAGACCAGAAACAACTATGGAAGGTTTAAGTGGTTTAAAGCCTGTTTTTGATCCTGAGAATGGTACTGTAACTGCTGGAAATTCTTCTCAATTATCAGATGGAGCATCAATTAATTTAGTAATGTCAGAAGAAAAAGCTCTAGGGCTTGGATTAAAACCTATTGCTTACTTTAGAGGTTTTACAACTATGGGATGTGAACCAGATGAGATGGGCATTGGACCAATTTATTCAGTACCTAAGTTATTAAAGAACTACAACATGGCTGTTGAAGATATTGATTTATGGGAGCTTAATGAAGCTTTTGCTGTTCAAGTTGCTCATTGTAGAGATACATTGGGTATACCAATGGATAAATTAAATGTTAATGGTGGTTCTATATCAATCGGTCATCCCTTTGGGATGACAGGCTCAAGATGCGTAGGTCACCTAACAAGAGAACTTGTTAGAAGCGACAAACAATTTGGAGTAGTAACAATGTGTGTCGGTGGTGGAATGGGCGCATCAGGTTTGTTTGAAAGATATCCTAGCTAAGGACCTCCTTGAATTCTGAATTTGAGCTCATAGACTTATTTAAAAATATTGGCTCAGAATACTATGAAGATAATGGCATAATCATCTCTCCTGGTGATGATTGTGCTGTATTTAAATCTAACAAACCTATTGTTACATCCATAGATGCTTCTGTTGTGGGTGTTCATTTTCCAAAAAACGCTAAACCCTCTGATATTGCTTACAGATCGATTGCGGTAGCTTTAAGTGATATCGCTGCTATGGCATGTAAACCTCTTGCATTTAGTTTGTCAGTTACAGTGCCGCATAATGAATATGATTGGTTTGAAAGTTTTCAAGAAGGAACTAAAGATATATCCAATGAATATAAAATTTCATTAATTGGCGGAGATTTAACTTCAGGACCTCTTAATGTAAATGTTGTTGTATACGGTTCACCTTATTCAGAAAAAATTCTTACAAGAAGTGGCGCAAAGCCTGGAGATATAATATGTATTAGTTCTCAAGTTGGTAAAGCATCCAAGGGGCTAAAAGATTGGAACAACAATATAGATTCTTCATTTATTGATTATTATTTAAGACCAAAAGCTAAAATTCAACTTGGTAAAGAAATTTCTTTGAGTGCAAATGCATGTATTGATACCTCTGATGGGTTGCTTGCAGATTTAAAAAAGATGCTAGATGCATCTAAATGTGGGGCAGATATTAATATAGATGATATACCCATAACTTCAGATATAAATGATTTAAATGCTGGAGATGATTATGATTTATGTTTTACCCTACCGGAAGAAATGGTTGCCGGTAATTTTATAAAAATTGGAATTGTAAAAGAGGACAAGAAAATAAACCTTTGTTCTAATAAAGGTTATGATATTGAAATTAAAGGATATGAGCATTATTAAATGAGCAAGTTTCCAGATCTAAAAAACCCTATTCATTTCATAGCTACACTGGGGGGGATTGGAAAAATTCCTATTGCTCCAGGTACATGGGGGTCTATATTTGCATTTTTTATTTTTATCTACATTTCTCATTATGTAGATATGCTTATAGTTGTTATCTTATCAATACCATTTTCAATATGGGTATGTGAAAAAGCATCAATCAATCTTATAGAAAAAGATCATAAATCAATTGTAATAGATGAATTAGTTGGTATTTGGATAGCTTTAGTTCCTGCTTTGTATCTATCAACACAAACTTCAAGAACATCGTATGCAGTTTTAGCTCTTATCTTTTTTAGACTATTTGATATCTTAAAACCCTTTCCAATATCTTATTTTGACAAAAATTTTAAAAATGGGCTTGGAATAGTTCTTGATGACTTAATAGCCGGGATTATGGCTATTTTTCCAGCAATGGCTTTAATCTATCTACTATTTTAGTAACTGAAAGACCAGCAGATTCAAGCATTTCCTCTCTTGATGCATGTTCAATAAACCTATCAGGTATTCCTAAGAGAATTGATTTAACATTTATAGATTCCATTGAACAAAATTCCTGTACTGCACTACCAGCACCTCCAGCAATTGATCCGTCTTCCAAAGAAACAAAATAGTCTGCTTTAGATAAGTATTTTTTTAGTATTTCATGATCAAGAGGTTTAACAAATCTCATATCAATTAAAGTAAAATCCATTTTTTCTGAAACTTCTATCGCTTTATCCAATAAGGCTCCAAAGTTTAAGAAAACAACTTTAGATACACTTTCTCTTACTACTCTAGCTTTACCAATTTCTAAACACTCAAGATTAGAACCAACTGATGTGTTTGGACCAGTACCTCTTGGATATCGAACAGCCGCTGGGCCTTCATGTTTAAAGGCTGTTGTTAAAAGTAATCTTGTTTCATTTTCATCTGAAGGAGTCATGAGGATTATATTTGGTATACACCTCAAATAAGCAATATCATAATTACCAGAATGTGTTGGTCCATCTTCTCCAACCAATCCAGCTCTATCAAGAGCAAAGGTAACATCTAAATTTTGAACTGCTACATCATGAATAAATTGATCATATGCTCTTTGAAGAAATGTTGAGTAAATGGCAACAACAGGTTTTTTCTTTTCTAAAGATAGACCGGCTGCAAATGTGACTGAATGTTGTTCTGCTATAGCAACATCAAAATATCTATCAGGATATTTTTGGCTAAAATCAACAAGTCCAGAACCTTCACGCATAGCTGGAGTGATTGCAACCAAGCTCTCATCCTTTTCAGCCATATCAACTATCCAATCACTAAAAATATCTTGATACTTTGGTTTTGGATTTGAATCTAATTTTAAGCTGTTAATTTTACCTATAGCATGAAACCCTATTCTGTCTGATTCAGCAGGGTCGAGGCCAGCACCCTTTTTTGTAATTACATGAAGGAATTGAGGACCCTCAAAATCTTTGAGATTACTAATTACATCTGCCATCTCTTTTATATTATGGCCATCAATAGGACCAACATAGTTAAATCCTAGTTCTTCAAATATTGTTCCAGGAGCTACCATCGCCTTCATCTGTGTCTCAACTTTTCTTGCTAAATGATAGGCTTGAGGCAATGGCTTTAATACACTTGCACCACTTTTCTTAATGCCTTTATAGATTTTTGATGCCCAAATTCTTGAAAAATAATTAGAAAGACCACCAATATTTTCTGAAATGGACATATCATTATCATTTAAAATTACAAGAATATTAGGTTTTAGATGTCCGCTATGGCTTAAGGCTTCAAATGCCATACCTGCAGTCATTGCTCCATCTCCAATTACCGCAACATGTTTTTTATTTGAATCATTTTTCTGCGCACCTACAGCCATACCTAATATTGCGCTTATCGAAGTACTAGAGTGCCCAACACCAAAAGCATCATATTCACTTTCACTTATTGTTGGAAAGGGTGCTAATCCGTCTTTTTTACGCACTGTATGAATTTTGTCTTTTCTTCCAGTTAAGATTTTATGAGGATACGCTTGATGCCCAACATCCCATACTAAATTATCATATGGAGTGTTGTATAAATGATGAAGAACTACAGTTAATTCAATAACACCAAGCCCACCACCAAGATGACCGCCAGTTTGCCCAACAGAAAATAACAAAAATTCTCTTAATTCATTAGATAAAATTTCAAGCTCACCAATAGAGAATGATCTGATATCAGATGGTAATGAAACTTTATCTAGCAAAGGAGTTTTTGGTTTAGTTTCAGGAATTTTCTTAAATATTTTCATTAACTCTCTCTATCAATTAAATATTTAGCCATTTCAATTAGTTTATAAATATTAGATATATTTGATTGGTTTAGGGAATCTAAAGCGGAATCAGTCAATTTGTTTGCTTTTACTTTTGCTTCATCCAAACCAATAATATCTATGTATGTAAGTTTATTATTTTTTGCATCAGAGTTTTTGTTTTTACCTAATACGCTTTCTATTTGTGTAACGTCTAAGATATCGTCTGTAATTTGAAATGCTAAACCTATTTTGGAGCTAAAATTTCTTAAGACATTTAAGGATTCTGATTCTAAACTTGATCCAGTTTGACCTAGCATTACAGCGCACTCAATTAATTTTCCTGTTTTTAAGTTATGGATGTCGTCAAGTTTCTTTAAATCTATGTTTTGATTATTTTCATTTTCAATATCTAGGTATTGACCAAGGACCATTCCATTTTTGCCGCACGCTTTTGATAGAAGATTGATAGCATTTACCTTATCATCTGAGCTTAAAAAATTATCATTTACTATAATTTCATATGCTAATGCTTGAAGGGCATCTCCAACTAAAACAGCATTAGCTTCTCCATATTTTATATGGCTTGATGGCTGATTTCTTCTTAAATCATCATCATCCATGCACGGTAGATCATCATGAATAAGTGAGTAGGTGTGCATTAATTCAACAGCTGAAGATAATGTGATGATACTTTCTTTAGCTATATTTTTATTTGTCTCAGATGAAGCAAACACTAATCCAGCTCTTATCATTTTGCTATCAGCAAGTGCAGAATAAGCTATAGCTTCTTCTATTTTATTGTTGTTGCCTATCGATTTAAGCATCTTATCTTTTACAAGTTCTTTTACTTGAGATAAGTATTTAGGAAGCATTAAAATTTTATGAATTATCTAATTCTTGTGAAGTTCCATCATCTAATAATTCTTTAACCTTTAACTCAGCATCTTCCAGTTGTTTCTGGCATTCTTTGACTAAATTAATTCCTGCTTCAAATGATTTTACAGAATCTTCTAAATTAATATTTTCATCCTCAAGTTTTTTAACTATTGATTCAAGCTCTTTCAATGAGGACTCAAAATCAATTCCTTTATTTGAACTAGACATACCTTATTGTAATTTATTAATTAGCGGTTTTAAAAAACTTTTTGAAATCATTTCTTAAAGCATACGGCAGAGATAATACAGCTGGCGTTAATATCAAAGTTATAAATGTGCTGAATGCCAAACCAAAAACAATAGAAACTGCTAGATTTGACCACCAATCTACAATTGGGCTTCCAAGGGCAATATCCCTTGCAATAATGTCTAGACTAACTCCCATCGCTAAGGGCAACAGACCAAAAATAGTTGTGAGGGATGTAAGTAAGATCGGCCTTAATCTTTGTTTACATGCATTTATTATATGAATTGAGTTTTCAATATGTGGAGATTCTTCTCTAAGTTTATTAAATGTATCGATTAGCACAATATTATTATTAACTACAATCCCAGCTAGGGTAACAATCGATAACCCAGTCATTGTTGTGCTAAATGGCTTCCCTGTTATTAATAAACCAAGCAAGACCCCAACAAAAGATATTGTTACCGATGTAAGAATAATGAATGACTGATAAAAGCTATTAAATTGCGTCAATAGCATAAGTAGCATTATAAATACAGCCATAATACCTGCAGCTATCATAAAATTATTCACATCTTCAGTTTCTTCTGCCATGCCAGTAAACTTATAAGTTACTCCTTTACCAATATCAGATGACTTTAACCACATATCTATTTCTTTAACTTTCTTTGCAACTTTAGATTCATCTATTGTTGCTGCTCCAATTTGTTGTGTAAATTTACCATCTCTTCTATTAACAGATTGCCTATTTTCTTTTGGTACTACTGATATAAAAGAACTCACAGGAACCAGGCCTTCAAGAGTTATTACGTTTAAATTTTGTATTCCCGTAATTGTTCTATCAGATTGAGGGAATCTAGCCCTGATTTCTACCTCATCTCTTGAGTCATCAGGCCTATATTCACCAACTTTAAATCCATTAGTTAGCATTTGAACTAATGCACCTACGTCGGCAACACTTACACCTAATTGAGCTGCTTTTTGCTTATCCACTTCAACACTCCATTCAACTGATGGATATGATTTTGATGAAGTAATATTCTTTAGACCTTTTATGTTATTTCTCATATGAGCTTCAATAATATCTGCAGCAGCATTAACATCACTTTCACTGTTGCTATAGAGATCTAATTCAATTGGATTATCAAAAGAGGGCCCTCCTAAGTCAGGAGCAGTCTCAACAAATATGCCCGGCATATCATTTACTGATTCATTTAGAAGCTCCATTATTCTTAATCCTGATATTTCTCTTTGTGCAGCAGGAGCAATTTCTATAAACCCACCACCAATTTTATCTGCTTCTGTATTCCACCATTCACTTCCAGCTCTCAAATAAACACTAGCTAATCCAGGAACCTCTAGAAATCTTTGTTCGACTTGTTGAACAATTTCTTTTGTCTCTAATGCAGAATAATTACCTCTAGCCTTTATAGTTACGGTTGCCTCTACGGGATCAACCAGAGCAAAATAAATTGTTCCCTTTCCAAAGTAGGAA
>Ga0255775_1004749_pt1 | contig 10593 bp, 10 predicted proteins | sample 011ome_26_FD_179973 | JGI IMG/M metagenome (GOLD analysis project Ga0255775, IMG submission 179973) | Coastal salt marsh microbial communities from the Groves Creek Marsh, Skidaway Island, Georgia - 011511BT metaG (version 2) | ecosystem: Environmental > Aquatic > Marine > Intertidal zone > Salt...
TCATTTCACAGAACAGATCTTTGTAGTTGGATGTCAAATCAACGATAGAATCAAAATCTAACTCCTGTTTTCTTCTCAAGATAACTTCTGGAGAGGCGTACAGAAATATATTTACATCTGGCTTAATGATGAATTTATAAAAAAATTTAGCAACTGTCTTGTTGATGATAATATTAGCCCTCTTAGGGTCTGCTATATAGTCGAAATAATAGCGATCATACAGCACTATATCTCCTTTAGATGCATCACTGAAATAAAATATCCATTGCCCAAAAATATAGTCGGATAAATAATAAAAAAAACGTATATACGATGATAGTTTAGAGGAATTATTTCCTGATCTCGGCAAAACTTCCATAGTTTTTTTCTCAGCTATTTTTTTTCCATACTTGATGGAGCTTAGTATGGGCAAGATTGAAGGGCGCTGTCTGAGTTCAACCACTTTCAAATTGTAATCATTCTCAAGAATTCTTCTAATTTCGTTTAATATGGTTGTCTTTCCAGCACCATCAACACCGCTAAATGTAAATATTTTCTGTTTCATAATCATTTCAAAAAATACCATTAGGCGAGTCTAGGGCATCTGATACTGCATCATCCCAGACTTCAAATAACCAAAAAGCCTGCGTGTGTAACTCCTTCTGTTCAGAATATATATCAATATAATAAGAACTGATATATATTAAATAAAAAATAAAATTTACATTGATATCAACATCCAATTGTTTTATCAATTGTTTTGTCGATATTAAACCTAGTACCCGTTCAATCTCACTCTTTACATGCATGTAATCAGATCGGTTTATCATGACTTCTGATTGAAAAATATAATGAAATAAATCAAATAATACAGGCATAGCTTCCTTGCTGAGTTCCCAATCATATATATATAACTTTTCATGATTAATATACATATTCCATGGCGTTAAATCACCGTGAGCCAACCCACAAGAAAGACTTTCTTCATTATTAATTGTTTTACGCAATAAGGAAAGCTTTTCTATAAAAGGGTCAATTCTCTGCCCATCTAATCCATTGCCGGCTATTACTTTTACCTTTAGATTTTCAATTAAACTTTCAATCTCAAATTTTTCTTGCATATCTTTCCATTGAACATGCTTATGATTGATACTGTTAATTTGTGTCAATGCAACTATTTGCACATCTATCAATTTTGATGGCTGATTATATCTTTTTGGTTTAATGTTACTAATCTCCAAAAGCTCTTTTTCACTATAAGCAAGGACTGTTGGTACATATATTGACGTAAGATTCTCACGCTTTAACTTGCTTAAAACATGGAACTCATTTTGAATTAGATCTTCCGATGTATTTGATATTGCCACTTTGACAAACACTAATGATTTGTAGCCATTGTTCAGCTCTACAATAATCTTTCTATTTTTGCCTACAGTGCCAGTAAATATAGAATGATTATAACCTGGGTATTTATCTAGAATCTTCTGCAATAAACTACCTTCATTTACCGATAGAAAAACTTCATCCGACCTAATTAAATTGGAAAGTTTAAGTGCAAATAATATCTTAATAGCAATGATGAATATCTTTGCACGAATCGAGGAAGAATTATAGAAATTCAAAAAAGTAGGCACCTTTAGTTTAGAAGGATATATCCACCTTATTGTTTGGTCAGGATTCGTTATATATGAATAGCTCAATAATTTACCAAGATTATTTTGCTCATTGCCACGAATCAAATAATCAATTATTTGACTATCATCCTGTTTCATTTATTTACGCGCTTCAACATATAAAGATTCCCATTTATGGCTTTCCATATCAACATTCATCTTGGATGAAGTAAGTATTACCGTATTCTGACCTATTGACATCAGAGAAGCCAGCCTCCTTCAAAACCTCAGCAAGTAAATCAAAATTCCATACCGATATATGCAGGTGATTTTGAGTTAAATTTAAAACAGCCTCTGCCAATGAATAATAACGGGCCATCTTTGGCTTTTAACTACGGACCTCATCCAGTAATCACCATTGCATTTGAGTGGCTTGGCTAGGTCTAACATCCGATCAGGAGGGCTTTCATGATTCCATATTAAATTATGCAATCTGTAAAAATCTGCACTAACCCACCCGTCAAGATGGCGAGAACTACACTCAAGATTCAATAAATTCTTAGAGTTCTCAGTTATTTTCTCAGGAACAGGCCTACTAAAAAAAATATTTCCAATAATACCAGGCCAGGCCCAAAGATAACTCTTAATACTACAATTTATTCTTCTTTTCTCAAGATCGCCAAATCTTTTCATCATGCTCATTACAATTACTCCTTAAATAAAGTTTTATACTTCTTGATATATGAATTCATTATCTCAAGATACACCCTCTGTATCGCCCCATCAAATGCATACTCTTTCTGTTTGATTACCACCCTATCTTGCACGACTGTCAATATTATTTGTTTTTTTAGATTCAACTTGTTCTTGTAGGTCGCACCCCCTTCCATGAAGCTAGAAGAACATATAACAATATTATATGATTGTAAAAAATATTTAAGTACAGAATCTACGGGAGAAGTGAAGTTATGCTGCATATTTACACCTTCACTATTTACAGCGATACCAGGGAAGTCAAGTTTGGACTTTTGGAGAAAAAGTTTGAGAAATCTTTTGATATCTTCGTCTGTCCCATCTAATATTAACAAATAACCAAGTAAAGAATTTCTTCTTTGAAATTCATAAATAAGATATTTATAAATACTTAACAAGGCCCCACCATAAGACTTGAAAAACATTCTAAACCAGAGATTCCATCTTACTTTATTTGACAATGTTGAAATTTCCATATATTTTCCATTGTCAATATAATGCGCTATGCTCTTTGAAGCAGATAATCCAACAATACTGGAGAGTGTTGTAATAAAATTGTCTTTGTTGCTCTTTACACTTTTAATTACAATATCTTCATATCTAGATTTTACTTTACCACCTGTTATCAAAGGCTCCAATAAACATAATACCGCTTCATTCTCATTGCTAGGGACATTGTAACCTTTGTAGTTAATTGAACTTTCAAGTATCTGATCCGCATTCAAATACGTAACGCCGCGCCAACACTCCCCATAATGAACATCAAGTTTAATAAATATTGATTTCCTTATACTGAAGATGCAATATCGAACGCCGTGATAATGTTTTTGAATAATTCCCAGATCAAACTCATGCAGCGATGCGATCGATTCTAGATGAGAGACCCAATTTATCTTTTTATCTGACTTAATTAATAAGTCAATGTCGCCTCCAAGGGTTGAATTTGGCAGATCCACATAATTCCTAAGAATACAATAAGGTATCCCATTATTACTTGCGCCATAAAAAATTTCTTGCACAAGTGCCGCCTTAGATAATATATTTTTCATGATTGCATACCCTGTTCTAGCAATCTTTTAGAAATTATTTCCCAATTGAACTCTACTTCCACCATTTCGATTGCTCTCTTTTTCATAATCGAAATTTCATGTCGATCTAACAGCTCAAACTCTTTTAAGGCATAACAAATATCTTTAGGTGAGTTGTTTTTAAGAACCATGCCACACTGATATTTCTTCACAAAAATGCCAAAGTTTGTTTCTTTAGAAATAAGCAAAGGCACCCCTAATCCACTTGCCTCTAGTACAGCCATAGGAAAACCCTCAAACCTTGATGTATGAACAAAAACATCCATGTTGGCCATTAAGTTTAATTTTTCATTTCCAAATTTTGAACCGAAAAAGATGATGTCGTTGTCTAACGCATTTAATTTTGACCATAATTGAAGTTTTTCTAAATCTGCACCACCTCCAACCACCCAAAGAACCCCGCTTCCGCCATTTTTTTTATACACTAGAAAGCCATTAAACAGAATATCCAAGCCTTTAGTAATTAAATCAATTCTCCCAACAAATCCAAAAATAGGTTGTTTATCTGACAAAACTTTAACATTGACAAATATTAATTCATCCATATCCTGTCCGTTCGGAATTAACACTTTTTTTAATCCAGTGATTAAATTATCGATGTAACGATATTCGCTTTCGCCTAAAAATTGCACCTTCCATGCATGCTTTAAAATATAGCGATCAAAGATGATGAAAAACACTTTTTTTAAATAGTATTTCTTTTTCAAGGCTTCCTTGTTATAGGATCCATGGGGCGTAAATATATATTTGATATGATTTTTATTCAGTTGTCTTGCAATTAAATAAAAGTCTGTAATAAAGCCGCCATGCATATGCACCAAAGAATTATAAGGGTCAATTTCATCAATATATACATTTAGACTTGTGTCAAGTAGAAAGGTTTTTTTTCTATAAAAATTAATATGGTAATTACGCTCTATTTTTTCAATTTCTCCAGTATTTGTTAATCCTAAAACCTCAACATCATGCCCAATATTTTTCTGAGAAGTTGCTAGGCTATGAACAACCTTATTAACTCCGTTCATTCGATTTGGATTTGCCTTACCTAAAGTTATATGAATTATTTTCATTTACATTAAGCTCTTTACTTTATTTGAAAAATATTTATTTGTAAATAAAGCAATAATAACCACCCATAATATTTGACTATTTATACTTTGCATAAAGCCAATCGTTACCCAAATTACAACACTCAGGTAATCACCTTTCCTAAAACAATGTGCAGCATTAAAAATTAAAAACAATATGAAAGATATAAACCCATAGTCTGCCAATAATTGAAATAGCCCTCCCCCGGTGAATCCTTCTGGTAAACCCGGCATATAAAAACTTAAAAAACTTGCCACATGATCAACGCCATAGCCAAACCAACCATCCAAAACACTAAGGTCTGTCATATTCGCCAATACTATCATAGGGACAATTCTAAATGCCGCACCATGGTCAGCCTCAATTATAGTATCTGGATCAAGCGTAAGAGTTGCTAAAAATGTGTTAACTGTACGCTCATAAGAGGATAACTCAAATATATTTACTAAAAATACAACAACTCCAATAACTATAAATAATGGCAGTATATTCTTTACTCTAATAAACTTTAGTAATACGATAACTAGAAAAAAAAATGCTGTACCACTTCCCATGGTTGACATAACCCATAAAAAACAAGTCCATACCCACTTATCCTGTTTTAAATCTAAACGAAAATTATACGATCTTTTTTTGATCAACTCTGTTGCTATTATATAACAATACATTAATAGCGCTAGGATTCGAGCGCTATGAGATGGTTCAGATGTAAGCGAATTTAACTTGAACGGGTTATTAGGATCATAGTTACTCACAATAAAAATAGGTAGGCCCGTTAAGACACAAAACTGTTGAATTGTTAATACAAAAAAATAGGAATAAATCAGATACTTTAAAAGTTTATGATAGTCTACTACAGTAAATTTACTAATATAAAGCAACTTCTTGTAAGCAAGAAAGGTAAGTCCGTACATACCAGTATACATTATTGTAGACCATCTAATGCTATCAGGGTGAAATGCAAGTGGAAACAATATTAAGGTTATAATAAATAAAATCAACCATTTATCTGATTGATAAAATTTCACATAAAATGCAATTATGATGGGGGAAAGCCCCATTACTCCAATCAATAATAAATTCATCCCATTTTTACTGTTTGTGAAGGCTGGCGATACCGAGAACGAAACAAAGATAATAATTAAAAATAATAATGAGGAAAGTATTTGCTTTCTTTTTACTGTGCTAATCACTTAATTAACCAGACGAGACTTAAACTTATAAACTATTTTCAATATTGCATACGAAAAACCCAATAAAAACAATTGGAATGAGTTGTATCCACTATAGTTTCTTAAATAGTACTTTCTACTTTCGATAAACAACAACATTCTTTCAGAGCTATTTCCTTTAGTGTTTTCATTGTGCGCATGAACCGCTTCAATATATGGTAAAAATGCAATCTGCCCTTGCTTATCTTTAACCTGGGAGCTTAAAATAGCCTCTTCCGAGTACAAAAAAGTAGTTTCATCAAAGTAATCAATCTCTCTCAAGAAATTCATGCGCAAAAGTAAGCAGCATCCCACAACTTTAGGAACTGTTATTACTTTATTTGTCTCGTATGGGAGTACATAAGGCCTTATCTTAAAAAGACTTGGGAATAGCTGTCTAGGCCATAATAACTCTTCCATAAATTCTGGCTCACGCAAAGGATTCTGGTCCTTCCCATCAAGTCCAATAATTTTCGATGCAGCTAAATAATATTTTTCATTTGAGAACAATACATCCGCTAATCTAGATATGTAGTTCACGTCGTCGAAACGCATATCTGGATTTGCAATCAAAACTGCATCTACATTCAAATAATTGGCAATTTTTATACCTACATTATTTCCCGATGAATATCCACTATTTTCCTGGTTGTAAATAAAAAATGTTGAAAAATCATGTTGATTTATTTTGCATTTCGATATCAGCCCATAGACTTCGCTGACTGAACCGCTGAATGTAGAAGATGTAAATTTCTTTGACCACTTTTGAATTTTTTTAAGTGTATTAGAATTTGATGCATTGTCTACAATTATAGTAACCAAATCCATGTTCTTTTGTTGTTGTACTTGCTCTACGGAAACAAATAAATCTTCTTCACTATTGTAATTTAGAAAAATTACTGCTACTTTTTTTCTGATATCTAACATCATTTGCATACCTTATACGTACATCCTGAAAAGTGTACCTCAAATACTGATTTATATTCAGCTAATAAAGCCTTCGTATAGATACGTTTACAGCTTCATTTTGCTCAACTTTTGAGCTAATCTCTCTTTTACCTAAAGCGCTTTTTAAAAAGTCAAAATGCTTATTTTTTATTGACATACATACCTTTATATATTTCCATTCTTTGAATTCTAGATTGCTCGTATCTTTCTTTTTCTGGGCCATCTTCTCTGTAACTTTCTAATACAACTGCTCAATACTTCTGTCTAGTTATGGACGCTCTTTACGCAAAACTCAATATAAATTTATTTGATCATAAACATCTTTTAAATGCTCGCCTTTCACATCCCATGTATAGCATTCTTCATATCTCTTTCTAGAACCTTTAGACAATCTTTCCATAAGGCCATTATTTGTATACAGATCTTTAATCGCCTCGGCAAAATCATTTACGCTTTTATCGTAAGTTGAGTAAGTAATTTTAATTCCTGAATTTTCATCGACCATTTCTCCCGGCCCATAATTATCAAAACACACTATTGGCAAACTATGTGACATTGCCTCTACAACAACCATGCCCGCACCTTCATGAGATGGGCATAAAAATAAACTCGATCTTCGATAATATTGTATAAGCTCATCCAATTTAATCCAACTCACAAAGTTAAATATTGATTGATTTCTCGATCCTTTTGATATTTTCTTGATTAGCGCTTCCTGAGGGCCTTTTCCAATAATGGTAAGCGTGACATCATCAACTTCCGGGTTGTCTTGAATGAATTTTATGACAGCATTAATAGCAATATCTACACCCTTAAGAGGAATAAATCTAGCTGCAACGAGAATATTAAACCCCTGTTTTTCAGCATATTCATTATGTTCAATATATGGTGACCCAGATGAAGGAAACAAAATAAACTTTTTATCACTTATGCCAAGTCTCTTTTGTACACTTTTATTACCGCCCAAGACTATATTTGCTTTATATTTACAAATTTTATTAAATGGATCAATATTCCAAAAATATAACTTTACAATCCACGATAACCTATCTCTTATAAGTGATTTATACCCATATAGTCTCAAATACTCATAATTTATTTTCTCATGGTGATTTATAGGTCCCCAAATAAAAGGCTTATTAAATATCCATAAAAATGAAGGAATGGAGTCAGTAGAAAAATTAAGATTATGCGCTATATCAAATGTAATTTTCTCTTTGGCAATAAAAAGAACAATAAACATTTGCCAAAGATAAAAATATAAAGTTGAGCCTCTTGGGCCAACCTTCCAAAAACGAAGATAATAAGGTAGATCAAAATAATAGAAAACTAAATTATCTGTACAAATATTATTCTGCTTAATAAATTCTTCAATTACGCTTCTATTATTTTTTCTGGTGATTGCAATTATATGATTATATCTTGATGCTTGGCTTATCATATTCCAGCCAAACCCTGATTCTGACCCCTTATATGGATCAACATCATATGCCGTTATTAAAATTTTATTTTTATGCGCCATATGTTAACCCTTGCCACTAATCAGCAACATTTATAAAAGATTAAGAATTGTTTGTTTTAATGTACGAGGGTGTATGCCATTTTTTTTCATTAGTGTATTATCAAATGATGTATCTAATGGCCGATTGGCAACCGTTTTAAACTCAGTCGACGTTACTGATTCAATCAATTCTTCTTTCATATCAAGTAATTTAGCAATTTCTAGTCCAAGGTCATATCTAGAATACACCTCATTGCCAGATATGTTTATCAGCCCAGAAAAATCTTTCTCTATCAACTTTTCAATCGCCTTCATTAAATCCTCAACATATAAAATATTGACCAAGACATCATTTACTAGTCTTAAATTTTGTTTATTCTTCAGTTTTTCAATAATCATTGACGTGGGATTAGGCCTGCCACCAGGTGACACTCTTCCATACATCGTGATAGGCCTCATGACTATTATTCTAGAATCTTCTTGGTCAAGTAAAAATGTATCAGTTTTCAACTTGACAAGGCCATAAAAATTTATTGGTGCACATTTAGATTTCTCATTATATGGCGCATTATTTCCGTCATAAACTGCATTAGTAGAGAAATGAATTAGTTTTTTAAAATTATAATTTTTGAGATGATTATATAAAACATTCACAAACTGATAATTTTGCATTTTACAGCTATCTTTGCTCGTTTCACATTTGTCCAGATCACCCATTGAAATACAGTTAATTATTACGCTTTCACTGTCTAAATCTAGATTAATTATTAAATTAGATACATCATTATTAAGTAATGCCGCATCGTCTGCAACTTCAAATCTAACAATTTTATGTAAGTTACTATCTTTACGTCCAATACACACTAATTCTATGTCATCCATAGAATTAAAATAATTTATTATCGCGCTTCCTACGAATGAATTGTATCCCAGCACTATTATTCTCATAATTTTTCCTGTAATTTATTATTTTTATCTTGAAATGGTTTCTCAAAATCAATTCTAAACAAGTAATTTAGATAATGTATCAATCCATCTAGGTGGTTTAATATTAAATACTTTATTTATCTTGTCACAATTCAACGTTGAATTCCTTGGCCTCTTAGCTGTTAAAGGATATAAATCACTATCTACTGGCTTTAATATTGGGATTTTCATACTTATGTCACTATCTACTTTAGAAAATATTTCTTGCGAAAATTCAAACCACGTTACAAATGGCGTGCCTGCATAGTGATACGTGCCCCACAGATGATTGATAGTGGTAGTGTCTATCTTGTATAAGATAGACACTAAGGTTTCTGCAATGGCTAATGCAGGTGTTGGCCCGCCATATTGGTCAGCAACAATACTTAGCTCATTTCGTTCTTTGCCCAATCTAAGCATGGTATCAAAAAAATTGTTACCAAATTCTGAGTAAACCCAGCTAGTTCTAAGAATAATAGCATTAGTTAGCATTACCTCTTGTATAGCTTGCTCACCTTTTAACTTAGTCTCCCCATAAACATTAATCGGATTAGTTGCATCCGTCTCTTTGTATGGCTCATGTTTTTTTCCATCAAAGACATAATCAGTAGATATATGTATTAATTTTGCTTGTTGTGCTTTAGCAATCTCTGCCAGTTGTCTGACTGCCAAATTATTAATCTGGTTTGCTAGCCCTACTTCCTCTTCTGCTTTATCCACTGCAGTGTAGGCTGCACAGTTAATAATAACATCAAACTTTTCGTTACTATCAAAGTAGTGGCTAATATTACTTTCACTGCTTAAATCTAGCTCTTCTCTACCAACAAAGATAAACTTATTATCATATTTTTTTTCACTAACTAGCTTATGAAGAGACTTTCCTAATTGGCCATTTTTACCCGTAACTAATATTCTCATAACTGGCTATTCAAATAGATCTTTAGCATTTGCCAAAGCAGGATGTGATTTATCTTTGTCTGAGAGTTGCAGCAGCTCTAATGGTAGTTGCCAATCAATGTCTAAATCATTATCATCGAATGCAATACCTCTATCATGCTCTGGTGCATAATAGTTATCAACCTTATAGGTAAATGTCGCACTATCACTAAGCACAACAAAACCATGGGCAAAACCATGTGGCACGAAGAGTTGGTGCTTATTCTCTGCTGTGAGTTCTGCAATTACATACTGACCAAAAGTGGTACTTGACTTGCGTATGTCGACAGCCACATCTAATACGCTACCTTCGATGACTCTTACTAGTTTAGCTTGAGCGTATGGTGGGAGTTGATAATGCAGCCCTCTTAATACACCTTTGGTAGATTTTGATTCATTATCTTGGATAAAATTAACTTTATATCCTATAGCATCTTCAAAGAGGTCTTGCCTAAAGCTCTCCATAAAGTAACCACGATTATCACCATGTACAGTTGGTTTGATCAATA
>Ga0255775_1004757_pt1 | contig 10566 bp, 9 predicted proteins | sample 011ome_26_FD_179973 | JGI IMG/M metagenome (GOLD analysis project Ga0255775, IMG submission 179973) | Coastal salt marsh microbial communities from the Groves Creek Marsh, Skidaway Island, Georgia - 011511BT metaG (version 2) | ecosystem: Environmental > Aquatic > Marine > Intertidal zone > Salt...
GGCACACGTAGGTGGTGACCTCAATGGGATCAGCCTCGGCCAGGCACTTGTTCCGGATCTCCTCGTAGCCCTCAGGGCAGCCGTACTCTGGCGTCGGTTCCACACCCGTCAGCTGCCACTTCCCGTCTGCTGCCTTCTGGTAGCAGCCGGTCACGGTGATCTCGGTGGTCGGGTCCATGAGGGTGGTGCCTGCCTCGGCAAACGTCTTGCCTGCTGGACACGCCTCGCCAATGACCTCCTTTCCCACCTCCTTGAAGCAGCGCGAAGTCTCGGTAACGGGGTCGTCCTCAGATGTGTACCCCTCGGGACACTGCCACGAGACTCCGTCTGCAACGGATGGTGACGTCTCCGTTGTCGTCCCGACGCAGACGTTGCCCTGAAGCTCCCACTTCGTGTCGGCTGTGTCGGCGGGGCAGACGGGCGCTGTATCGGCGGAGGCTGGGGCGGCGAGGCCAAGGCCGATCAGCCCAACGACGGCCATCAAGAGAGAGGCGACGAGTGCCATTGCCCGCAGAGTTCGTGGGCGGCCCCCGCCGTACTTGGTACCTACGTTCGTGTTCATGCTGAACCCCCTTGCGGGTGTGGACTGGTTGACCTCTTGAATGCTCTGCTGTACGTGATCGCGTCTCTACTTATTGATCGGACACTTGCTCGCATGGATCGGTCAATGTCCGCGGACCATGAGGCGCGCGAAGCAGTCGGTAGGTTGGGGCCTCCAGGGCAGCAGGCGACAAGGAGCATCAATGGCGAGTCAGACAAGTGACCACGTTGCGCTGGTGACCGGTGCCGGCGCGGGCATCGGGGAGGCGACGGCCCGCATGCTTCACGCCCGCGGGCACCGCGTCCTTGCCGTTGACGTCTCTGCCGATGCGCTCTCCTGGACGAGCGATTTCGACGGCATCGACCTGCACGTGGCTGATGTGAGCAGCGAGGACGACAACCAGTCCATGGTGTCGGCGGTGATGGACGCTTGGGGACGCCTCGACGTCGTCGTCCTGAACGCGGGAATCGCTCGCAGGACCCGTTGGACTGCTGATGACGCGATGGAGGCCTTCGACCGCATCATGGCCGTGAACGCCAGAGGCGTGGTCCTCGGGATTCGCCACGCTGCCCCCGCCATTGCTGACTCGGGCGGCGGAGCGATCGTGGTCGTGGGCTCCACGTCGGGGGTGCGGGCAGATCCGGAGCGCTTCGCCTATGACGCGTCCAAGGCCGCAGCGATCAATGCGGCCAGAGCCGCGGCTCTGGACTGGGGCGTCAAGGGTGTGCGCGTCAACGTGATGGCGCCGGGGCCCACGATGACTGCGATCCTGCAGGGCGGGAAGATGACTCCCGAGCACTTGAGTGAGCTGACGCGGAATATCCCCCTGCAGCGCATGGGAACACCGCAAGAGCAGGCGGAGGCGATCTGCTTCCTTGCTTCCCCCGTAGCGAGTTTCATCACCGGTGCCGTCCTGATGTGTGACGGCGGCGTCACGGCGCAGGCCGGCATCTTCCCGCCCCCGCAGAAGGAGAGCTCATGAGCGACTACGACTTCGACGTCATCGTTGTGGGGTCGGGCGCGGCGGGCCTCTCCGCTGCACTGGCGGCCTCCGACGACGGAGCATCGGTGCTGGTCGTGGAGTCCCAGGGCATCGTCGGCGGCTCGTCGCGACTGTCCGGCGGCCTGATGATGGGAGCGGGAACCCGCTACCAGAAGGCCCTCGGGATCGAGGACTCTCCAGAGGCCCTGTTCCACGACTACATGACACTCAATCAGTGGAAGGTCGAATCAGCCGTCGTCGAACGTCTGACACAGCGGGCCGGTGCGGCAGTCGAGTGGCTCGGCGACCTCGGAGTCGAGTTCTATGACGAGATGGTCTTCGGTGGCGACGAGACGGTGCCGAGGGTGCACTGCCCCATCGGTCGCGGGCAGGCGGTGGTGGATGTTCTTCATGCGCGATGCCGCGAGCGTGGAGTCGAGTTCGCCCTCGGGCAGCGCATCGACCGATTGATTGTCGAGCACGGTGCCGTGCGGGGAGTGGCGGTCGGTGACGACAGCATCACCGCCGGGGCCGTCGTCGTCGCGTCGGGAGGTTTCGGTGCCAACGAGGAGAAGCGGCGCGAGCTCTTCCCTTCTGTCTTCGACACGGAGTGGTCGTACTACATCGGCGCGGACGGCGCACAGGGCGATGCGCTCGACTTCACGCGAGATGTGGACGCACAGATCACCGGGTTCAATCGAGGACTTCGACTCATGCACACGGACTTCGACAAGATGTATGAGGCGTACATTCCTGGTTGGCTCATTCTCGTCAATCGCGATGGACGTCGCTTCTGCAACGAGACGGCGCCTTACGGGATCATGGACGGCCTGCTGAGTGAGCAGGGGGATGTGGCCTTCGCGATCTTCGACCACACTCGCCTCGTCGAGGCGACGGAGCTCGGGGTCGCGCGCTACAAGCAGTCCATCCCTGGCTCGACCAAGAGGCAGAGCCCGCACTGGAACCTCGACATCATCGAGATGATGATCAAGGAGGGAAAGGTGCACGTCGCAGACTCGGTGGGGCAGCTTGCATCGTCGATCGGTGTGCCCGCGGAGCACCTTCAGGCCACCGTCGATCGCACGAACGAGCTGCACGAACTGCATGAGGACGTTGACTACCTCAAGGATCCGAAGTTCCTGGAGCCGATCACGGACGGCCCCTTCTATGGTGTTGAGGTGCGACCGGCGACGTGCTGCTTCACCGCCTGTGGGCTTCGTATCGACCGCGAGGGGCAGGTGCTCGACTCGGCCGGTCGTCCGATCGCGGGTCTGTTCGCTGCCGGGGAAGTCGCCGGAGGAGTCATCGGCCCCCGTTATGTCGGCAGCGGAAACTCATACGGCAACTGCGTGACGATGGGGCGGGTGGCCGGTCAGTCGGCGGCAGCGGTCTCCGCCAGCGTGGGGGCGGCTACGTGATCGGGAATCCAACTGATCGTGAGGCGATTCGTGAAGCGGCGTTTCGCTACTCCCGCGGCGTAGATCGGCTGGACGCTGAGCTGATGAAGAGCGCCTACTGGCCGGATGCGACAGACGACCACGGTCGATTCGTCGGCAATGGTTGGGAGTTCGCCGAGCGAGTCGTCGGCACGCACGATCGCTGGGCGGCCACGATGCACTGCGTCTACAACCACAGCATTGAATTCGATGACGAGGATCATGCTCGCGGCGAGATCTACAACGTGACCTACCTCGTGCCACGCGACGCAGGGCCCTGGTCGATGTGGCTGGGGCGCTACCTCGATCGGTACGAGCGCCGCGAAGGTGAGTGGCGCATCAGTCATCGCACATGCGTGCACGAGGCGACCACCACGATCGACCACGCCCCGATGGCCGGAGACATGTCGAACTTCCGGACGGGCGAGGCAGACCGCCCGCGAGAGGGTCGCTCGCTCGGCGACTAGTCGCCCTGCGTCGCTGCGGTGAGTCCCGCGAGCCGGCCGAACACGAGGATGGGCCCGAGAGTGCCGCCCGCTCCGCCATAGGCCATCGCGGTCGGCGCAGCAGCGACGTTGCCGGCGGCGAACAGGCCGGGGATGGGCTGCAGATGGGTGTCGAGGACACGCCCGTCGGTATCGGTACGAGGGCCGCCACAGGTGCCGAGGGTGCCTGACTCGACCTGCACCGCGAAGTAGGGTCCGGTGTCGATCCGACCGAGGGTGGACGCCTTGGTGAACCGATGGTCACCGTCACCGCTCCAACGGTCGTAGGCGCTGTCACCGCGATGGAAGTCCTCATCCTGCTCGCCAGCGACAAACCCGTTCCAGCGCGTGATCGTCTCCTCGAGACCGTCCGCGTCGACATCGATGCACGCTGCCAGGTCGCGAATGGTCGGCGCGGAGACCACCCATTCCGGAATAGCGGAGCCCGCTGGTGCTCCGAAGGTGCCGTACTTCTCGGCGTGCGCGGCATCGAACACGAGCCAAGCCGGAAGGTTCGAGTAGGTGAAGGTGATCGGATCGAGCTGGTGGAAGGCGCCACCGAGAGCGTTGTAGTTGGTCGCCTCATTCGTGAAGCGTCGCCCGCGGGCATTCACCATGATCGAACCGGGGAGGGTGCGCTCGCGATTGACGAGGTTCGATCGCTGCTCGCCGAACACGATGTCACCGGGGATCTTGACTGCGGGGACCCACCACGCCTGACCCATGTTGCCGAGTCGGGCACCGACGCGCATGGCCATCAGCAGGCCGTCGCCAGTATTGGTCGGGACGGAGGTCGGGGCGGTCATGGGCCCGCGGAGGAACTCGGCGACGAGGTCGGTATTCCACTCAAAGCCGCCGGTCGCGAGGATGACGGCCTTGCTAGCGCGGACGTCCTGCGGGATCCCGTCGATGTCCATGCGCGCTCCAGTCACGCGACCGGCCTCGACGATCAGATCCGTCGCGCGGGCGTTGGTCACCGGCTCGACTCCGAGATCCAGCAGCGCCTTGATGATCGGACCGACGAGCGCATTGCCGCAGCCGCGAAGGTCGTGATCGATGCGCCGCTGCATCTCCTCCTCCGACAGATACCCGGTTCCGCCGCCGAGGGTCGTGTCGGTGATCTTCAGGTGCGCGCTCCGCTTGCTCCGAGCGACCCTGTCCTGCCAGTCACCAAGACTCGCGAAGCTGAAGAGTCCCGGATCCAGCGATCGACCACCGTCGGGCTTCCCGCCGGGATTCTCCGGGTGGTAGTCCGGGTAGTGGGGGAGCAGCGTGAAGTGGGCATCGGTGGTGTCCTCCAGCCACTGGATCGTCCCGCGCCCGTGATCGACGAAGGTCTCGGCCATCGCCGGATCCATCCGCCCGAGGGAGAGCGAGGCCAGATAGTCGAGCGCCTCCTCCCGGGAGTCCTCGATTCCGTCCTCGTCCTGATGGTGATTGAGCGGCACCCATGGAACGCCGCCGGAGATCGCACTTGATCCGCCGAGCACCTCGGACTTCTCGAACAATCCGACTCGGGCGCCGGACTGGGCGGCCGCCAGTGCGGCCGTGAGCCCGGCTGCACCGCTGCCGAGGACGACGACATCGAATTCGATACTGGATGACATGTAAAGAATCTACCGCTATAGGCTCCGACGAACTGATCGAAGGGACTCACTATGACGGTCGAAGGAATCGCAGTTGAGCGCACGGATGCCGTGCTCCGCATCACCTTCAACAAGCCCGACCGCCTGAACGCCCTGACCGAGGAGATCATCAACGCGGGCTCGGATGCCGTCGACGCGGCTGCCGAGGACGGCACCAGGGTGATCGTGCTCACTGGCGCGGGTCGAGCATTCAGCTCCGGTGCTGATGTCGGGCCCGATGGCGCGGCCCCCGGCTTCGGGACTCTCGATGCAGCCAACCGGTTCACCATGGCGGTCACGTCCTCACCGGTGGTCGTCATCGCGGCGGTCAACGGCATCGCTGCCGGTGTGGGGTGCTCCTTCGCGCTCGCGGCGGATCTGACCATCGCCAAGGAGTCCGCGGCGTTCATGCTGGCATTCACGAAGATCGGGCTCATGCCAGACGGCGGCGCATCCCTGCTCGTGCCCGCTGCCGTGGGTCGGGCACGGGCGGCTCGTATGGCGCTGCTGGCCGAGAAGGTGCCGGCCGCCCGAGCAGCTGAGTGGGGCCTGATCGCCGATGTTGTGGCTGACGACGATTTCGATGCCTACGTCGACGGCCTCGTGCAGCAGATCGCAGCCGGGCCGCCGCTGGCCCTCGCGGCGACCAAGCGAACCCTCAATCAGGCCACCTTGGCCTCCTTGGCCGACATCCTGGCGGCCGAGCGAGCAGGCCAGGGGCCGCTGCTGGAATCGGACGACTTCGCCGAGGGCATGGCGGCGTTCCAGAACAAGCGAGCGGCTCGGTTCACCGGCGCCTGATCTTCATCCCGGCCTCTCGAGGCCGGAATCGACAATCGGGGGAAAATCTGAGGAAGTCCTACTACCCTCAACTCTGATGCTCAGCGTGAAGGCTGGGCACCCTCTCGAGAAGGAGCACCACATGGGCCAGTTGGACGGCAGGGTCGCAGTCATCACGGCGAGCACCCGGAGCATCGGTCGAGGCATCGCCGAGGCCTTCCACGCGGAGGGCGCCAGTGTCGTTCTCAGCGGACGCAATCCGGAAAAGGGACAGAAGGCCATCGAGGAGATGGGCGGCGGCGATCGCCTGCACTTCATCGCGGCCGACGCGTCGAAGCAGGCAGACATCGAGGCCCTCGTCGACGGCACCGCCGAGAAGTTCGGTCGCGTTGACATCGTGGTCCCCAACGCCGGTGGCGTGGCCAACACTGCCCCCGTTGCCATGATGAGCGATGAAGAGTGGCAGTACGAGCTCGACTTCAACATCAACCAGACGTTCTGGATGGCGCGCCGCGCACTGAAGTACATGGTGCCTCAGCAGTTCGGCCGCGTCATCGGCATGAGCTCGATGTACGGCAAGATCACGACGATGGCCGTGCCCGGCTACATCACCAACAAGCACGCCATCATCGGCTTCTGCAAGGCACTGGCCAAGGAGGTCGGCACGCAGGGCATCACGGCGAACGCGATCTGCCCGGGCTTCGTCCCGACGGACATGTTCTACGAGACCGGCCCGGCCACGGTTGAGGCCATGGGACTCCCGGACCTCGACGCCCTGGCTGCCGTCATGTACTCGGTCACGGCGATCCAGCGTCCGAACACCGTGGAGGAGGTTGCGGCCGCATGCGTGCTGCTCGCCTCGGACCTCGGTGCGGGCATCTCCGGCACGACCATCAACGTGGACGGCGGCGCGTCGCCCTACTAGGTCGGCCTCAGCACCACGTGGTGCGGCAGTCGTCGCACCAGCATGAACACCAGCACAAGTGAAGGGCACGGCGTTGTCTCATCTCGGAAACCTGGACCAGTGGTTTGACGGCCGATCGGCCATCGTGACCGGAGGTGCAGGTGGAATGGGGCGTGCCATAGCCCAGACCTTCTCCGCCGCCGGCGCCCGCGTCGTCGTCAGTGACGTCGCGGACGCCGGCGGTGAGGAGACGGTCGCCCTCATCCGCCAGGCCGGCGGAGAGGCCCTCTACATTCACGCCGATGTGTCCAAGGACGCCGATGTGCGGGCGATGGTCGACCTGGCCGTCTCGTCATACGGGGGGCTGGACTTCGCGGTGAACGCAGCAGCGATCGAATTCGAGGTGGACTACCTCGCGGATCTTGCGGAATCCGACTGGGACCGCATGATCGACGTGAACCTCAAGTCGGTCTTCCTGTGCATGAAGCACGAGATCAACGCGATGCTTGCCACCGACCGCGAGGGTGCTGCCATCGTCAACATCGCGTCGACGAACTCCTACCGTCCGCAGGCTCATCAGTCGGCCTACACCGCGAGTAAGTTCGGTGTTCTGGGCGTCACCAAGTCGGCTGCGGTCGACTACGCGCCCAAGGGGATTCGCATCAACGCGATCTGCCCCGGCTCCATCGATACCCCGATGCTCCGTGGGGCCATGGAGAAGCGCGGTCGTGATCCGCAGGAGGTGGCCGACAGGCTCTCGCTCATTGGTCGCTTCGGCACGGTCGACGAGATCGCTGGCGCGGCCCTGTGGCTGTGCTCGGGCGCTGCCGGCTTCACCATCGGTCACGCCCTCGCCGTGGACGGCGGCTACCTGTCTCGATGACCTCGCCGACCCTGCGCTCGGGCTCCCCGGCTGTGTCCTCGGACTATGACGTCATCGTCCTCGGGACCGGTGCCGCCGGTCTGGTCGCAGCGGTGCGCGCGGCTCATGCCGGAGCACGGGTGGGGCTGTTCGAGAAGGCCGATCGGGTCGGTGGCACCACGGCGTGGTCGGGTGGCACCATCTGGGCCCCCCTCAACACCAAGGGCCTGGCCGCCGGAGTCCAGGACTCCCGCGAGCAGGTCCTGACGTACCTGGACTCGCTGGCGCACGGATTGCTCATCGACGAGACCGTCGAGTCGTACGTCGATCATGCCGCGCCGATGCTGGACTGGCTTGAGGCGAACACCTGCTTCCGCTACGAACCCGTCCTCGGCTTCCCCGACTACCACCCGGAGCACCCGGGGGGTCTGCCTGAAGGTGGTCGATCGGTCGAGTGCCCGCTGTTCCCCTTCGCCGATCTCGGTCCGTGGGCGGACCGCGTGACCCGCGGCTACCAGCTTGACGGAACCTTCCGGATGAGCGAGTCCTCCATGGCCCGCAACAGGCCCGAGGGCGGGGTCAGTGCCGAGGAGTTCGCGCGCCGCGCGGTGCGGGACGAGCGCGGAGCAGGTCAGGCCGTCACCGGTTCGCTGCTGAAGGCTGCTCTCGAGCTCGGCGTGGAGCCGCAGGTGGGCTGTCGCGCGGTGGCGCTCTTGACCGAGGACGGTCGCGTCGCCGGCGTGCGTGTCGAATCGCATGACAGGGGTGAGTTCGAGGCTCGTGCGACCGGAGGCGTGGTCATCGCGACCGGGGGATTCGAGCATGATGCGGCTCTCGTCCGATCCTTCCTGCGCGGCCCGCTCGAGCGGACTGTCGCCGTCCCGACCAACACAGGCGACGGCCTGCGGATGGCGATGCGTGTCGGCGCTGCGCTGGGCAATATGCGAGAGGCCTGGTGGGTGCCGGTCATCGACGTGGACGTCGAGGGCTGGGGCACCGTCGTCTGGCAGGTCAACGGCGAGCGGTCGCGCCCGCACACGATCATGGTCAATCGAGACGGTCGACGGTTCACCGACGAGGCCGCCAACTACAACGCCTTCGGCAACGCCTTCCACGTGGTCGACGTCGCCCGCTTCGAGTACGTCAATCACCCTGCATGGCAGATTGTCGACGCGCACTTCCTGCGGACCTACGGCCTCGCAAAGCACAAGGATCCCGACAACCCTCCCGCCTGGCTGGTCTCGGCGCCGACGCTGCGCGAGCTCGCCGAGCGGATCGACGTTCCGGCAGACGCCCTCGAGAAGACAGTCGAGAGGTGGAACTCGAACGTCGAGGGCGGTGTCGATCCGGACTTCCACCGGGGAGACAGCGTGAACGACCGGTTCTGGGGTGACTCGGCATTCGGGATGACGCCGCAGACCACGCTCGGGCCGATCGACACTCCGCCCTACTTCGCGGTGCAGGTGCGCAGTGGCTGCCTGGGGACCAAGGGAGGCCCGCAGACGGACGGCCACGGGCGCGTGCTCGACGTCGATGGTGCCGTGATGCCCGGGCTGTACGCGGCGGGCAATGCCATGGCGTCCGTGATGGGCATGACCTACGGAGGTCACGGGGGAACCCTCGGTCCGGCCATGACCTTCGGGTGGCTGGCGGGAGCCGATGCGGCGAGGCGGGCCGGAGCATGAGCGAGGTCGAGTCGGATGTCCTGTTCGCTGTGGAAGGTGGCGTCGGCTACATCACCCTGAACAGGCCTCGGGCGAGGAACTCACTCACGACGCCCATGGTGAAGGCGATCGCTGCGCACCTTGATGCGTGGGAGGGCGATCCTGATGTACGGATGGCGCTGATTCGCGGGGCAGGAGACCACGGTCTGTGCGCGGGTGGCGACGTGAAGGGCATGTACGCGGGTGCCGTTGCCAAGGACGACTCGACCGTCCAGTTCTTCCGGGCCGAGTATCAGATGAACGCCCGGATCCATCAGTTCACCAAGCCGTACGTCGCGATCATGGACGGCATCGTCATGGGCGGAGGTATCGGGGTCAGCGCCCACGGCAGCGTTCGGCTGGTCACCGAGCGTTCGGTGCTCGCGATGCCCGAGGTCACGATCGGGATCTGCCCTGATGTCGGTGCTACCTGGCTGCTGGCCAATGCACCGGGCTACGTCGGCACCTACCTCGGCATGACGGGGGCAACCTTCACGGGAGCAGATGCCATCTACCTGGGGTTCGCCGATCTGATGATGCCTGTGGCCAACCTCGCCGCGTTCGAGCAGCGGGTGCAGCACGAACCCCTCGATGCGCTCCTGAGGGAGCTGACTGTGCCCCCGCCTGCTGCGCCGCTGGAGAACGAGCAGGCGTGGATCGACGAGTGCTTCTGCTTCGAGACCGTCGACGAGGTTCTTGCGGCGCTGGACGCGCACACAGGGCCTGCAGCCCGTGAGACCGCTGCGCTGATCCGCACGAAGTCCCCGCTGGCCGTGAGCGTCGCTCTGGCCGCGGTGACTCGGGCCCGAGCGCTCGAGAGCGTGGAGGAGGCCCTGGAGATGGAGTTCGGGATCTCGTCGTACCTGATGTACGGCCATGACGGGATTGAAGGGGTCAGGGCCCTGATCATCGACAAGGACAAGAACCCGAGCTGGGCACCGGCCTCCTTCGCCGATGTCTCCGCGGATCAGGTGGCGGCGGCGTTCGAGCCCAGCCCCTACGGCAGCCTCGGCCTCACCTGACCGCGCCCTGACCCGCGCCCCGACCCGCGAGTGGCGAGTTGTGGTCGCTTTCAGCGAAGCGAAAGCCGCCACAACTCGCCACTCGCGGTGGGGCTGGGGGTGGGGGTGGGGGTGTCAGGAGTAGTCGTAGAAGCCTCGGCCGGACTTGCGGCCGTACATCCCCGCCTCGACGTGCCGCTTGAGCAGGGCCGGGGGAGCGAACCGCAGCTCCAGGTGCTCGGAGTAC